>Ga0256843_1001229_pt1 | contig 20558 bp, 19 predicted proteins | sample AlvinellametaG_FD_191572 | JGI IMG/M metagenome (GOLD analysis project Ga0256843, IMG submission 191572) | Pompeii worm associated microbial communities from hydrothermal vent at the East Pacific Rise, Pacific Ocean - Alvinella | ecosystem: Host-associated > Annelida > Integument > Unclassified ... | reverse complement strand
AACCAAATGTACCAGACTGCTCTAGTAGTCCATCAACCAGTGTAGTTTTACCGTGGTCAACGTGTGCAATAACTGCAATGTTTCTAATCTTTTGCATTGTGGGTGTATCCTTAAAGTATGCTTTTTTCCAATAAATACGGAAAATTTTTTCGCAATTATACCCAAATAAATGTTATAAACGTGTAAAAAGAGCATAATAGAAAAATAATGCTATACTTTCTCTACAATCAAAAACTATTCAGAGGCCAAAGCAGAGCTATGAAAAACTTCACATATCCCCATTTTTTAGATGAAATATTTATGGCTTTAGAGCAAAATGGCATAAGGGCTGTTCTTGTAGGTGGATATGTGCGTGACTTTTTTCTCTCACTCCCCTCAAAAGATATTGACATAGAGCTCTACCATGCCTCTTCACTTGAACAGATAACAAAACTGCTCCAAAAGTTTGCCACACCAAACAGTGTCGGTAAAAACTTTGCGGTCATTAAACTTCACTACAAGGGTTATAACCTTGACTTCTCTCTGCCAAGAAGAGATAACAAAGTAGCCAAAGGGCATAAAGGTTTTGAGATAGTAATTGACGCAGAGCTTAACTTTAGTGAGGCATCAAAAAGACGCGACTTTACCATTAACGCTGTCGGTTATGATGTTATTGAAAAAAAGATTCTTGACCCTCACGGAGGATTAAAAGATTTACAAAACAAAAGATTGCGTGCTGTTGATCTACAAAGTTTTAGTGAAGATCCTCTGCGTCTTTTGCGTGCTGTCGGTTTTGCCAGTAGATTTCTCTTTGAAATAGAGGAGCAGCTCTTTGCACTTATGCAAACAATGGTTGCAAAAAAACAGCTGCACGAACTCCCAAAAGAGCGGGTCTTTGAAGAGTTAAAAAAGATACTTCTCAAAGCAAAAAGACCCTCCATCGCCTTTAGGCTACTCAAAAAGCTTCACTGCTCTGCCTTTGGTTTTGATCTGCTCTTTGGCTTAGAAGAGAAAAAATTTTTACAAACACTCACATCACTAGACAACTTTGCAGCTATGCCAAAAGAGAAACTCTCATCTCAAGAACATCTAGAGATTATGTTTGCCCTTTTAGTCAAAGAGTTACAAAAACCTCAAGATTTTATAACACAGCTAACAACAAACAAACAGCTGCAAAAAAGTGTGCTCACCCTTCACTCACTCCACTTCGATCTTGATGATCTCAGTGACTATGCCATTTACAAACTAGCCACACAGGTAAATATAAGGCACTATCTTCTCTACCTAAAAGCACTCTATCCAGCAGATAAAAAGATAACAGAACTTGAAAAAAGAGCAAAAGAGCTTGGTGTATATGAGAGGGCTTTAGAGCCATTGGTAGGTGGGGATGATCTTATAAAACTGGGCTATAAACCCTCAAAAGCATTTAAAGAGATACTCAAAGAGCTTTATGAGAAACAGTTACGAGAGGGAATTGATAAAAAAGAGAAGCTGCTTAATCTTCTTGTAAAACATTCATCTTGTACTTAAACTCTGCTTTTTTTGCTATGTTTGCAAGCGCTATCTCTAGGGCATCTTCAAAGCGTGACTTATAGATCTCTTTGTGGTCATAATCATACTTCTCAATAATATCTTTATAGACATCAATAAAACTCTGAATAAGTTCTACCGTTACAAGATTTGCTTTTTTATGTTTTGCAATCATCAAAACAAGATCAAAAGCCTTCTTCTTTTTTGAGTCCATATCATCAATTTTTAGATAGTACCCTTTTGTTTTAACATCAAGTGTAGTAAGACGATTTATCACTTCATTTAAACCATCTTCGCTCACTTCAAAATCTTTAATCTTGTTATTCACATAGAGTCGCATATCTGTAAGGTTCATTTTGGAAATTTTATCGACAAGTCTTTGATACTCTCTATCCTCTTGAGATATCTCCTCTTTTTTTCTTCCTAAAAGTGAACCAAACATAGATATATCCTCTAATTTTTTACAATTTTAGAGCTGTCAATCTCTATGACAGTATGCACATTTCCGCGTGGATTAAAGTCAGCTACAAGTTTCATATATTTTGGTTTGAGCTTCTCTTCTAAAACTCCATAGATCTCATTTGCAGAGTTTTCATGTGAGATGTGTCTATCACGAAATGAGTTGATGTAGAGTTTGATAGCTTTTAGCTCTACTACCCATTTGTCTGGTGTATACTCCAGGTAGATAGTTGCATAGTCAGGGTAGCCACTGCGTGGACACAGACATGAAAATTCCGGTAGTGTCATCTTGATGAGATACTCTCTCTCATGCTCATTTGGCCATATCTCGAGATCTTTCTCTACATCAAACTCACTAACTATCTTTTCACCATATTTCATCTAATTTTCTCCTATTTTTGATAAGTACTTCCCTTGAAAAAAGTCTATCTCAAGCTCTTTTGCCAAGTTATAACTCGCCTTATCTTCTATATTTTTTATCCATGTCCCAACACCTTTGGCGTGTGCCATAGTAGTAAAGCCAAGTAAAATATCTCTGTTTTTCTCCATCTTCTCATACGATGAGTAGTAGGTGTCAAAACGCACCATATCAATATCTAACTCACGCAGATACAAAAAACTTGTATGTATGGAAGCAACTCTATCTATAACAATCTTCACACCAAAACTCTTGAGTGATTGAATGATTGTATTGTATCGCTCAGTATAAGAATAATACTCCATCTCCGATAAAACAAACATTATATTTGTTTTCTTGTTTGTAAGAAGCTCTTTTATGCGTGAGAGAAATTTCTCATTTCTCAGCGATGTAGGAAAGATGTTAATAGCAATGGTCTCATCACTCTTTGCATTCTCTAAAACACTCTCTACAACTTTTATGTCAAAAGTAACACCAAGCCCAAGTTTTGAAATAACTTTCAAGTAGAGTTTTGGATAAAAACGCTTCCCATCCTCTGCATAGAGTTTTACAAAAGACTCTTTAAAGAGAACTCTCTTTTGTGCATCAAAGACATTTTGGTAAGAGAGTTCCACCCGCTTATGCTCAATAGCCTCTATAATCGCAGCCTCTACTTCACTAGGGTTTAGCTCCTCTTGAGGCTCATCATGATTTTTAGAGTTTTTGTTTTTCTCCAAAAGTTCAAAGAGTCTCTCTACAAGATAATCAAGCTCTCTTGTGTAGCTTGTATCTATAATTGCTGTAGAGATCTTAACCTCAATATCATCAACTTTTAGATTTGTAGCCTTAAGAGCCATTAACTCCAAAAGCGTTGCATAGCGCTCTTTACTTCCTTTTAGACCAATTAAAAACTCACCACCTTTAATGTGTCCAAAAGGAAAGTTCTCTATTCCTTCGCTCTTAAGATATTTTGCAATCCACTGCGATACCTCTCGCAAAACCTTATCACCATTTTTGATTCCATAAAGTGTATTTATATCTGAGAGATTATCGATACTTATCAAAATAAGTGTACACGCTTTGTTTTTTGCCAACTCTTTATGCAAAAAGTCGTAAAGATACTCACGCGTAAAAGTTTTTGTCACATCATCGGTAATCTTTACACTAAAACCATTGTAGATCAGGTAAAAAATAAAGTAGATACTCACTGCCATCAAAATAGTAGCTTCTATAAAAAAAGCAGTTTGCAGATTTTCGTAGTTTGTTATAAGTGTATGTGAAATTAAAGCAATAATAAGAGCAAAAATGGGAAGCCCGATACGCAGCGCTAGCTTAAATCGGTACTCCCGCTCTTTTTTTTCTGGTAAAAGCATTATACGTCGAGGTGTTTTACATCTTTTGCATGTGTCTCAATATAGTTACGACGTGGTTCAACCTCATCACCCATAAAGAGTGTAAATGCATCACTAGCAGCTTCTGCATCATCTATAGTGATTTGCAGTAGTACTCTGTTTTCAGGGTTCATTGTTGTCTCCCAAAGTTGCTCAGGATTCATCTCACCAAGACCTTTGTAGCGTTGGATGTAAGCACCCTTCTTCGCATACTCTTTGATATCTTCAAGAACCTCTACAAAATCTTTATCAAATGAAATATCCCACTCTTTTATCTTGTTATAGACAAAAGATGCCTCTGCAAAGTGCGGTGCAGCAAAGAGCTCATCATTGATAAGTAGCTCTTCCATACCACCCTCAGTTTGAACAAAGAGGTGAATCTCATTTTTTTCATCATCAATCGTGTATGTAAGAATGTTGTTGTTAATAGAGTCAAGATACTTTTTGATCTCTTCAAACATCTCACGCGCAGGAAGTGCGATGATGTCAGGATTCTCTACAAAGTAACGAATCAGTTTCACTAAAGAGTAGCGACGCTCTAAAGCTTCAAGTGATGAAACATAGTGATCAACCATCTTAAAGTATGCAACTAGATCATCATGCCCGATTCCATCAACCTCTAAAGACTCAACTCCATTGTCAATCAAGAAGTCATTCATCGCTCTGTCATCTTTGAAGTAGATCTCTTTTCTCTTACCCTTTGTATAGCGGTAGAGTGGTGGCTGTGCAAGGTAGAGATACCCTTTTTCTACGATATCACGGAAATATCTAAAGAAGAAAGTAAGCAGTAGCGTCTGAATGTGTGACCCATCAACATCGGCATCGGTCATGATGATAATCTTGTGATAGCGAAGCTTCTCTTCGTTATACTCTTCACCAATCCCACAACCCATAGCTGTGATCATATTTGTAATCTCATCAGATTTTAAGATCTTCTCTAAACGCGCTTTTTCAACATTTAAGATCTTACCTTTAAGTGGTAAAATAGCTTGAAAAACTCTATCACGTCCCATCTTAGCAGAACCGCCCGCAGAGTCCCCTTCCACCAGGTAGAGTTCACAAATGCTTGCATCTTTACTTTGACAATCAGCTAACTTACCAGGAAGTGTTCCAACACTCATGCTATCTTTTCTACGCGTAAGCTCACGCGCTTTTTTTGCAGCTTCACGACCACGAGCAGCCATAAGTGCTTTCCCAACGATAGCTTTTGCCTCTATTGGGTTCTCTTCAAAATATTTTGAGAGAATCTCGTAAGTCTGTTTTTGTACAAGTGGTTTTACATAGGTATTTCCCAGTTTTCCTTTTGTCTGACCCTCAAACTGTGGCTCAGGTACACGACATGAAACGATGGCAATAAGCCCCTCACGCACATCTTCACCGGAGATTTTTACATCTTTCTCTTTAGCTGAGCCGTTTTGTGAGTTATAGTTTGAGATAACACGCGTAAGTCCAGCACGAAAACCAGCCTCATGTGTACCGCCATTTGGAGTACGGATGTTGTTTACAAACGATGCAAGCTTCTCTTCGTAAGAGTCATTGTACATCATAGCGATGTCAAACTCGATATCTTCTACTTTTGCAGAGAAAGAGAAAACTGAAGAGACAGGTGTACGCTTGTTCATATCTTCTACATACTGAGCGATACCACCCTCAAAGTGATAGACCTCTTTTGCACCGCTACGCTCATCATTAAATTTGATAGTAATGAATGGATTAAGATAAGCTAGCTCTTTAAATCTCTTTGCAAGATAGTCATACTCAAATGTTACCGTCTCAGTAAAGATAGACGGATCAGGAAAGAACTCAATTGTTGTTCCTGTTTTTCTTGTAGTTCCTGTAACTTCAAGTGGTCCTTGAGGAATTCCCATCTTAAAAGATTGTTCATGAATCTTACCATCACGGTAGATTGTCATATGAAGATCTGATGAGAGTGCATTTACAACAGAGACACCAACCCCGTGAAGTCCACCAGAGACCTTGTAAGTATCTTTGTCAAACTTACCACCGGCATGAAGTACTGTAAGAACGACAGTTGCCGCACTCATTCCCTCTGTCGGGTGCATATCAGTTGGAATACCACGACCGTTATCACTAACGATACATGAACCTTTTTTTGTCAGTGTTACACTAATCGTATCACAAAAGCCAGCCATAGCCTCATCGATAGAGTTGTCGATAACTTCGTAGACTAAGTGATGCAGACCACGATGCCCAGTATCACCAATGTACATACCAGGACGTTTACGAACAGCTTCTAATCCCTTGAGGACCTTAATATTACCTGCGCCGTAATCTTGATTATTTTGTTCCATTCATTACTACTCCGTTGCCTTTAAGGCAGAATTATGGCTATTTTATCCAAATTTATATAAAAAGAAGTTTGTATGCTAGGAATTGCTGAAATTTTTTAGAAGGGAAAAGTTTTTATATCTTTTTAAAAAATGCCGAAGTTAGATAACTATCGGCATTACAACTGTGATGAAATTACTCTCACGCAAGATAAAAGGAAGATTACTCTCATTAAGACCAATACCAAACTCAGAAGAGTTTATAGCATTTAAAAAGTCAAGTAGATAACGAGAGTTGATAGCTATAGAGAATGCTTCAGAGAAGTTTGTAGGGAAGTTCATCTCTGTTTTTGCTTCTATGTTGTCATCACTAAGGGATTCAAAAGTGATAGTATCATTAAAAAAGGTGATCTTTACATCTGTTGAGATGGTAGTAATCTGTTTGATAGCATCAATCATAGCAGCTTTAGGAAGTGTAAGGTTGTGTGCTGTCTCTTTTGGAATGATGCGTGAGTACTCAGGGAACTTTCCGTTAATGAGTTTTGTAAAGAAAGTGTACTGCTCAGAGTGAATAATGAGATTTGTCTCATCATAGTAGAGTTCAATATTGTCAAAAAAGAGTTTTTGAATCTCTACAATTGCTTTTTTAGGGATGATTAAAGAGAGTTCACTGCCACCTTGGTTAGGAATGGTAACAACTGCAAGTCTTCTTGTATCTGTTGAAGCGAAGTTTATCTCATTTGCTTTGATGTCAATTAAAGCACCGTTGAGTTCAAACTTAGGGTTGTTTGTATCAATGGCAGGTGTGATCTTTTTAAGTGATTCGATGAGTGTATGTGACTCAATAGAGATACGAGGTTTACCTTCATAGCTAGGAAACTCAGGAAACTCATTGTATGAAAAAGTTGGTAGTTTAAAGTTAGAGTGTCCTTGAGAGATGTGAAGCATATCTTTTTTTACTTCTAAGTTGATATCTCCATCTTTGAGTATTCTGACAATATCGAGAAATTTTTTACCATTGGCAGTAATGCTTCCACTCTCCTCAATAGTTACATTGTCAGTAGTAACACAAAAGCCGATCTCATAATCAGTCGCTTTTACTGTAAGTGCTGTTGTATCTGCTTGCATAAAAACATGAGAAGTTATCTGTGAAGTATCTTTTTTCTCTAAAAAAGGTCCTGCATGAATGAGGATATTTTCTATGATCGATTTTGCTATGGTAATTTTCATTCTAAATTCCCTATATATTTTATAAAATTTTAGTAGTTAGTAGTAGATGTGAGTGAATTGTTGAAAAAACTCTCTCAAACACCCGCTACAGCATATTTTAATGATGTGATGAAGCTTTTTGTTTTCATTCACATCTGTTCACTTTTACAATTATATCTTTTTTTAAACCATTTTAAAAAGAAACTCAGCTTGAAGCTGTGATTTTATTGGTTAATTCTTCTATTTTTGTCTTAAAATCTTCATCATCTTTAATGAGATCGTTGATCTTTTTGATGGTATGACTAATGGCAGTGTGATCTTTCATACCAAAGTACTGTGCAAGTTGTGGCATAGTGTGTTGGGTGAGTTCACGACAGATGTAGATGCTTATACGACGGGCATAGACGATGTTTTTGCTTCTGCCTTTTGAGCGGATCTCACTTGGTTTGATGTTAAGGTCTTTAGCAACAATCTCAGTAATCTTGTCCATTGTGAGGTTTTCACGGTTCTCATTCATCTGATCTTTGAGTACATTTTTTGTAAATTCTAAGTCAATATCAACATGCATCAGTTGTGAATAGGCATGGAGTTTTGAGAGGATTCCCTCTATCTCACGCACATTGGAGTCAATCACTGTTGCAATGTAGTTGATAATATCATCAGAGAGTTTTACTTTGTTGATCTCACACTTTTTCTTGATGATGGCTATCTTTGTCTCAAGCTCTGGAGGCTGAATATCTGCTACAAGTCCCCACTCAAAGCGGCTTTGCAGTCTGGCTTCAAGACCACCGATCTTTTTAGGGTGCTTATCAGCAGTAAGCATTATCTGTTTTCCGGCACCTTTTAGGGCTTCAAAAGTGTGGAAAAACTCCTCTTGGATCCCCTCTTTGTTGGAGAGAAACTGAATATCATCAATAAGCAGTACATCACACTTGCGGTATTTTTCTTGAAAGCGCTCCATCGTTTTGTTACGCACATGGCGGATAAAGTCATTTAAGAACTGCTCAACTGTTGTATAGATAACCACTTTGCCCTCATTTTGCAGTACATTTCCCGCAGCTTGCATCAGGTGGGTCTTTCCAAGCCCTACGCCTCCGTAGATAAAGAGAGGATTATAGACCTTTCCCGGGTTTTCACTCGCACTCTTTACCGCTGCAAAGGCAAACTGGTTACTTCCACCGACCATAAAGTTCTCAAATGAGTGGGAAGGGTTAAGCAGTGAGCTTGTCTGTTTGACCTCTGGAGCGGCCTTTTTGCTTTTTCTCTTCTCAACGGCATTTTTGAGTGTGATCTGTACAGCGACCTTTGTACCGGTCTTTACCTCGAAGATATGGGCTATCTTGTCGGTATATTTGTTCTTGATCCAGTTAAGAACCAAAGCATTCGGTGCATAAAAGAGTGCCTGTGTGGCAGTTGACTTCTTTGCATCGTATGTTAAGTGCCTGATATATCTGTTATATTCAAGCTCTGTTATTTCATCTTTGAGGGTATTTAAAACTTCTTGACCGATATTCACATAAAAACCTATTTTTTAAATTATATGTGAATAGTACTCTACAAATCCATAATTTAGGGTTAAAAAGATGTGAATAGTGAATAATTCTCATATGTGAATATCTTTGCTATAATGTCTTTATGACTATACTTGGAATAGATCCCGGAACACGCAATATGGGATACGCACTTATTCGACTGCAAAATGGCAAAATATCACTTATAGAGGCCGGTCTTATCAAGATGAAGGCTGAAAATCTACAGTTTCAGATACCACAGATGGTAGAAGGCATAGAGATGCTCTTTGCAAAACATCAAATAGATGAAGTTGCTATGGAGGATATCTTCTATGCACACAATCCTGCTACAACTATCAAACTAGCACAGTTTCGTGGGGCGATAATGTTAAAACTGCTTCAGGAGTTTGGACAGTTTCATGAGTATACTGCCCTACAGGTGAAAAAAGCACTCACAGGAAAAGCAAAAGCACAAAAAGAGCAGGTTGCCTTTATGGTACGACGGCTTTTAGGTATAAAACAGGAGATAAAACCTTTTGATATTACCGATGCGATGGCTGTTGCCATCACCCATTCACAACGCGTAAGGCTTAAAGGATGAAAAAACTTTTACTACTACTTCTGGCGACATCTCTTTTCTCCTCTGTTGGTATAGAGGAGGCATGGAGAGTTATAGAAGATAAAAACAGTGCCCTAGCAGCAGCAAAAGAGGATATTGCCGCAGCACAACACAAGCGTAGCTCTGCAAAATCGATGTATCTGCCAAATATCTCTTTGAGTGCAAGTTATACACATCTTGACAAGGTTATTGATTTTGATACAAGTAAGGTAGCGGAGTTGATGGCTTTTTACGGCATTACACTCTTTCCCTCAAGTGTTGATCTCTCAAAAGAGGATATCTTTTTAGCAGATCTGCAGTTGATGTGGCCACTCTATGTCGGTGGAAAGATCGATGCTGCGCAGGATCTCTACAGTGCCAAAGTAGATGAAGCCAAAGCGATGCTTGCTATGCAAAAAGATAAGACATTTTTAAAACTCATAAAGTACTACTATGGTGTTGTGGTTGCAGAGTCACTCTACAAAACACGCAGTGACGCACTCAAAGCGCTTCAACTCCACTACGAAAATGCAAAAAAACTCTATAACGAGGGACAGATAGCAAAAGTGGAGCTTTTAAATGCCCAAGTGAAGCGTGATGCAGCAGAGATAGAAAAAGAAAAAGCAGCAGATAGAGTTAATCTGACAAAAAGAGCCTTAGGTCTACTTATAGGCTCCAAAGCTACTCTTGCTTCACCACTTTTTGTTTATGAGAGTAGAGAGAATCTTAGAGATTTTCAAGAACAACTCCATAACAAGAGTGCAACACTCTCTTTGTTTGATGCAAAAAAGAGAGAGGCAAACTCACTTATAACAGTAAAAGAGGCAGCTTTTAAACCGGATGTTATCGGTTTTGCAGATTATAATCTCTATAAAGATGACTCTTTAATGATGGAGTCTATGCCAAACTGGTCAGCCGGTGTTTTAGTGAAGTTTGATATTCTTGCAAGAGAAGATAGAACAGAAGAGCTTGAGATTGCAAAACTGACAAACTCAAAAGTGCTCTTGTTAAAAAAAGAGGCTTTGCAAAATCTGGAGATCTTACTACAAAAGAGTTATGATGAGATGCACTCGGCATATAAAGAGTTTCATGCCCTTAACTCCTCTTTGGCTTTGGCACAGGAGAACTACCGTCTGCGTTCACTCTCTTTTAAAGAGGGGGTGGCAACTTCAAGTGATGTTGTTGATGCAGAGCTCTTTTTGGAGAGTGTGAAGACAAAAAGAGCCAATGCTGCATATACTTTTGTACAGAGATTGGCGGAGTTACTTATTTTAAGTGGAGAGCGTGAGCGATTTTTTGAGATTTTAAAGAGTAGTGAAATAGAACTATTGGAGCAGCAATGAAGAAAAAAGCAGGTGTGATTATTATTTTTTTGGTAATGGGGCTATTTTTTAGTTTTATAGCATATGAGTTTTATAAAGCCTATGCAACAGAGAAAAAACAAACACTCCAAGGGGAGATAGATGCACAGAGCTATGCCATCTCTTCAAAACTTGCAGGACGCATAGGAGAGGTTTTTGTCAAAAAGGGTGATAGTGTTGCTGTGGGTGATTGTATCTTTACTATTGTCTCTCCGGAAGTAGAGGCAAAACTCCTTCAGGCCAAAGCGGCAAAAGATGCAGCAGCTGCCAAAAAAGAGGAGGCTTTTCATGGTGCGCGAGCTGAACAGGTACAAGCGGCCTATGAGCAGTACCAAAAGGCAAAGGCAGCTAAAGAGCTGATGCAAAAGAGCTATGAGCGCATAGAAAAACTCTACAAAAGTGGTGTTGTCTCTGAGCAAAAGCGAGATGAGGTCTTTACACAGTATGCAGCTGCAAAACATACAAGCAATGCAGCTAAAGAGTTCTATATAATGGCTAAAAAAGGGGCTCGTGTTGAGGTGAAAAAAGCGGCAGATGCACAAGAGCGCATCTACGCTGCAAAAGTTCAAGAGGTTGATGCCTTTGTAAAAGAGACAAAGGCCTATGCGTTTCACAAAGGAGAGGTCTCAGAGGTACTGCTTCGCGCAGGGGAGTTGGCACCTGCTGGTTTTCCTGTTGTAATGACACTTGATATGGATGATGTCTGGGCCCGTTTTGCGGTGCGTGAGGATTATCTGCGCCACTTTAAAAAAGGGAGTGAAGTAGAGCTTTTTATTCCTGCGCTGCAAAAGCGAGCTACATTTCGTGTCAGTTATATTGCACCAATGGGTGAGTTTGCTACATGGAGAGCTACAGAGAGTGGTAAAGCTTTTGATATGAAGAGTTTTGAGGTAGAGCTGCGACCAACTCAAAAAATCGAAGGTCTGCGTGTCGGTATGAGTGTTTTAGTGGAGCTGTAATGTTTGAGGCTTTTTTATCTGCATGCAAAGAGGAGTGCCGGCAGATACAACACTCATGGTATAAGTTGGGGCTTATTAGCTTTTTGCCTATCATCTGCTTTGCACTCCTTATTGCTATTTTTCATCAGGGGGTTGCTAGAGAGTTGCCTGTTGCTGTTGTTGACTATGACAAGAGCCAGCTCTCACGCGACTTTCGTTTTGCACTCAACGCCTCTCCTACGGCAAAGATTGCCTATGTTAACAATGATGTAAAGAGTGCTCTAAAACTGCTACAGAGTGCCAAGGTCTATGGTGTTGTGATTATTCCAAAAAATTTTATGCGTGAGACTACGCTTCAAAAATCACCACAAGTTACTTTAATGCTGAACACGCAGTACATCTTAATAGCAAAGACGCTCAAAGCGGCACTTCTACAGAGCAGTGCAGAGTTTGCAGCAAAGGTAGAGGCATCGTGGCAGTTGCGAGATGTAGTACCTCAAGAGGTGAAAAACCAAGTTATGCCTATAGAGCTCTACAATGTACCTTTTTTCAACAACTATAAAAACTACTTCTACTTTTTAGTAAGTGCACTTTTACCTGCAATGTGGCAGATATTTATTGTTATAGCTACTATTGTTAGTTTTGGCTCACTCTTTAAAGCAAACAAAGAGAAGCTCTTTTTTGGTAAGCGTCACATAGAAGCCAAGATATTTGGTAAACTCTTTCCCTATACAATCGCCTACTTTTTCTTGGGTGCAGCTTATCTTTTTTATATCTACGGTGTAGAGTCTTGGCCATTTAACGGCTCTATGGCACTGATGCTTTTTACTCTTTTTCTAACCGTTTTAGCTTATGAGGCTGTTGCTCTGTTTTTGTTTGTTAGTAGTTTTAACTATGCAAGAGCCCTTAGCCTTGGTGCTGTCTATACAGCACCTGCATTTGCATTTTTGGGTATAACCTTTCCCATCTACGCTATGAATGGTTTTGCACTCTTTTGGCGAGATATGCTTCCAATCTCCTCTTTTGTAGAGATTCAGATAGCTCTGGCAAACTATGGTGCTGATTTTATAGATATTGAAGAGAAGATAGTTCACATTCTGCTCTTTTTGCCACTCTTTGTTCTTGTCTTTTTTGCTTTTAGAAGAAGGTTGCTCTCATGAGATTTTTTGAAGTGCTCAAAGGGGAGCTCAAACTTGTTTTTAGTGATACTGCTTTGCTTTTGACTATCTTTGGGGGTATAATTCTCTACTCCTTTTTATACCCGCAACCCTACAAGCATGAAAGCGTTTACAAACTTCCTGTGAGTGTTGTAGATTATGACAAAACTGAGGCATCACGCGAGCTGATTTTTAAACTTGGAGCCACTCCACAGATAGATATAGTCCAAAAAGATCTCTCTAAAGAGGATGCCCTTGAAGCACTTGTTCGTGAGAAGGTAAAGGGTGTTATTGTTATTCCTGCACACTATAGCAGAGACCTAAGGCTTGGAGATGCTCCTACCGTTGCACTTGGAGTAGATAACAGCTACTTTTTGATCTATGGTGCTTTGATGGAGGCAACACTAAAGAGTGTGATGCATGAAGCTGCCAAAACAAAGGCTACAAAACTTCTCATCAAAGGAGTACCCGTTGCAGGGCTAAAAGAGAGAGTAGAGGCATTTCATCTTGAGACACTCTCTCTTTTTAACAGATACAGCTCTTACATTGAGTATGTCCTTCCTGCTGTCTTTGTACTTATTTTACAGCAGACGCTGCTTATTGGTATGGGTATGTTGGGTGGTGGTATCAATGAGCGTATGCAAAGGGGTGAAGATGGTTATTATCTTTATGCAAAGCCGCTGCAGATGATTGTAAGCCGCTATCTTATCTTTGGTGTGATCTACCTCTTTAATATGCTCTATTACTTTGGCTTTATTTTTGATCTCTATGGTGTTTCTCATCTGGCAGACAGAGGTGAGCTTTTGGCTTTTGGGGTGCTCTTTTTGTCGGCCAGCATAGGGCTTGGACTCTTTTTAGGAGCTCTTTTTAAAGAGCGTGAGATAGCAACACCTACCATTCTCTTTAGCTCGATGCCGCTTATCTTTAGTGTCGGTTTTATCTGGCCGCGTGAGGCTATGCCTGAGTTTATAAATACTTTGGCTCTTATTTTCCCCTCAACACCGGGAATAGATGGCTTTTTAAAACTCAACCAGATGGGTGCGAGTTTGAGTGATTTAGAGTCTGAGAGCCTTATTTTACTCACGCAGACGGTTGTGTATACAATTTTAGGGTATTATTTTATGAAAAAAAATCAGAAGGCTTACAATGGCAAAATTTGAAAATGTAACAGTAGTAAAAGAGGCAAACATCTACTACGATGGAAAAGTAACAAGTAGAACGATAGAGTTTGCAAACGGTGAGATAAAATCACTTGGTATTATGCTTCCGGGTGAATATACTTTTAATACGGCGGATAAAGAGATCATGGAGATGATGAGTGGTGAGTTAGATATTAGACTCCCAGGAGAGGATTGGAAAACGCTTTCTACTCCTGAGACTTTTGAAGTTCCGGCAAACAGTGCGTTTGATCTTCGTATCAAAACACCGACTGACTACTGCTGCTCTTACATCAAAGAGGACTAGTTAGTCCACTTTGCAGCCAGTGATGCAAGTGAGTTTGCATCAAGGGCACCGCTGACGCGATCTACTTCACGACCATCTTTAAAGACGATGATAGTAGGGATAGAGCGGATACCAAAACGAGCACTAACATTTGGTGCTTCTTCTGTGTTTACTTTTGCAAAACGCGCTTTGAGTGGAAATTCCTGTGCAGCACGCTCAAAGTTTGGTGCCATCATCTGACATGGACCACACCACGGTGCCCAAAAATCTACAATAACAGGAATCTCATTGTTAGCGACAACAGTATCAAAAGTGCTGTCGTTTAAATTCATTGGTTTTGTATCTAGTAGTGAGTTTTTACATTTACCACAGTTAGCTTTTTTATAAAAATCTTTCTTTGGTACATTGTTTACTGCTAAACAGTGGGGACATACGATCTTCATAATATTTCTCCTTTTTTTTCAATAGTATACAGAAATATATAAAGCTCTATTGCTACTTTAGTTCCATTAAAATACTACTCTTTTTTAAAAGACTCAATAGTCTCTGTCATGCCATAATCAGGATAGAGTTTTGGGTCAAGAATAATCTGTGCAAGCTCTTGTGTGTCGTGGTTTACAATAATTGGAGCAAGAAAGTTGATAAGTGATTTCTCCAGAGGTTTTTGTATAAGTAAAATATTATAGACACTGATTTTTGAATCATCATTGATAGAGAGGAGCTCTTTTACATCATCTGAGATCTCAAAGTCATATTCACGGAGTAAAAAAGGGTTTACAAGTGTAAAGGATATATTTTCGTTGTTGGTATCTATCATTGATGAAAAGAGTGGGTCTATCTCATTAATGTTTACCTCTTTGGTCTCTTCAAAACCGAGTATTGGTGATTTTACTGCGTATGCCATAGATATCCTTTTTTAGAATGCATGCTCACTTATTTTAAGTGTTTTTGCAATGATATAGAGTGTTTGGTTTTTTATATCTTCTATATTATAGCACTCACCTATGCCAAAAGCAATGTTTCCATCCTCTTGGAGCAAAGTAGCGCCCTCACTCATATCTATAAAGGGGAGTTTTTTCTCATCTACGAGTCTAGCATCCACTACACCGCTGAAGTGAAGTGTCAGTGTTATCCAGTCAAAGTCACGAGCTTTGTCTTGGAGAGCGAGTGTAAGGTCTATCTCTGTAGCAGAGAGTATGGAGAGTGAACGAATCTCAGCATCTACAAAGTTGCTAAAACGCTCACGCAGTTTGTTTACTGACAACCAACACACTCCATAGATCTGTCTTCTACATCATTTGCCACTTCAGGAGACTGACTTCTGAGGTAGTATGTAGATTTAAGACCGAGTTTCCATGCAAGCATATAGATCTCATTGAGGTAGCGTCCACTTGCTTTATCAAGTGTGATAAAGATGTTGAGTGATTGTCCTTGGTCTATCCACTTCTGACGAATTGCCGCAGCTTTAATGAGTACTGTCTGGTTCAAGTCATACGCAGGTGTGTAGTAGCTCCAAGTCTCAGGTGAGAGTTTTGGAACAACAACAGGAATAAGACCTGAAAGATTCTCTTCAAACCACTTACGCTTAAATACCGGCTCAATAGCCTGCGTAGTACCTGTAAGAATAGAGATAGAAGATGTTGGAGCAACAGCCATCAAGTAACCGTTACGCATACCGTCGCGTTTTACTTTTGCACGCAACTCATCCCACTCATAAGTAGAAGCAAAAAGGCCACCACGGTCAACGAGGTTGATAACCTCTGCATTTGCATGGTCTTGTGGGAAGATTCCACGGCTCCATTTACTACCTTCAAACTCAGGGTAGCACCCTTTTTCAACTGCAAGGTCTGATGATGCTTTGATAGTGTTATAACAAACAGCCTCCATCACTTCATCTATCTTGTCAAAGTGTTCTTGGCTTCCCCACTCGATGCCAGCTTCTGCTAACATCTGCGCCTCACCCATAACACCAAGCCCGATAGAGCGGCTTCTCATGTTTGTGCGTTTTACTTTCTCAACTGGGTAGAAGTTCAGATCAATCACATTGTCCAGACATCTTACAGCAGTTGGTACGATGCGGTCAATGTCCTCTTTTGTATTGATGCGTGAGAGGTTGATAGATGCAAGGTTACAAACAGCTGTAGCACCATCAACTTTCTCTTTTTCAACTACAAAGATTGGCATACCGCCGAGTGAGTCAAGTGCAGTAACTTTTTTAGCCGGTTTTGTTATGCCGCTGTCTACTGTTACCAACTCCTCTTCTTCGTAACTCACACTGTCGCCATTTTCAAAGATAAACTTGATCTTGTAGAGGTTTGGTTGTGTGTTTTGAAAGATCTCTGTACAGAGGTTAGAACTTCGAATAACACCTGTGTGGTCATTTGGATTTGCACGGTTAGCATTGTCTTTAAAACATAAAAACGGAGAACCTGTCTCAAAGTATGATGTAAGAATTTTCTTCCAGAGATCTTTTGCTTTTACCTTCTCTTTTACGATGCTTTCATCATTTTCAAGTTCAATATAGCGCTTGTTAAAATCTTCTCCATAAAGCTCACTTAGCTCACGCACATCATACGGGTCAAAGAGTGTCCAGATAGCATCCTCTTGTACTCTTTGCATAAAGAGATCATTCAACCACATTGCAGGGAAGAGATCATGCGCACGACGACGCTCCTCACCAGAGTTTTTCTTTAGATCTAAAAAGTCGTTGATGTCGATGTGCCACGGCTCTAGGTAAACAGCAATTGCACCCTTACGCGTACCAAGTTGATCTACCGCAATAGCGATATCATTTGTGATTTTTAAGAATGGAATCGTTCCGCCTGCTGCATTCTTGTGCCCATCGATGAAACTTCCCATTGAACGAACCTGTGTCCAGTCCCAACCGATTCCTCCACCAAACTTAGAGAGCATTGCCATCTCTTTGTATGCATCAAAGATACCTTCGATGTTGTCTGGAGTCGAACCGATGTAACAAGAGCTTAGTTGGTGTCTTGGTGTTCTTGCGTTTGAGAGTGTTGGTGTTGCTAACATTACCTCAAACTTACTTATCATGTTATAGAACTTGATAGCCCACTCTTCACGCTTCTCTTCTCTTTGTGCAAGAAACATAGCAATAGCCATAAACATATGTTGTGGCAGCTCAATTGGCTCACCCTTTTTGTCTTTGATAAGGTAGCGGTCGTAAAGTGTTTTGATACCAAGGTAGTTAAACTGTAGATCTCGCTCAGGTACAATGTGCTTCTCTAGCTCATCAAGATCATACATATCACGAAGACCAAGAAGAATACGCCCCTCTTTTTCACCTCGCTCAAAGTACTCTTTGAGTGATGAGTAACCTGTAAAACCATTTACCTGATGGTAGAGGTTAAAGAGAAAAAGACGAGATGCAACAAAAGTCCAGTTTGGTGCGTCGATGTCGATTTTATCTACAGCGGTCTTGATGAGTGTCTCTTGAATCTCTTTAGATGTTATACCATCACGAAAGTGAATCTGCGCATCTACTTCTAGCTCACTCTGACTAACATTCTCCAAGCCTTTTACTGCAGCTGAAGTATATTTTTGGATTTTGGTAATGTCTAGTGGTTCGGTTCTTCCGTTTCTTTTAATAACTGTTATCATTCTTTTCTATCCTAGCGAGATTTTTAACATCTATATTTTTTACAAGATTATTTCAAAAAATAATCATATAAAAAGTACAAAATTATAGTAGTTGATTTTAGCTAATTTTTGTAATGATATAGATTAAATGGAACTAAAAACAGAGGAAAATTTGAATTTTGTAACATCTCGAAAATCATAAGAATTAGTGATAAAAAAGTAAGGAGAAAAAAGGCTAAAAAAGCCGAAAGAATGAGGAGTTTTTACACTCGGTAAAAACTCACTCTTTGTTTACTACTTGAAGACTCTTGCGAAGATTTTATCTACATTTTTCGTATAGTAATCGTAGTTGAAACACTCACGAATCTGCTCTTCACTTAGCTTGCTTCTAAGCTCTTCATCTGCTAGTAGGTGGTTAAGGTAGAGAGACTCCCCTTTTTCATTTACAGTAGGACGCCCTTGTTGGATCTCTTCCCAAACTTTCATCGCATTACGCTGTACGATTCTGTAAGCATCTTCACGGCTAACACCTTGAAGTGGAAGCTCAAGTAAAACTCTTTGAGAGAAAACAAGTCCACCTGTTAGGTTTAGGTTTTTCATCATGTTTTCTGGATAAACAGTAAGGTTTGCTATAACATTGTTCATACGGTGAAGCATAAAGTCACTTGTAACAAAAGCATCTGGTAGCCAGAAACGCTCAGTAGAAGAGTGGCTGATGTCACGCTCGTGCCAAAGGGCAACATTTTCCATAGCAGGTGTTGCGTATGCTCTGATGATGCGTGCAAGACCTGTGATGTTCTCTGTAAGAATAGGGTTACGTTTGTGTGGCATTGCAGAAGAACCTTTTTGTCCTTTTGCGAAGTACTCTTCACACTCATAAACCTCTGTTCTTTGCCAGTGACGAACTTGTACTGCAAACTTTTCGATAGAGCTAGCCATAAGTGCTAGTGCAGATGCAAGACGAGCATATCTGTCACGCTGGATAACTTGGTTTGATGCAGGTGCAGGTTTAAGCCCTAACTCTTCACATGTCAGTTCTTCAAGTTCAAGTGGTGCGTGAGCAAAGTTACCCATTGCTCCACTTACCTGACCTACTGAGATTACTTCCATAGTCTGCTCTAAGTTCTCTAAGTGGCGAGCCATCTCATCGTACCAGATTGCAAGAACAAGACCAAAAGTGATAGGCTCACCGTGAATACCGTGTGAACGACCTACCATAAGAGTCATCTTGTGCTCCATTGCACGCTTTTTGATTGACTCCATAAGCATCTTAACATCTTCAATGATAAGTGCAAGTGAATCTCTCATCTGAAGTGCTACTGCTGTATCGATTGTATCTGAAGATGTCATACCATAGTGGAACCATCTACTCTCTTCACCAAGGCTCTCTGCAACTGAAGTTGTAAATGCGATAAGGTCGTGACGAGTTACCGCCTCTATCTCATCAATACGTTTAATGTCAAACTTTGCATTCTTTACAATTTTGTCTGCATCTTCTTGAGGGATCTTTCCAAGTTTAGCCCAAGCCTTCACTACTGCTTTTTCTACATCTAACCAAGCTTGATATTTTGCCTGATATGTCCATTTTGATGCCATCTCTTCGCGTGAGTATCTATCTACCATATGTTGAAACCTTTTTGTTGTAGTTATTTATGATAAAATTCACAAATATTATATACCCCTATTTTACACTCTTTATAGTAAAAAAGGGATTAAGGAAAAAGCTTGCCATTTGTAAAAAAGAGTTTTATAGTAAAAGAGAGAACACGCGCATTTTTATATCTCATAAAAGAGTTGGGCTACACACAAAAAGAGGCACAAAGACTCATAGCAAAAGGGAGACTCTTTGTAGATGGTAAGCCGATGGTAAAAGCTGGCGATGAGATAGAGGGTGAAATAGAGTTTATCTACTTCGAGCCAACTTCACGTGGACTAGAGCCAACGTATGAGACGGAAGAGTTTGTAGTCTATGACAAACCAAGTGGTGTGCTTATTCATCCGCAAAACAGACATACCCCCTACTCTCTTATAGATGAGCTTAAAGCTCGTTACGGAATGGATGCGAACATTACACACAGAATAGACCAAGAGACAAGTGGACTTGTACTGTGTGCCAAGAACAAAAAGAGTGAGCGAGATATTAAGATGATGTTTCAAGAGCGAGATATGCAAAAGAGCTATCTTGCTATGGTGCATGGTGAATTCAAAGAGGCTATGGTTGTAGAAGAGCCACTGCTTCGTGCAGAAGATGAGAGTGCTATTGTGAGAATGGTTGTAAAGGTGCATCCGGATGGAAAAGCTTCTAAGACATCATTTAAACCTTTGAAGTATTACGCAGATAAAGATATGACGCTTGTAGAGTGTAAACCACATACAGGAAGACAGCATCAGATACGCGTGCATCTGTTTCACGTGAAACATCCAATTGTTGGTGATCCTATCTATGGACAAGATGAGAAAGATATTGTTCGCTTTTTAGATAAAGAGCTCACACCAGAGGAGCGTATGCAAAAGAGTGGTGCAAAGAGACTGCTGCTTCATGCACACAGTTTGTCATTTGATCTCTATGGAAAAAATTACTTTATTGAGAGTAAAGTAGATTTTGAGAGTGAATGTATGAATGAGCTTTCACAATGTGAATAACTTTTTACTTATGTGAGAAAAATTATTTTTTAAGATGTGAAAAACTCACACTTT
>Ga0256843_1001228_pt1 | contig 20561 bp, 30 predicted proteins | sample AlvinellametaG_FD_191572 | JGI IMG/M metagenome (GOLD analysis project Ga0256843, IMG submission 191572) | Pompeii worm associated microbial communities from hydrothermal vent at the East Pacific Rise, Pacific Ocean - Alvinella | ecosystem: Host-associated > Annelida > Integument > Unclassified ... | reverse complement strand
TTCGTGGTCATTTGAAATAAATTTTGTGGCATTATTTGCTCCTGTTCGTTTTTTCCACACAAACTGAGCCACAAAATTCTCCTCCCCAAAAATTTCGTCCATAATTTTTCTCAAATTGTGGACTTCATTATCATCAATTGAGATGAAAATAACCCCATCTTCTCTCAAAAGGTTTCTTGCCACTTTGAGTCGGGGATACATCATATTGAGCCAGTTGCTATGTTTTCTTCCGCTTGTCTCACGATTTGTAGTCAAGGGATTTCCCTCTTCATCAATTTGTCCGGTCATTGCTAAATAGTTTTTTAAATTATCTTGATAGTTATCCTTGTAAATAAAATCTTTTCCTGTGTTATAGGGCGGGTCGATGTAAATCATTTTCACTTTCTGGTAGTAGGCTTTCTGTAAAACTTTCAAAACCTCCAAATTATCTCCCTCAATGTAGAGGTTTTTTGTCTTCTCCCAATTTTTGCTTTCGGTTTTTGCCGGTCTCAAAGTCGCCCGGGTGGGGGTCAATGCCAACTGGTTGGCTTTTCTCTTCCCAAACCAAGTAAATTGATACTTCTCTTCACTCTCCTCTACAAACTCCCCCAAATTCTCCTTCAATTTTTCAAAATCAATCCTCCCTTCGGTAAAAACATCGGGGAAAATTTTTCTCAATTTTTCGATATTTTCTTTAACCAGATTCAAACTCTCCTTTTCAAGTCTCTCCATTTTGTTCCCTTTTCAAACTCTTGTTGGGAGGGTGTGTAATTTTCGGGCTCTCCCCTCCCTTTTACTTTGAGGTTTTATTTTATTAAACCTATCTCTTTCCCTCCAAACTTTCCCGTTTCTCCTCCAGTTCCAAATATCTCTCCAGTTGGGTCTCATACTCTTGCCGGAGGGTTTCCAATTTTTCCGTTAACTCCAAAAGTCCCTCTTTTTGATAACAATCGGGGTTGGAGAGGCACTCCTCCAGTTGGGCTATCTCCTCTTCCAATTTTTCCAATTTTTCCGGTAAAGCCTCCAACTCCCTCTGCTCTTTGTAGCTCAACTTTTTCTGAATCCGGGGGCGGGGTTTGGGTTGGCGTCCTCCGGAGGTTTTGAGCTTTTTTGCCTCCTTTCGGAGTTCTTTCAACTCCCTCTCCAGTTCCAGATAGTCGGAGTAGGGGAGGAAACTCTCCTCTATCTCCCCGTCGCCTTTGAAGACCCACAATTTTTTGGCAATTTTATCGATAAAGTAGCGGTCGTGGGAGACCACAATTAACCCCCCTTGAAACTCCAAAAGATACTCCTCCAAAATATTGATGGTGGGTATATCGAGGTCGTTGGTGGGTTCGTCCAAAATCAGTAAATCGAACTCTTTGGTAAAGAGGAGGGCAAGGGCGACCCGCATCTTCTCCCCTCCGCTCAAAACCCCAATTTTTTTGGTCAAATATTCGGGGGGGAAGAGAAATTCGCGGAGGTAGCCGTAAACGTGGAGATTCCGCCCCCGGACATTGACGCGGTCGCCTCCATTGGGGCAAAAAGTCTCTATCAAATCTTTGGAGTCGTCCAACATCGATTTGGATTGGTCTAAATAGCCGATTTTCAGATTTTCCCCCCGTTTGATAACTCCCCCGGTGGGCATCTCCTCCCCTATCAGAAGTTTGAGAAAAGTCGATTTTCCACTGCCGTTGGGTCCCACAATTCCGATTTTGTCCCGTTGGAGAATCCGGGCGGAGAAGTTTTTAATCAACCACTTTTCCCCTATCTTTTTGGAGAGATTTTCTATTTCAAAAAGCACCCGTCGCCGGCTCACCTTCTCTTGGGCGGTTTGGTAAAACTCCCGGCGGAGTTGCATCTCTATTGACCTCAACTCCCCCTTCTCTTCCCGGAGTTTCTGTCGGAGTTCTTCAATCCTCTTCCGTCTCCCCTCATTCCGTTTCAATCGTCCGCGGACTCCCCGGCGGAGCCACTCCTCCTCCCTTTTCAAAAGCCGGAGTTGGTTTTCAAATTGTTTCTCTTTAACTGCCAATAACTCCTCCTTCTGCCGGAGGTAGTCCAGATACCCCCCGGGAAAACTCCGGAGTTTGCAATTTTCCAACTCTACAACGCGGGTTGCCACCCGGTCGATAAAATAGCGGTCGTGGGAGATTACAATGAAAGTGTATCTATCGCGGAGCAACATCTCCTCCAGAAATTGGGTCATATAGACATCGAGGTGGTTGGTGGGCTCATCGAGGAGTAAAATATCGGGTTTCTGGAGGAGGAGTCCCGCCAGTGCAACCCTCCTCTGCTCTCCCCCACTCAAAAGGGTTACATCTCTCTCCTCCAACTCCTTCAATTTCAACTCCTGTAAAATCCTCTCCACCCGCTCCTCCAGATTCCACCCGTTGTGGTAGTCCAGATAGGCGGAGAGTCGCTCTATCTCCCTCTGGAGTTGCCGATTTTCCGGCTCTTCCGCCAATTTTTGGGTCAATTCAATATATCTCCGGTTTGCCTCTTTGAGATGGGTCAACTGGTCGGCTATCGCCTTTTTAACCGATACCCCTGCGGGAAAGGAGGGGATTTGGGGGAGGAGTCCGATGGAGATGCCCTGTTTCCGGATAACTTCCCCGCTATCGGGGAGGATACTCCCCTCAATAATTTTGAGGAAAGTGGACTTCCCACTCCCATTTTTTCCGATTAATGCCACCCGCTCCCCCTCCTCCAGATGGAACTCCACATTACACAAAATTTTTTGACTCTCAAACTTTTTGGAAACATCTAACAGATTTACCAGTGCCATTTCTTCCCTTTTTTGGTTCCATCTATTTATTTGCAAAAATTTCCCTATTTTTACCACATTTTTTGGGAAAAAGTCTTTTAATTTCCAAAGGAAAAAGAGAGTGGGGGAAAGGGGTTGTTTAAAAATAGAAGTAAAAGTTGAGGTAAAAAGAGAAAAAAGAAAAGGGAGAGATTCTATTGGCAAATAGGGCTAAAAAAGAGCCTCTATTTATACCGATAGACGATTCTCCCTTTGTCAAGGCTATAGGGGTTAATTTCAACTTTTACCTTATCTCCGGGGACGATTCGGATATAGTTCATTCGGATTTTTCCGGAGATATGGCAAAGTATCTCCTTATTGAGTTTATCCAGTTTTACCCGGAACATTGCGTTGGGAAGTGCCTCGGTTACCACGCCATCAAGTTCCAATACATCTTTTCCAGCCATTCACACCTCCGTTAAAATTATTGGTTTGTTATTCCAGATTGCGATTTGATGTTCAAAGTGGACTCCCACTTTTCCATCGCTACAATAGACATCCCACCCATTTTTACCCAAAACGGGATTTCCATTTTTTTGGCAAATCATCGGCTCCAGACAGAAGATATGTCCATTTTTAACTTTCTCCCCTTGGTTGGGTTTCCCCTCCACATAGTTGAGGATTTGGGGCTCTTCGTGGGGGCGACGCCCTATTCCGTGTCCACTATACCCTTTGAGGGGGGTAAAGCCGTGGCGACGGATTACCTCTTCAATAATTTGGGAAATTTGTTTATACCGCATTCCCGGTTTAATTTTCTCCACGGCGGTATAGAGAGCCTCCTTTGCAACATCTATCATTTTTTGATGTAGAGGGGAAATTTTTCCTATTCCGATGGTGGTGGCGGCGTCCCCATACCACCCATCTACTTCCACTCCCACATCAAATCCCACAACCTCCCCCTCTTCAAAGGGCTTTTCGTCGGGGATTCCGTGGATTACTACTCCATTTCGGGAGATGCAAACCCCATCTGGAAAGCCGTAAAGCCCTTTGAAGGCGGGTCTTCCCCCTTTGGAGATAATAAACTCCTCCGCCAATTGGGTCAACTCTTTGGGAGTGCGTCCAACTTTTGCCTCCTCTTCCAAAAGTTTGAGGGTTTCCGCCACAATTCGGGCGGGAATTTTAATCTTTTCAATCTCCGACCATTTCCGGATTGGAATAGCCATTTATCGACTCCATTTTTCAAAATAGGGTTGTAGATTTAAAAAAGTTGGGAAAAAAGGAGAAAAAGGGGTCATTAAAGCCCCGTTACAGAGAGGGTATTGTATTTTTCCATCAAAATTTGGGCTTGGAGTTTCCGCATAGTGTCGATGGCAACTTGCACCACAATCAAAACTGCGGTTCCTCCAAAGTAAAAACTAACCCCGGCAATTTTGATAAAAAGCCAAGGTAGAAGGGTAACCGCTCCCAAATAGAGGGCACCCCAGAAGGTGAGCCGACTTGCAACCTGATTTAAAAATTTTGCGGTTTGCTCTCCGGGTCTAATTCCGGGGATAAATCCCCCTTGTTTTTTGAGATTTTCCGCTATCTCTTTTCCGTTAAATACGATACTGGTGTAGAAATAGGCGAAAAAGATTACCAAAAAGAACTCAATAATATGGAATGGAACCCCATTGGGATCCAGAAAATCGCGGATAGAGACCAGAATTGGATTGGAGGCTCCGCTCAAAATTGTGAGGGGTGCCATCATTAAAGCACTGGCGAAAATGGGGGGGATAACTCCGCTCAAGTTAACTTTAATGGGAATGTAGTTCATCAATCGGTTAAATCTCTTTTGCATCAAAATTTTCTTTTGGTAGGAGACCGGAATTCTCCTCTCCCCCAACTCCACATAGATAATAAAGAGAATAACTCCAATTACCACTGCCAGAATCAGGAGGAGTCCCACTGGGCTCAAATCTCCAGTATCCACCAATTGGATTAAGTTTTGGATTGCCGCGGGGATTCCACTGACAATTCCGGCAAAAATGATTAAACTAATTCCGTTTCCAATCCCCCGTTCGGTTATCTGCTCCCCAATCCAAACCAGTAACATAGTCCCCCCCAACATTGAAAAGGCGGAGAGGATTACAAAGGTTGTGGTATTGATTGTAACTGCACTCACCCCGCCCGGTCCGGTCATATGGGTCAATCCGATGGAGATTCCGATGGCTTGGATAAAGGCGATGGCAACGGTGGCATATTTGATAATTTGCATATATTTTTGGAAACCTTGGGAGTCTTTTTTCAACTCTCCCAATTGTTTAAAGGTCGCCGCCATCAACTCCATAATAATGGAGGCGGTAATGTAGGGCATTACCCCGAGGGCGATAATACTCATTTGAGCCACCGCATTTCCACTGAACATATTGAGGAGACCCAAAGCATCTTTGGAGTGACTTTGAAAGAATTGAGCAATTACAGAAACATTAACGCCCGGGACTGGCACATACGCCAGAACCCGGTAGACCGCCAAAAGGGCGAGGGTAATAAAAATTTTTTTGGCAAGAGTTCCCATTTTACTTTCCAGAGGTTGTTATGTTGCTATCTTTAATCCTCTCCCTTAACTCTTTCGCCCCACTTCCAATTAGTTTTACCCGTTGGGCTTTAATTTTTACAATTTGTCCCAAAGTTTCGAGGGTAATTACTTCCAACTCTTTAATAGCGGTAATTTTATCTACATTGATGGCTTGGGGTTTTTGTCTCCGGCTTTTAAATCCCACTTTGGGAAGTCGCCGTTGGAGTGGAGTTTGTCCCCCTTCAAATCCCCGTTTCATAGAGTATCCACTCCGGGATTTTTGCCCCTTTTGACCCCGGCTTGCGGTTTTTCCGTATCCACTCCCTTGACCCCGACCTACCCGTTTGGTTTTATGGGTGGAGCCGGGTGCAGGTTTCAAATTGTGCAATCCCATTGTTTTACTCCTCCTCTTTTTCTATTTGAGGGCTCTTTTCTCCCCCTTTTTGGAATTGGAATTTGTTATCCAATTTTTTCCCACTTTTAATCATCAAGAGGGCTTTCAAGGTTGCCCGGGTCAAGTTGTGGGGGTTGTTACTTCCCAAAGATTTGGAGAGGATATCTTTAATTCCGACCAATTCCAAAACAGGTCTCACCGCCCCCCCGGCGATAAGCCCAGTCCCTTCGGACGCCGGTTTAAGCAAAATTTTGGAGGCTTTAAATTTGGCAATTACATCGTGGTTGATGGTATTTCCGTGGATACCTTCCACCCGGTGGAGGTTTTTGAAGGCGTCCTCTTTTGCTTTTCGGATAGCGTCGGGAACCTCTTTGGCTTTTCCGGTTCCAATTCCCACAATCCCTTTCCGGTTTCCAACTACCACCAGAGCGTTGAACCGGAACCGCCGTCCCCCTTTTACAACTTTGACAACCCGTCCAATTTTTACGACGATATCTTCAAACTCCTCTTTATCAACCTCATTGGGTCTGACGATAGTTTTATCTCTCTTAACCATTCTCCGTCCTTATAATTTAATCCCGTTTTCGCGGAGTGTGTCGGCAAATTTTGCCACTACTCCGTGGTATTTATAGCCGTTTCGGTCAAATTTAACAGCCAAAATATTGGCGGATTTCAATTTTTCCGCAAAAAGCTCTCCCACTTTTTTAGCCCCTTCAATATTGCAGGGGATTTTCTCTTCCAAATGTCCGCTATTGATAAATGCCAAAGTGTGCCCTTTGGTATCATCGATAGCTTGAACAATCAGATACCGGTTGGTTTTTTTAATGGATACCCGTGGAACTTCACTGGTTCCCAAAACTCTATATCGAACCCGGAGTTTCCGTTTCTTTCTCCGAATATCCCGTTTTTTAAGTTCTTTACTTCTTCTCATTACTCACCCCTATTTTTTCGCTGTTTTACCAGCTTTTCTGATAATAACTTCATCTACATATTTAATACCCTTACCTTTGTAAGGTTCCGGTTTCCGGATAGCCCGGATTTCGGCAGCGGTTTGTCCAACCCTCTGCTTATCACTCCCCTTAACGGTAATAATATTTTTTTCCACGGTGATAGTAATTCCTTGGGGAATTGCATACTCAACCGGATGGGAATACCCCACTTGAAGAACCAGTTTATTCCCCTGAATATTTGCCCGGTATCCAATTCCGTTAATTTCCAATTTCTTTTCAAACCCCTTGGTGAGACCCTCCACCGCATTGGCAGCCAATGCCCGGACGGTTCCCCACATCGCTTTGGCAAATTTGGTGTTCTCTTTTGGGGCAAAGGTAAGGGTATCCCCTTCAATTTTCACCTCTACCACTCCGCGGGTATCGATAACCTGTTTCTCATTCCCTTTGGAGATAATCAATTTATCCCCTTCAAGTGTGGCACTCAATCCCGGTGCCAACTTTACGGGTAATTTTCCTATCCGACTCATCTTTCTCCTTTATTACCAAATAGTGCAGAGAACTTCTCCACCAACCTTCAACCGATAGGCTTCATCGTTGGGGAGAATTCCTTTATTGGTGGACAAAATTACAACTCCATATCCGTTTTTGAAATTCCGGATATCTTGATACCCTTTATAAACCCGTCTTCCCGGTTTGGAGACCCGGGTCAATTCGTGAATTACAGGCTCTCCATCTTCATATTTGAGGGTAACTACAATATATTTTTTGTTGGGGGATTTTTTATCGGTCTCAACCCGATAATTGGAGATATACCCCTTCTCTCTCAAAATTTTTACAATCCCCTCCATCAATTTGGAGTGGAGAAGGGTGGTCTGCTCCAATCCCCGCATCGAAGCGTTTCGAATCCGGGTCAATCCGTCGGCAATAATATCGTTCAACATCTCCCTATCCTTTTACCAACTTGCTTTTCTAACACCGGGGAGTAACCCCTCATTTGCCATTTTCCGGAGACAAATCCGGCAAATTCCAAAATCCCGGTAAACGGAGCGACTCCGTCCACAAATTGCACATCGGGTATAAGCCCGAACTTTGAATTTGGGTTTCCGTTTATTTTTTGCTATCCAACTCTTTTTTGCCATTTCAATTTCCTTTTGTGAATGGGAATCCGATTAATTCCAACATCCGCATAGCCATTTTGTCATCTTCAGTTGTGGTATTGATTGAAATATTCATTCCGTGGACTTTCAAAATATCGTCGTAATCCACTTCCGGAAAGATAAGTTGCTCATCAATACCGAAATTGAGGTTCCCCCGTCCATCAAATCCATTTCTATTTACCCCTTTAAAGTCCCGAACCCGGGGGAGGGCAATAGAGATTAATTTTTGGAGAAAACTCCACATATAGTCTTTTCTCAAAGTAACTTTTACCCCAATGGGCATACCTTCCCGGACTTTAAAACCTGCTACAGACTTCCGGGCAGGGGTAATTACAGCCCGTTGACCGGTGATAATAGTAATGGTATCTGCCACATTTTGGATCAATTTTTTATCCCGGGCACCCTCTCCGACCCCTACACTGACAACAATTTTGGAGAGGTTGGGGATTAACATAGGGTTTTGGATATTAAACTCCTCTACCAATTTGGGTCGGACTTCATTGTAATACTTCTCTTTTACTTCAAACATAGCCTCAACCTTCTACTTTTTTTACATTGGAGATATGGATTGGGGCTTCAATATATTGGAATCCCCCTTTGGGGTTTTCTTCGGTCGGTTTAACCGCCTTTTTCTTGAGATTTACCCCTTTTACAATTACCTTCGCCTCTTTGGGGATAACTCTTAAAACTTCCCCCTCTTTACCTTTATCATCTCCGGTAATTACTTTAACTTTATCCCCCTTCTTAATTTTGAATTTTGGGGGTTGATTTTTTCGCCGTGCCATTATAACACCTCCGGAGCAAGTGATGTAATTTTCAAAAAGCCTTGATACCGAACTTCCCGGGCAATGGGTCCAAAAATCCGGGTTCCGATAGGCTCTTTTTTATTGTCAATAATAACTGCTGCGTTATCATCAAATCGAATAAGAGACCCATTCTCCCGTTGAATCTCTTTTTTGGTGCGGACTACTACCGCCTTTACCACTTGACCCTTTTTAATTCTGCCGTTGGGGAGGGCTTTTTTTACAGAAGCGACGATAATATCCCCTACCCGGGCATATCTCCGTCGGCTTCCCCCCAACACTTTAATACACATAATTTCTTTAGCCCCGCTATTATCGGCTACCTTCAGTCTGGTAAATGGCTGAATCATCTCTACTCTCCTCTTTCAACAATCTCTTTGAGAACAAAGCTCTTCCGTTTGGAGATGGGGCGATGTTCAATTGCGGTTACCACATCTCCAACTTGGGCTTCATTATTTTCATCGTGCACCAAAAATTTTTTAAACCGCTTTACAATTTTGTGGTATTGGGGGTGCATAATTCTCCGCTCTACCAATACATTGATAGTTTTATCCCCGCTCTTTTTAATTACAACCCCTTTAATTATCCGTCGTGGCATCAGTTACCCCTTTTTTGTCTCATTGCCGTTTTAATCCGGGCAATATCTTTTCTCAATTTTGAAATAATGGAGGTATCCCGCAATTGCATAGTTTTCAATTTAATTCTATTTTCGAAAAGCTCCATTTTTTTCTCCCGGAGGAGTTGTTGGAGCTCCGCTTCACTCTTTTCCAACAAATCTTGGAATTTCAATTTAGTATAGCTCATTTTCACTCTCCATTGTTATAATTTTTGTTTTGAAGGGCATTTTAGCCGCCGCCAACCGGAGAGCTCTCAAGGCGGTTTCTTCATTTACCCCAGTAATTTCGTAAATAATTCTTCCCGGTTGAATATTCATAACCCATTTTTCAACACTCCCTTTCCCTTTACCCATCCGAACTCCCACCGGTTTGGCGGTCAAAGGTTTATCTGGGAATACCCGAATCCAGATTTTTCCAGTCCGTCTCATTGTCCGGCTCAAAGCAACCCGACCCGCTTCAATCTGTCGGGAGTCAATCCGTCCCAATTCAATCGCTTTCAATCCATAGGTTCCAAAAGCGAGGCGATTTCCCCGGTAAGCCTTTCCCCGGTTCCGCCCTTTCTGTTGTTTTCTATATTTAGTTCTTTTTGGCATCAACATTTCGGCGTCCTTTTCTCATCGGTTTTCTTCTCCGGGGCTCTTCCCGTCTCCGTTCATCGGGGGCGGTGCTTCCTCCCAAAAGTTGTCCTTTCCGTTGGAGAACCTCCCCTTTGAAAATCCAAACTTTAACTCCAATTACCCCATAGGTGGTCATTGCTTCGGCAAATCCGTAATCGATTCTTGCCCGGAGGGTGTGGAGTGGAACTCTCCCTTCCAAATACCATTCAGTCCGTGCCATTTCCGCCCCGTTGAGCCGTCCGGCAACTTGAACTTTTACCCCTTTTGCCCCAGACCGGAGAGCATCTTGCAACACTTTTTTCATAGCCCGTCGGAAATTAACCCGTCTTTCCAGTTGAGTGGCAATTCTCTCCGCTGCCAATTGGGCAGAAATGTTGGGGTTTCTCTCCTCTTTGATATTGAGAATAAGCTCTTTATTCCCCACCATCTCTTTAATTTCTTGTTTCAATTTTTCGATATCTTTTCCACCTTTTCCGATAATAATCCCCGGTTTTGCGGCGAAAATAGTTATCCGGAGTTTTTTGGCAGTCCGTTCAATAATAATTTCGCTAATTCCGGCATAGAAAAGCCGTTTTTTCAAGAATTTTCTCAAATTGTGGTCTTCCAAAACTTTTTCGGGCATAGTGTTGTAATCTACAAACCACCGGTTTCGCCAGTTTTTATTTATCCCCAATCTGAGTCCGATAGGATTGGTCTTTTGTCCCATTAGCTTTCCTTTTCAACTTCTACATAAATATGGGAGGTAGGTTTCAAAATCCGACTTGCCATTCCCCGGGCTCTGGGGCGATATCTTTTCAGGTAAGGTCCCCGGTCTACCCGGCAAGATTTGATTATTACCTCATCGGCATCATACCCCCCATTGGCAATTGCACTGGTTACGACTTTGGCAATAATTCTTGCTGCTTTATTGGGCATAAATTCCAATTTTGCCAACGCTTCTTCGCCATTCATCCCCTGAATCTCCCGGGCAACAAGCCGGGCTTTGGTAGGGGACAACCGGACAAATCTCAAAGTTGCTCTACTCATCACCTATCCTTATTTCCCAATTTTCTTTTGCACCGAACCTTTATGCCCCCGGAAGGTTCTGGTAGGGGCAAACTCTCCCAGTTTGTGCCCTACATGCCGTTCGGTAATGTAAACCGGAATAAAATCTTTTCCATTGTGGACATTGAAAGTAAGTCCAATCATTTCAGGCACAATGGTGCTCCGCCGGGACCAAGTTTTGATAGGTTTGGGGTTTTTCTCTTTTTGAGCTTTCAAAACTTTTTTCATCAAGTGCTCGTCTACAAATGGTCCTTTTTTCAAACTCCGAGCCATTGCCTATCCTTATTTCTTTCTTCTGGAGATAATGTATTTGTCGGAAGGTTTCTTCTTCCGAGTCCGATACCCTTTGGTTGGCATTCCCCAAGGGGTAACAGGGTGATTCCCTTTGCTCCGACCTTCCCCTCCTCCGTGGGGGTGGTCAACAGGGTTCATTGCAATACCTCTGGTTTGGGGTCTAATTCCCAACCATCGGCTCCGTCCCGCTTTTCCGATGGTAATGTTTTGGTATTCGGCATTTCCAACTACCCCGATGGTAGCCATACACTCTCCCAAAATTTTCCGCATTTCACCGGAAGGCAACCGGAGAATTACATACTTTCCTTCCCGTCCCATAATTTGGCAAGAGTTTCCGGCAGACCGGGCAATTTGTCCCCCTTTTCCGGGTTTCAACTCCACATTGTGGACGACGGTTCCCACGGGGATATTTTTCAATTTCATTGCATTTCCCGGTTTAATATCCAATCCCCCCTCTGCTGCCATTACAACATCTCCAACCTTCAACCCTTCCGGTTGGATAATGTAGCGTTTATCTCCATCAAAATAGGAGATGAGGCAAATTCGGCAGTTCCGATAGGGGTCATACTCAATAGTTACAACTTTCCCGGGAACTCCAAATTTGTTCCGTTTAAAATCGATAATCCGATAGAGTTTTTTGTGTCCGCCTTCCCGGTGGCGGGAGGTAATTCTTCCCTGATTATTCCGCCCCGCTTTGGTGGGGAGTTTAATCAAAAGTTTTTTAACTTGCGGTTTGGAAGTAATATCACTATTATCGATAGTGGTCATAAACCGCCGGGAAGGGGTGTAAGGTTTATAAGTTTTCATACCCATCGCTCAATCCTTATACGCTAATACTTTCAATTTTTGCATCTTCCGGAAGCTTGACATAAAATTTTTTATAGTCATTCCGCTTCCCTTTAATCCCTTTGAACCCTTTCCGTTTCCCTTTCTGTTTGAGGGAGTTGACTTTCAATGGGGTTACCCCAAAGTATTCTTTAAAAATCTGTTTCAATTGATTTTTAGTTACTTTGGGGGTGGTTTGCACCACCAAATACCCCTGCTCTTGGAGATTCAAACTCTTTTCAGTGTAAACAATTGCTTTGATATCGGTAATATCCGCCATCTTTAACCCTTTACAACTTGTTCAAATGAGGCAGAATCGAAGATAACTGCTTGGTAGATGGAGGTGTAATAGGCATTGAGCTCTTCTGGATAAATAACATATACATTGGGCAAATTCCGGAATGCCAAATAGGTTTTTTCGTCCATATCATCTACCACAATCAGATAATCCCGAAATCCGGGGAAGTTTTTCAAGAACTTAACTGCATCTTTGGTTTTTCCGCTTTCGATTTTAATGGAGGGAACTACAAAGAGGGCATTATTTTCACTCTTTTCATTGAGGGCATACTTCAATGCCACCCGCTTCTGCTTCTTATTGATCTTTTGGCTCCAGTTCCGCTCATTCCGTGGTCCGTGGGCTACACCACCTCCAACCCATTGGGGTGCTCTGATAGACCCTTGCCGAGCCCGTCCCAATCCCTTTTGCCGGAATGGTTTCCGTCCCCCACCGCGGACTTCTCCCCGGGTTTTGGTGTGGGCAGTCCCTGCCCGTTGATTTGCCAAATAGGCTTTTACATAGAGATAGAGATTGTGGGGGTTAATTCCCTTGAACTCTTCCGGCAAACTTTGCTCTTTTACTTTTTCCAGATTCTCATTCAACACAATTACACTCATTTTACAATCCTTACTCTTCCAAGACTTCCGTTGTGTCCGGGAACAGACCCCTTAATTACCAAAACCCCCAATTCCGGATCAAACTCCACAACTTCTGCATTTACGGTAACTTTTTTATTTCCGTAATGTCCCGGCATTTTTTTCCCGGGCATTACCCGTCCGGGGAATTCGCAGTTCCCAATTGAACCCGGTGCCCGATGGAATCGGCTCCCGTGGGCTCCCGGTCCTCCGGCAAATCCCCATCTTTTTACAACCCCTTGGAATCCCCGACCTTTACTATTGAAGGTCAATTTCACCTTTTTGGCGTCATTGAGGGGGCTCAAATCCAAATCTCCAGTTTCACTATTGGCAACTTTCAACTCCACAAACCGATTGAACTCTTTGCTCAATCCATATTTTTTCTGGAGTCCCTCAATCGGTTTGTTGAGCTTTTTCCCCCGGGGATAGGCAACCAACGCCTTCCCATCTCCCTTCAACTCACAAACCTTTGCCGGAACAATTTTTAAAAGGGTTACCGGAATACTTTTGGTTCCCACAGTCCGGCTCATTCCAATTTTTTCAACAATAAATTCCATCTCCAACTCCTTAACTTAATGCCCGAACTTCAACATCAACTTCCGGTGCCAACTCCAATTTCATCAACTGGTCGATGGTATCGGGAGAAGCGTTGATAACATCAACCAGTCGCCGATGAATCCGAATTTCAAACTGCTCCCGACTATCTTTATTAATATGGGGAGACCGCAAAACTGTGTAGCGTCGGATTTTGGTAGGTAGAGGAATTGGACCTTTTACTTCCGCTCCAGTCCGTTTAATCGCATCTGTAATTATTGAAACCGTCCGATCCAGCACCCGATGGTCATAAGCTTGAAGCTTAATCCGGATTTTTTCCATAATCCATTCCTTTTATTGAACTCGTGTTTTCCACACGCCCAATTAACCCGTGCAAAAGGTGCACGCCGGAATTTGGGGGGAAAATTATAGCAAAATAGCGGAGGAATTATATCAATAATTGGGAGAAAATCTACACTTGAACCCCCCAATTTTTTCCTTTGCTTAAGGAAGAAACCGATTAAATCGGAAAGGAAAAGGGGGGAGAAGGGGCAAAGTTAGATGAAAAGTTTATTAATACTTTCGTTATACATAATCCGGCGAATCACCTCCGCAAAGAGCCGTCCACTTTTGAGAACTTCAATTTTGGGACTAGGGCGTTTGAGGGGAATTGTGTCGGTAATAATCAGTTTATCCAATGGGGAGTTTTCAATTCTATCAAAGGCGGGTCCGCTCAAAACTCCGTGGGTGGCAAAAGCCCGGACTGAAGTCGCCCCCTTCTCTTTCAAAGCCCGGGCAGCGTTGACCAGTGTTCCGGCGGTATCGACCATATCGTCAATTAAAATCACATCTTTCCCTTCTACATTTCCAATAATATTCATTACTTCACTCACATTGGCTTTCTCCCGCCGTTTGTCAACTATTACAATATCCAACCCCAATTTGGAAGCAAAATGCCGTGCCCGGGCAACTCCCCCAATATCGGGGGAGGCGATAACCGGATTCTCAACCGGCAACTCCCGGAAATAGTTGAAAAAGAGAATACTTCCATAGAGATTATCTACCGGAATATCAAAAAATCCTTGAATCTGCCCGGCGTGGAGGTCTAAAGTTACCACCCGGTCAATCCCCGCTTTTTCCATCATATTGGCAACCAATTTGGCAGTTATCGGCACCCGGGGGGCAGCTTTTCTATCTTGCCGGGCATATCCAAAATAGGGAACCACGGCGGTAATACTTTTGGCACTTGCCCGTCTCATTGCGTCGGTTACAATCAATAACTCCATCAAATTATCATTTGCCGGCGAACAGGTCGGTTGAATAATAAAGACATCGGTTCCCCGGACACTCTCCCCAATCTGGACATTTATCTCCCCATCACTGAATCTATTGATGGTAATTTTGCTCAATGGACGATCCAGATAACTGGAAATATCCTTTGCCAACTCCGGATTTGCTGTCCCACTGAAAAGCTTAAATTTCATTACCCCACTCCTTAATTTGGTTTAGTTTTGATAAAATCTTAACATATAGAAGCAATCCCAATTTCTCCGGAAAAAAGTCTCTCTTAAACCACTCCATTTCAATAAAATTGGGTTAAAATTAACCAATTTTAATGAGCCTTTTTACTCAATTTTTAAAAGGAGGTGTAGAAAATGGAGAGTGGCAAAATGGAAAAACCCGACTCCCTTCAAAGGGAGAAATGGGATTTAGTTGTAATTGGAGCGGGACCTGCAGGACTCACCGCGGGGCTTTATGGGAGTAGATTGGGGGTGAAAACTCTAATTTTGGAGAAATTGAATCCGGGAGGGGCAATTACCTTAAGTAGTGAAATTGAAAACTACCCCGGGGTTTGTCAGGTAAAAGATGGATTCTCCTTTATGGAGTGTTGGAGTGAACAGGCAACCCGATTTGGAGCGGAGTTGAGATTGGAAGAGGTTACCTCCCTATCCAAAAAGGGAGACCGGTTCCAAATAGAGACCGCCTCCAACCGGTATGAGAGTATTGCAGTAATTGTTGCCACCGGCTCCCGCCACCGGAAAGCGGGTTTCAAAGGGGAGGAGGAGTTCACCGGAAAAGGGGTCAGTTATTGTGCCGTCTGTGATGGCTTTTTCTACAAGGGGCAAGAGGTGGCAGTAATCGGCGGAGGAGATACCGCCCTTGAAGAAGCCCTCTACCTCTCCAAAATTGCCAAAAAGGTCTATTTAATCCATCGGCGAGACCGGTTCCGAGCAGCCCCCACCACCCAAAAACGGGTCTTCAACACCCCCAATATTGAAATTTGGTGGAATAGCCGGGTTGTTGAGGTTAAAGGGGAGCAGTTGGTGGAGGGGATAGTTGTGGAAAGGGAAGGTAAAACCCACTTTCTCCCTGTGCCCGGGGTTTTTGTATTTGTGGGAATGGACCCCAATACCCAACTGGTGGAGGGGTTGGTGGAGCTCAATGACCGGCGGGAAATTGTGGTAAATCTGAAAATGGAGACCTCCCTCCCGGGACTTTATGGAGCCGGAGATGTGAGGGCAGAGAGTAGCCGACAGGTTGTCTGTGCCGCCGGCGATGGAGCCACCTCCGCCATCAATAGCGTAAAATATATTGAAAAGGTAAAAGGGGAATAGTTAACTTTTCTTTTTTTCTTTGAAGGGAGACTATTATTTATTAGTTGGTTGGAGGGGAAGGGGAGTCGATGGGGTAGAGGGGAAGTGGGTAAAAGTCAAAGAGAAAATATTCCACTCACCTTGCCGGTGATAGGTAAAAACTGCTTTGTGGAGTTTGGCAATTTGTGAAACTATATAGAGCCCCAATCCCAATCCGTTTCCCTCCCCTTCATATTTGTGGTTGAAGGGTCTCAAATACTCTTCAAAAGGGCGGGCTAAAGGTTTTCCCCGGCTTCTCACTTCCAAACGGGGGTGGGAGATAATAATTTTGCACCTTTTTCCATATTTTAGGCAGTTATCTACCAAATTTTTTACCCCTATTTCCAGATAGGTAATATCTCCCAAAATCTCTCCATTTTTGATAGTCTCAATGGGAACTTTTCCCAAAGCCAACTCAACTCCCCGAATGGCAACCTCCTCCAAAGTAAGGGGAAGGAGATTGGGGGTCAATTGTTGACGGGAGAGGAGAAACTCCACTGACTTCAACTCTTTTATAACCTTTTCAATCCGGGCAACACTCCTTTCAATTCTCTCCCTCTGCTTGGGATTATCCAAAAGGGAAGCGGTCAATTTAATTTTGGTAAGGGGGGTTAAAAGTTCGTGGAAAAGGGTGCGGAGGAGAAATCGACGGGAGGAGTTTAAAGCCTCCAGTTGGGAGGTTTGGAGATTCAATTGTTGAACAATCCCCTCCAATTCGCAAAAGGTTGGAGGAATTTCCACCGGAGTAGGGGCAGGCACCAATCTAATTTGCCGGGCTATCTCTTTGAGGGGTTGCAGTTTCCTATAGAGCCAAAAAAAATAGAAGAGGAGCATCAAATTTACTACCAGATAGTAGGGGAGATTGGAGGTTGACTCTTTTAAATCTTCAAAGAGGAGAGGGGTAAATGGGGAAGGATAATAGCCATATTTATCTATTATCTCTACCTTTCCAATTTTTATGGGAGTGGCATCTTTTTTCAACTCCTCCCACTTTTTTGCCGAAACCATTCTCAATTGGAGCTCTTTTAACCCCTTTTGGAGTTCCCTTTTGGAAATTTCCAACAATAGATAACTCCGATAAAGTTGGGAGCCCTTTTCTACCCGCCATCTCAAATCCTCCTTTTGCCGTGTCCTCTCTTTCTTTTCCAAAAGGTAAAAACTTCCATTTACCACCGCCATCAAAAGGAAAAAGAAGAGTAAAAGAGATTGAAAAAGGGAGTGGCGGAAACAGATAGGATCCCACTTTCTATTTACAAACAAACTTATACCCTATTCCGCGGATAGTTTCTATACACTCTTTGGGAATCTTTTTTCTAATTCTACTTATAAGCACCTCTACGCTTTTTAAATTACTCTCCCACCCCAAAATCAACTCCTCTTTGGGAATCAACCTCCCCCGATTTTTAATCAGTTTACTCAAAATCTGAAACTCTCCAAAGGTGAGGGGAAGGGGCTCTCCCCGATAGAGAATTTCCCCCTCTCCGATAAAGAAATCCCCCTCATTTTGAGACCGATTAGGACTTTTTGTCTCCTTTTGACGCACCCTCCCTATCAATCTCCTCAATCTCCACACCAGTTCTTGGATATGGTAGGGTTTAGGAAGATAATCATCTGCTTCCCGTTTGAAGGCTTCAATTTTATCCTCCAATTCTCCCCGGGCGGAGGAGATTATTATGGGAATGGGGCTAAATTGCCGGATTTTTTGCAACAACTCCAATCCGTCCATTTCCGGTAAAGAGAGGTCTAAAATCATTCCATCAAATTCTCCCCTCTCCAACGCCTCCAGTGCGGTTGAGGGCAAAGGGTAGTTGACCACATCAATTCCGTGGCGATTTAAATTTTCTGCCAAAATTTCTGCCAACTCCAAATCATCTTCCACCATTAAAATTTTAAATCTATCACCCTTATTATTCTCCACCTACTCCTCCTTCCAAAAGGTATAGTAACTTTTTCCTTTGGTGGGGAGTTAAAATCTCCATAATTTTAGAGAAGAGCTCCCCTTGATACTCAATCCGACGGAAAGCCACCTTTTTCCTTTCTTGAATATAGATAGTTCGGTTGAACTCTCCCCCTGCCATCGCCTTCAAAAAGATTTGGAAATGGGTGGGAAGAGCCCGGAGAGTAGTTCGATATCTTTGGATAGTAGCAATTACTTTCTCCCGTTGGGAGGTGTTCAAATCCAGCCTCTCCAACCAGTAAAAGAGGGGGAGATTCATTGCGGGGGGAGGAGAAGGAGAACGCCAACACCGATGTCCCCTTTCTCCCATAAATCCCCACCCCAATTGGAAAAGAAGAAGTAGAAAAACGAAAATTTTTCCATTTTCTCCCATTCTCTCCCTTTCAGTGGGGAAAAAGGGGAGATAGTCCATCTCCTCCATTGGAGGGGGTCCCCAAAATATCAGTGGGGGAAGGGGTATGGCATTTGGTGCAATTCTTCAATTTTTGATGCTCTAAAACAGGAGTTTCAACCAATTTTTGCCGGGAGTGGCACTGGAAGCAGTCGGCTCCACACTCATCATCTTTTTTTACTTTGTGATTGGGGTGGCACCGGGTGCAGGAGGTTAAAAAGTGATGCTCTTTATAGAGAGGGTTACTCCGATTGGTCTCCAAAGGTTTCAATTTGGGGTGGCAATTGAGACAATCGCTTTCACACCCCAAAGCAATTGCCACTGCTATCCCCAATACTCCTCCAACTCTCCCAAGCCAATTAACCATATTTTTTCCTTTTTTATAATTACTTCCCCAACTCAAAAAACTCCCCATTCCTTCCCTCTTTATCCCTTGTATTGTAACCTATCCCCCTCTTTTTTCCTTTCCGGTTATTAATTTTACTCCAAGGGGGATAAAGTATAGTTTCAAAAAAGTTTTGGAGTGGCAATGGAAGGCTTGCAATTTGTAAATCTGGAATTGGAAAGGGGTATTTTATCTACCCTCCTCTTCAGTGGAGAGCTTCTGGAATTGGTTGCGGGGATAGTTGGAGCCACCGATTTTTACCTCCCCTTCCATCAAAAAATGTTTAAAACGATGCTCTGGTTAGATGAAAATGAGTATCCAATTGATGAATATCAGGTAAAACATTTTTTGGAGAAGAAGGGGGAGTTGGAGGAGGAGCATTTTATTGAAATAGTTACCACCCCTCCACTGGAGCCGGTGGAGCCCTATGCCAAAGAGCTAAAGGAGCTCTCCCTCAAACGGGAGTTGATTCAACTGGGGCGGAAAATCCCCCATTTAATCGAATCCCCGGAGAAGCCATTGGGGGAGGCAATTGAGGAGATTGAAAGGAAACTTTTCCAAATCGCCACCTCCACCCATCAAAAGGAGTTCCAATCTGCAGAAGAAGTAATGGTTAAAACCATCGGGTGGATTAAAGAGAGGGTTCAACAGGGGGGGCAAATTGTCACCGGACTTGATACCGGATTTGTGGAGTTGAACCGAATGACCTCCGGTTTGGGAGCCGGGGATTTGATAATTATCGCTGCCCGCCCGGCGATGGGAAAAACCTCCTTTGCCCTCAATATCGCTTCCAATGTAGCCCACCAAAAGAAGGGAGTTGCTATCTTTTCTTTGGAGATGCCGGCGGAGCAATTGATGCTCCGAATGGTTTCCGCCAACGCCCGAATTCCCCTCCAAGACCTCCGGCGGGGGGATTTGGACGATGAAGGTTGGAGGAGATTGACCGCCACCGCCGACCGGTTGAGCAAACTCCCTATTTTTATCGACGATGAAGGGAATATAACCATCAACACCATCAAATCCAAACTCCGGAAATTGAAAGTTCAACACCCGGAGCTTTCTTTGGCGATTGTAGATTATCTCCAACTTATTTCGGGACAAAAAAGGGAGAGACACCTTGAAATTGCCGAAATTAGCCGGGGTTTGAAACTCCTTGCCCGGGAATTACAAATTCCGATAATTGCCCTCTCCCAATTGAACCGGGCTCTGGAGAGTCGCCCCAATAAACGCCCAATTCTTTCAGACCTCCGGGAGAGCGGGGCAATTGAACAGGACGCCGATTTGATTATGTTTATCTACCGGGATAGCGTCTATAAAGAGTTGGAGGAGAGGAAAAAGGAACAGGAGGCTAAAGAGAAAGGGAAGGAGTATAAACCCCAATTTATCAATAAAGACCCCGACGATGTGGAAATAATTATTGGAAAGCAAAGAAATGGACCTATAGGAACCATCAATATGCTTTTCCATAAAAAATATACCCTTTTCACCGACAAACTCCCCGAAGTGGAGGAGATAGAGCCCACCCCCGCAGTGGTGGAAGTCCCTTCCCCTACCATTGAAATACCTTCCCTTTAATTTTTTCCAAAATTCCCTCCCTTTTTTCTCTTCTCTTTCCAATTGAATTTTTCCACAGGGAGAGAGAAAGGTGTGCTAAAATTACCGCAAAATTAAATAGATTAACCTAATCCAACTTTTCAGAAGGAGTGGAGTTGTTTGAGTTTGATGTAATTGTGGTGGGGGGTGGACACGCCGGAATTGAGGCTTCTTGGGCATCTGCCCGAATGGGCAAA
>Ga0256843_1001227_pt1 | contig 20568 bp, 24 predicted proteins | sample AlvinellametaG_FD_191572 | JGI IMG/M metagenome (GOLD analysis project Ga0256843, IMG submission 191572) | Pompeii worm associated microbial communities from hydrothermal vent at the East Pacific Rise, Pacific Ocean - Alvinella | ecosystem: Host-associated > Annelida > Integument > Unclassified ... | reverse complement strand
CTCCACGATGTTCTCGGGCAGGTCGAACTCGAAGTGCTCCACCAGCGCCTCGATCAGTTTGGGCTTGAGGGTGTCGTTGTACTGCTGGGTGATCTTCTCGGTCCGCAGCTGGCTGGCGATCCCTTCTCGCATGCTCTCGACGGTGGCGTTGTCGTCACGGGTGATCTTTTTGGCCAGTTCGTCATCGACGGGCTGATCCTCGGGGACCTTGATGGCGTGGAGTTTGACCGCGAACTCGGTCTCTTTGCCCCGCAGGTTTTCGGCCTGATAATCCTCGGGGAAGGTGACCTTGATCCGCTTCTCCTCGCCGGGTTTCATCCCCAGCATTCCTTCTTCGAATCCGGGGATAAACTGACCCGAACCGATCTCGAGCGCGTAGTTCTCCGCTTTGCCCCCTTCGAACGGCTCGCCGTCGAGGAACCCTTCGAAGTCGAAGACCGCGGTGTCGCCGTTTTCCAGCGGACGGGGTGTGTCGATCTCTTTGAGCTGGGCGGTCTGTTTGGCCAGGGTAGCGATCCGCTCATCGATCTCCTCGTCGGTCACTTCGGGCTTCTCCACCTCGGGGACGACCGAGGCGTAGTCGCCGGTGTCGATGGTGGGACGCAGACAGAACTGGATCTCGACGTCGATCCCCTCATCGGTCTTTTCGTACTTCTTGAAGATCGGATCGCCCAGTACATCGGCAGGGTTGATCCCGGCATCTTTGTACGCCTGGGTGATGAGATCGCGCAGTGCTTCCCCTTCGGCATCCTGCGCCAGCTTGTCGCCGTAGAGTTTTTTGACGACGTGGGCGGGGACCTTCCCCTGACGGAAGCCGTCTACCTTGATCTGCTTGCCGGTCTCTCTGGCGATGGTGTCGATCTTGCTGTCGATGTCGGCCTGCGCGAGGGTCGCGCTGGCGAGGACATTGGCATCGTTGAGTTTTTTGGTGGTAACGTTCACGGTGGTCCTTGTGGTTAAAAAATAGTGGGTGATTTTACCCAAATTTCTCTAAAAGGTGGTACAATTGGGGCAAAAAACAGGAGCCGCCGCCATGAGTCCCACCGAAAACAACGTCCTCGAAGAGGCTGTCCGTACCGTTCTGACCGAGCTGGGCGAAGACCCCGATCGCGAGGGGCTGGTCAAGACCCCCCACCGGGTCGCCAAGGCGCTGCGTTTTCTCACCGAAGGTTACACGCAGGACCCCAAAGCGATCCTTAATCAGGCCCTTTTCACCACCAGCAACGATGAGATGGTGCTGGTGCGGGATATCGAATTCTACTCCATGTGCGAACACCACATGCTCCCCATCATCGGCCGGGCCCATGTCGCCTACATCCCGGATGGCAAGGTCGTGGGCCTCTCCAAGATCCCCCGCATCGTCAACGTCTTCGCCCGCCGTCTCCAGATCCAGGAGCAGATGACCGAACAGATCGCCGACGCGATCGAGGAAACCATCCGGCCCAAAGGGGTCGCCGTGGTGCTGCACGCCCGCCACATGTGCATGGAGATGCGCGGCGTGGAGAAGATCAACTCCACCACCGTCAGCTCGGCCCTCCGCGGCCTGTTCAAAAGCGACCAGCGCACCCGCAACGAGTTCTACAACCTCATTAACACCCCCGCGCCGTCCAATTTCTGAGCGGCGCTTTATCCTCCATTAAGCCCCCTTGGGGTATTATCCCCAAATCCGACTATTTTAGTCCTATATATCAAGGAGAAACCATGCCCATCTATCTGGACAACAACCGCCTCACCCGCCCCGACGAGCAGGTGGTCGAGGCGATGAAGCCGTTCCTGGGAGCGAACTTCCACGATCCCTACGCGCCCTACACGCAGGCCAACCTCTCCCGGCGGGCCTTCGGGGACGCGATGGAGAAGATCTACGCCGGCATCCACGCCAAAAAAGAGGACGATATCCTCATCACCTCCGGCGATGCCGAGAGCAACAACTGGCTCTTTACCTACGTCTATACCCGGCAGATCCTTACCGGCCAGCGCAACAGCATCATCATCTCCGAGCGGGAGAACGCTACGATCGCGGCGGCAGCGGCGTTCCTCGAATCGCAGGGGGCCAAGGTCTTCCGACTGAAGGTCAACGGCGACGGGGTGATCGATCCGCAGGAGCTGCTCGACTACATCACTCCGCGTACCGCGCTGGTGAGCGTGACGATGGTGGACGAGGAGAGCGGCGCGATCCAGCCGGTGGAGGAGCTGGCGGAGATCTGCGCGCAGTACGAGGTCCCTTTCCACACCGACGCCACCCAGGCGGTGGGGAAGATCCCCGTCGATGTGCAGCGGGCCCCCATCACCTATCTGACCTTCTCGGCCCACACTTTCCACGGTCCGGCCGGCGTGGGCGGGCTGTATGTCCGCAGCGGGGCCGAGATCGCGCCGATGCTCATGGGCAGCCCCGTCCAGATGGGCGGTCTGCGCGCCGGGGTCCCCAACCTCCCCGGCATCGTCGGCATGGGCAAGGCGATGGAGCTGGCGATCGACGCGCTGGAGTTCGAGATGGAGGATATCCGCGAGATGCGTGACGCGCTCGAAGAGAAGGTACGCGCCATTCCCGATGTGATCGTCATCACCCCCTGGTCGCTGCGGGTCCCCAATACCCTCACCTTCGCCGTCAAAGGGGTGGCGGCCGAAGCGCTGCTGCTGGAGCTTAACCGCTCGGCCATCGCCGCGACGTCGGCGACGCTCTACCCGCAGGGCAGCTGGGAGCGCACACCGCTGATCGACGCGATCGGCGCGGACCCCGAGCTGCGTCACAGCGTCGTCACGCTGGCGCTGAGTCGCATGAACACCGAAGAGGAGATGGCGGAGCTCTTTACCGCGCTGGAGGAGAGCATCGCGCTGTTGCGGGAGGAGTCTCCCCTCTACGAAATCACACAGAAGGAGCAGGCATGAGCCAGGCACGACTGCTGGGCAGCGCCCACTGGGATGACTACGGATTCAAGGTCCAGAGCATGATCAAAAAGCCGATCAACTACGGCGCCATCGACGAAGACGAAGCGGCGCAGCTGGGGGGCGATCTGTTCGTTCACCGCTGGGGCGGCGCGGAGTACGGTGAGATGCTCTCCCTTTACTGGGTCGTCGAGGCGGCCACCGGTACGATCAAAATGAGCCGATTTGAGCATTTCGGCACGCCGGTCGCCCGGGCGGCGAATGACATGCTCTGCATGCTCTCGCGCAACAAAAAGGTCGAGGAGATCCCCGAGATCACCTACAAGTCCCTCGAATACTTCCTGCGAGACAACCCCACCACCCCGGCCCTGCCGGAGGTGAAGCAGTACACCATCACCCACGCCATGGCCGCCGCGGCCGATGCCGCCAACGCCTGGCTGGGGAACCGGCCGGACGAAGCGGCCGCCGAGCAGGTGTGCGCCGACAGCCCGGTGAGCCGCGCGACGATCGAACAGGTGATCCGCCTGCACGATCTGCAGAGCGTCGAGCAGATCACCCACTACACGCTGGCCGGGGTCTACGATCGCTCCTGCGCGACGAAACTGGCCGATATCCTGCGCACCACCCGGGCCAAGATGGCCGAGGAAGCCGCCACCGTCGCCGTTCCGGACGATACCCCGTTCGCGCAGCTGACCGACGAGCAGAAGATCGCCAAGGTCAACACCGTCATCGACGAGCATATCCGCCACTTCCTCGTCATGGACGGCGGGGACATGGAGATCATCGACATCAAACAAAACGGCGAACACCACGATCTGTATATCCGCTACCTCGGAGCCTGCAACGGCTGCGCGAGTGCCAGTACCGGAACGCTGTTCGCGATCGAGAACGCGCTCAAGACACACCTCGACCCCAACATGCGGGTCGTGGCGGTCTAAGACTTCTACCTGTCAACCTCTCCGGTTGACAAAACTGGGTTCAGCCATTCGCACATCACTCAAGTATCTGCTCTTGCCTCAACCTCTCCACCACCACCATCAACCCCTCCCGATCCATACGGCTGAACGCGAACCATTTTTTGCCCAGATCCTTGAGGCTGGCCCCGATATGGTAAATCGTCTGCCCATCGAGGATCATAAAACGATCGTGGGATACTTTGAGGAGCCTGATCTCTATGGGGCGGTACTGGGCATTGTATTTTTGAAGATCGAGTTTGAGACGCCTGGAGATCGTACGGGTATAGATCGTCACATCGACAGACTGGTTCCTGGTAAAAAGTGCAAGAACATTCTCATCGATATAGTTGTCGATGAGGATGATGGAGTGCTCGGCACTTTTGATCAGATCGCTGACAAACACATGTGCATCAAAGATCTGCCCGTCGAAGAAAATGCCCTGTTTGGGGCTAAGGGTTTTACCTTCTATCGCCTGAAATATCTTTTCAAACTGCCCATCGTGTTCCAAAAGTCTATGCTCTACCCTCTCAAAACGCCGAAGAAGCGTAGCATGATCGTTCCAGAGTTTGCGCATGTGGACGAAAGTTTCTATGATTTTGATACTCACAGCTATGGCTGTCGGACTTCTCAGCACGGCACTCAACATAGAGATACCCTGTTCGGTAAAGACGTATGGCAGATAGCGTCGCCCGCCATGTGTACTTGAGGTGCCATTTTGGAACCTCAAGATCTCCTCATACTCTGCATCGGTCAATTGATACCGAAATGTTTCCGGAAACCTTTCGATATTTCTTTTGACGGCTCTGTTGAGTACCTTGGTTTCCACCCCGTACAATTCAGCCAAATCCCGATCCAGCATCACCTGCATACCACGGATAGTGTATATTCTGCTCTGAATAGCTGAAGCGGAAAGTACCATATCACCATCCATTGACCTTGCTTGATTTTCCATTATACGTCCTGTGATGAATTACTTACATGAAGTATGGCACAAATTTCTATGAAAAGGTGAAAACATGACACCTTGTCATATTTGGCGGTATTCATCACTTTCGCTGATCCGGTGAAGAACCATATAATCGATATTTAGATAGGAAAGGGGAAAAGAAATTGTCCAGGATCTGTTACGTTGTATGGTGTGAATCACCGGAATAGTACAAGCTGACAACCTAAAAAGATTTTGGTTGTCAGTTGTGTTTTCTGTCACTCCCCCACAATCTGAAACTTAAACTTCTTCTCCATCGCGATCGCTTCATCCCGTCCGTAGACGATGATGTCACGATCGACTGCGATCTCTTTGGCGTCGATCTTGTCGGGGTAGTCGACGAAATTGAGGATGTGTTTGATGGTGTTGAGGCGGGCCTTTTTCTTGTTGTCACTTTTGACGATCGTCCAGGGGGCTTTGGAGGTGTGGGTGGAGCTGAGCATCATGAACTTGGCCAGGGTGTACTCGTCCCACAGCCGCTGAGACTCCTTGTCCACCGGGGAGAGCTTGTACTGCTTCAGGGGATCGGTCTCGCGGGCCTTGAAGCGGCGGGCCTGCTCCTCCTTGGAGACCGAGAAGTAGAACTTGAACAGCTGGATCCCCTCATCGACCAGCATCTGCTCGAACTCCGGAGCGTCTTTGAGGAATTTGTGGTGCTGCCGCTCGGTACAGAAGCCCATCACCGGCTCCACCATCGCGCGGTTGTACCAGCTGCGGTCGAAGAGCACGATCTCGCCGGCGCTGGGGAGATGCTTGGCGTAGCGCTGGAAGTACCACTGGGTCGCCTCCTCGTCGGTCGGTTTCTCCAGCGCTACAACGCGGGCACCGCGGGGGTTGAGATGCTCGGTGATCCGCTTGATGGTCCCCCCTTTGCCGGCGGCATCCCGACCTTCGAAGATCATCAGGATCTTCAGTCCCTTGTCTTTGACATGGTTCTGGAACTTCAGCAGCTCCACCTGGAGTTTGCGCAGCTCTTTCTCGTATGCGATGGTTTCTTTTTTGACCCAGACCTGTACTTTGCCGGCCCGTTTTTTCTTTTGGTTCTTTTTCGCTGTTTTGGTGGCGGTTTTGGCCACTTTCTTGTCGGTTTTTTTGGTACCTTTTTTCTTTTTCTCCTCTTTGGGCGCTGCAGGGGGTGTGGCTTTTTTTGTCTCGGTTTTTTTGTTCTGTTTGTCGAGTGACGGGGTGGTTTTGGTTGCGTTCTTTTTGGCCATGATGGGTCTCCTTATCCTGTAAATTTGCCGCTGCGGGCACGCTGGGCTTCCATGATCTCAAGCTCCCGGGCACCGGAGACGACCACTTCATCATCGAGGATGAAGTCCAGGGTCTCATCTCTGCCGGTATAATCAACCGCATCAAGGATCACTTTCATCGCCTCCTTGCGGGCTTTTTGCTTGTCGTCGGATCGGATGATGGTCCAGGGGGCGTTGTGGGAGTGGGAACGCTTGAGCATGGCGTATTTGGCGTTGGTGAAATCGTCCCAGCGCTCCTGTGCCTGCATATCGATCTCGCTCAGTTTCCATTGGCGAAGCGGATCGGTCTTGCGCCGCTCGAACCGGTGGGCCTGCTCCTCCTTGGTGACGGAGAAGTAGAGCTTGACGAGGATGATCCCCTGGCGAGTGAGATCCTTTTCGAACCCTTTGACCCCTTTCATGAAGTCCTCGTACTCTTTTTCGGTGCAGAAGCCGAACACCTGTTCCACCATCGCACGGTTGTACCAGCTGCGATCAAACAGGACCATCTCACCGCCGCGGGGAAAGTGCTGGATATACTTCTGGTAGAACCACTGGGTGCGCTGCTCTTCGGTCGGTTTGCCCAGCGCCACGATGCGGTAGTGTTTTTCGTTCATGTAGCGGGTGACCCGGCGGATGGTGCCCCCCTTGCCGGCAGCGTCGCGCCCTTCGAAGAGGATGATCATCTTCTGGTTGGTCTCTTCGAGGTGCTTCTGAAGCTTGATCAGCTCCGCCTGATAGGGCTTGAGGGCCTGCTCCTGTTCCCGTTTTCGCAGCGCTTTGCGGGCGGCTTTTTTGATCTTTCTCCCCTCCGTGTAGGTACGGATCAGCTCATCGATCGGCACACTTTTGCCGTCGATCTCAACCGTCTGGACGGTATGTTCATCTGTCATAACTCCCCCTTTCTTCTCAAAAAATCGATAATATTTGGGGCCCAAGGCCCCTCTGTACCGATTATACTCCGATGTGGTTAAAAAGAAGCAGTGGTCGTAAAAAAGGGGGAAACGGGTGCGGTTAGAGGCCGGCCGCCTGGATCGCCTCGGCCTGGGCGTGGGCAACCAGAGGATCGATCACCCTCTCCAGTTCACCGCCGTTGATGATCTCATCAAGGGCATAGAGCGTCAGGCCGATGCGGTGATCGGTCAGGCGGTTCTGGGGGTAGTTGTAGGTGCGGATCTTCTCGGAGCGGTCACCCGAACCCACCTGCAGTTTGCGTTCGGCCGAGGTCTCATCCAGCTGCGCCTGCAGCTGCGCTTCGTAGACGCGGGCTTTGAGGATCTTCATCGCTTTGTCGCGGTTTTTGTGCTGGGATTTCTCATCCTGCATCGAGACGACGATCCCGGTGGGGATGTGGGTCAGGCGGACCGCCGAATCGGTGGTGTTGACCGACTGGCCGCCGTGTCCGCTGGCACGGAAGACGTCCATCTTGACCTCGTTGGGCTTGATGTCCACTTCGATGTCATCCACCTCGGGGATCACCGCGACGGTGATGGCCGAGGTGTGGACCCGTCCCTGAGTCTCAGTCGCAGGTACCCGCTGGACCCGGTGGGTGCCTGCTTCGTATTTGAGTTTGCTGTAGACGCTCTCCCCTTTGACCAGGGCGATCATCTCTTTGTACCCGCCGGCAGTCCCTTCCGAGGAGCTGACGATCTCGACACGCCACCCCTGCCGCTCCGCGAACCGCAGGTACATCTTGAAGACATCTTCGACAAAGAGCGCGCTCTCATCCCCTCCGGTCCCGGCCCGCAGTTCGAGATAGATGTTCTTGTCATCGTTGGGGTCGCGGGGGAGCATCAGGATCTTGATCTCCTCTTCCAGCTCGGGCAGACGAGGTTCGAGCTCGGCCAGCTCCTCTTTGGCCAGATCGCCCAGCTCCGGATCCCCCAGCAGCTCCCGGTTCTCTTCGATCGCTTCCGCAGTAGCAAGGTAGTCTCGGGCTTTTTCGACCAGTTTGGCGATCGAGGACTGCTCTTTGCTCAGTTCGGTCATGCGAGTAATGTCGGAGGCGATCTCGGGGGAGCTCAGGAGGGTGTTGATCTCTTCGTAGCGGTCGATAAAAGGGAGGAGTTTGTCACGGAACATGAAGGATCCTGAAAGGGAGAGCCTCCCCGGAAAGGGAAGACGAAAGGGTCAACGCCTTAGGCAGCGTCGAGGGAGTTGACGAGTTTGTTGAGGCGGCTGACCTTGCGCGAAGCGGTCTCTTTCTTGAGAAACCCTTTGCTGACGAAGTGGTGCAGCTGCTTGTTGGCGACTTTGAACGCCTCGGCCGCAGCGGCTTTGTCGCCAGCTTCGACGGCACTGCGTACCGCTTTGACGATGTTCTTCATGCGGGTGCGGTAGTAGCGGTTGCGCTCGGTGCGTTTGATCGTTTGTCGGATACGTTTTTTGGCGGATTTGTGGTTGGCCATATCGGTTTTTCCTTTGTTGATGTGTTCTGGTTTGTGTTTGCTTACGGCTGCCCGCTTCAGACGGGAATTGGTGGCGAATTTTATCGAAAAGATTATTAAGCTTCTATTAACACTGCTGAGGGGGAGAAGAGGGTTAAACCACTTTTGGGTAAAATAGGCGAAATTTTTCGTAAGGAAACATCGTGAAACTTTTCGGAACCGACGGTGTCCGCGGCAAAGCCGGCACCAAAGTCACCGCCCCGGCGGCCATGCGGCTGGCGATGGCCACAGGGATCTACTTCCGCCCCCGGGCCCGTACCAACAAGATCCTGGTGGGCAAAGACACCCGCCGCAGCGGCTACATGATCGAGAACGCCATCGTCTCCGGCCTGACCGCCGTAGGATACAACGTGATCCAGGTGGGCCCCATGCCCACCCCCGCGATCGCATTTCTGACCGAGAGCATGCGGTGTGATGCGGGGATCATGATCTCCGCCAGCCACAACCCGTTCCACGACAACGGGATCAAATTTTTCGATGCCGAGGGGAACAAGCTCAGCAGCGACGTCGAAAAACAGATCGAAGCGATCTACGAGGATGATGATCGTATCGAAGCCGAGCAGGTCACCGGCAAACATATCGGCAAGTCGAAGCGGATCGACGACGTCATCGGCCGCTACATCGTCCACATCAAAAACTCCTTCCCCCGCCATCTCTCCCTGACGGGGCTGCGAGTCGTGGTCGACACCGCCAACGGCGCGGGCTACAAAGTCGCCCCCACGATCCTCGAGGAGCTCGGTGCCGATGTGGTCGTCATCGGCAACACCCCCAACGGCTACAACATCAACGAGGGGTGTGGTGCGATGCATCCGGAAGCGCTGGCCAAAACGGTACGCGAATCCCGTGCCGATGTGGGGATCGCGCTCGACGGCGATGCGGACCGGCTGGTGATGGTCGATGAACAGGGAGAAGTGATCGACGGGGACAAGCTTATGGGGGTCCTCGCCGTCCACCTCCACCACGGACAACGATTGCGCGGCGATGGAATGGTCGCTACGGTCATGAGCAATCAGGCCCTTGATGACTATCTCGCTACCGAGGGGCTCGCCCTCCACCGCAGCAGCGTTGGAGACAAGAACGTCGTCGCGATGATGGAAGATCTGGGGATCAATTTCGGCGGCGAACAGAGCGGACACATCATCTTCAGCGACTACGCCAAGACCGGTGACGGGATCGCCAGCGCATTGCAGGCGCTGGCTTTTCTGGTTGCCAGCGGGAAAAAAGCAAGCGAAGCATTCAACCCCTTCGAGCTCTACCCCCAGCAACTGATCAACCTGCCGGTCAACACCAAGGTCCCCCTGGAAAAGATCGGCGGCCTGCCGGCACTGCAGGAAGAGATCGAATCGGCCGGCATGCGCCATCTGTTCCGCTATTCCGGTACCGAAAACCTCATCCGACTCTTGCTGGAAGGGCGTGACGCCAAAGCGCTCGAGGCGATGATGGAACGGGTGGAGACATTTTTCCGGGAGGCACTGGCGTAGTGCGTTCCAGCGTCATTTTTCTCATGGCCCTGGCCGGGATCTTTCTGCTCGATCAGGGGATCAAGGAGCTCTTCGTCTCCGGATACGACTGGCAGCACCGCTGCCTCTCGCTTGAGCTGCACTACAACAGTGGGGTAGCGTTCAGCTTTTTTGCGTTTCTGGGCCCCTGGCTCAAGTGGATCCAGGCCGGGCTCATCCTCGCCATCACCTTCTACCTTTTCGCCAGCCGGATGGTCCAACAGCATCCGCTGATGCTCGGAATGCTGCTGGGGGCGGCGGTGAGCAACCTCTACGACCGGTTCATCCACATCGGAGTGGTCGACTACGTCGCCTGGCACTGCGGGTTCAACTACGCGGTGTTCAACTTCGCCGATGTGGTGATCGACGGCGTGATAGGCTGGCTGCTGCTGCGCAGCTGGCTGGACCATCGGCGGAACCGGCAGAAGGGATAAGGCCATGGTTCGCTTCCTCGGTCTGCTGCTTCTGGGCGGGGTGCTGATCCTGGCGGGGATCGTCCCGTTCGATCTGCATCCATTCTCGCCAGGTGTGACACCGGGGATCCGCCTGCTCGATCAGCGGCAGCTGGTCTATGACCGGATCGACGGTGTGCCTTTCTATGAGGTCTCCGATCTGACCTGGCTGCCCGGGAGCCGTTCGCTCTATCTGCTCAGTGATCGTGGCCTGCTCTACCGCTTCGAGGCAACATTCGACAACCGCATGCATCTCAAACCGATGGCGGCGTGGCGCCTGCGGGACCGTCACGGCAAACGCCTCCCCAAACACCTGCGCGACAGCGAGGGACTCTGCCACGATGCGAAGGGACGGCTCATCGCCAGTTTCGAAGGGCGCCCCCGCATCGCCGAGCTCACTCCCGACGGGAAGGTCCGGCACACCTACCCCCTCCCCAAAGCGCTGGCCACCCTCAACAGATATCACGACAGCAACAAAGGGCTCGAAGCGGTCGCCTGGCATCCGATCTATGGCATCCTCACCGCCAAAGAGCGCCCCCGGAAAAACAAGCACCGTCTGCGACAGCGGATCTACTCCCTGGGGGGCAAACGGTGGGATTTTCGCGCTGAGGATCTTCCTGACAACGGCCTGACCGCCATGGAGGTGATGGAGGACGGTAATGTACTGGTGCTGGAGCGTTCGTTCGACAAAAAAAACTTCCGCATCACCATCACCCTCAAAAAGGTCTATCTCGACCGGCAGGAGAACGGCCTGTGTACCACCCGTATCCTCGCGCAGCTGCGCTCGGACGAGGGGTGGATCCTCGACAACTTCGAAGGGCTCGCCCGGGTCGCACCTCACCGCTATATCATGATCAGCGATGACGGCAACAATCCGTTCGAGCGGACATTGCTGATCTATTTTGAGGTGAAAGACTAAAAAACGCTTCTAAACTTTTTTGTAGTGACCGGGGCTGATGGAGTAGGCCTTTTTGAAATGTTTCACCAAATGACTCTGATCGTAGAAACCCGCTTCAAGTGCCACTTCAGCCAGTGAGAGCTCTGGGGAGTGCAGCATCAGCTGTTTGGCCCGATTGATCCGCTGATCGATCAAGAACGCCTGAAGGGTCAACCCGAACCGCCGCTTGAACAACCGGGAGATGTGCGCCGTACTGTACCCGGTCTCCGCCGCGATCGATGCGGCAGAGATCCGCTCATCCATGTGCTCCAGAATGGAGCGTCGAACCTGTTCCAGCAGTCGATCCTCTTCCGGCCGGGCAACGGTATCCGTATGCGCTGCGAACAACCGGGTGAGCATCTGCGCGATCGCCTCTTCGATCCGGGCAGGCTCACCCTGCTCAATGAGGGATACGATCGCCCGGAACCGCGCGTACAGGTGCGAAGAGGTGATGAGGTGTTCCCGCATCGGCAGCAGCGTATCGGCAGGATGGACACGTTGCTGGATCCTCAGTGCCCAGGCAGGATCGATGTGAAGGTTGTCGTACGCCAGGGGCATATCCGAAAGATTGCGACTTTTGTGCACTTCGTCGGGATGATAGAGCGCAAGCTGACCGGGCCGGAGAATCACCTCATCCTCCGGGTGATACGTGATCGCTATCGTCCCTTCACGGATCGCGCTGAGACTGAAAGTCTGATGGGAATGAGACGCAAAATGACCGAAGCTCTCAACATTATACTTGTAGTCGGCATACACCTCTCCCCCGGCCGTATAGAGTTTGATGATGCGATCACGATCCACAGTGTCCCCCGATGTCAGTTTTGTACAAGACAGGATCCTTTTGTTTCGGTATCCTTCCCGAAAACATAGCAGGATTATACCATGAACTACGGCGAGACATTCCGTACCGCGATGCAGAGTATCCGGATCATTCTTCAGCTGGTGATCCCCATTTACATCCTGGCCGACATTCTCTTCTATTACAATCTGCTGGAAAAGGTCTCTTTTCTCTTCGAACCTTTCACCGATCTGCTGGGCCTGCCGCCCGAAGCGGCGCTCTCGCTCATCTCGGGAATGTTCCTCAACCTCTACGCCGCGGTGGCCTTCGCCGCGCCGCTGGACATGACCCCTCATCAGTGGAGTGTGCTGGCGATCTTCCTCGGGATCTGCCATTCGCTGATCGTTGAGAACATCATCATGGGGAAACTTGGTATCCCCAACCGCTATTCATACATGCTTCGCATCGGAGGAGGCCTGCTGATCGCGTGGATCGCGGCTCACATGCCCGCATCGTGGTTTCACGCTACCGTCACTTCGCAGACGTTTACCGAAAAACACTACGAGAGCTTCACCGATCTCATCACTACTTCCTTTGTCAACGCCTCGATCTTGACGGTCAAGATCGTGATCCTGATTACCATGCTGGTCTTTGTCATGGACTTCATCAAAACCCGTCCATTCATCCGAAACTCCGCAAAAAACATCAGCAAAGGGTTTACGATCACCGTCGGCATCATCCTCGGGATCACCTACGGTGCCGGTATGCTCATCAAGGAGAAACAGGGTGGCGCGCTCTCCCCCCACGATATCTTCTACATCGGAACGTTCCTGATGATCTGCCATGCGATCATCGAAGATACCCTGCTCTTTGTGATCTTCGGGGCGGACCTGACGATGGTGATCCTGATCAGAACCGTGGCAGCGGTGATCATCGCATGGGTATTGTCCGCCCTGTACCGGCAAATACAACAATAAGGACTCTACAATGGCAATGTTACTCTATCCGGGCAGCAGAGACATCCATACATGGATCACGGCACTCAAATCAGTTGACGAGACCCTCGATATCCGTATCTATCCTGAAGCAGGGGATCCTGAGGAGATCACGTTTGGACTGACCTGGCCGTATCCGCATGGACTCTGGAATGATTTTCCCCGCTTGAAAGCACTCTCTTCTATAGGTGCCGGAGTAAGTCAAAGCACAAATGACACTTAGACCCGGCATTCTATTGTTGGATGATCTGGGAAATCAGTTGGAGCCAAAAACTACCCCAACTCAGACGACAGATAATGCGCAGTAAGATAACGACACCCTTCCAAAGCTTCGAGGTTGCGTGCGATCGTTCTTTCGATCTCTTCCAGCAGGGCCGGCGCAACAAGCCCTTCGATGCGCAGCATGATCCGATGTCCCTCTTCGGTGATCGTAACGGGAATACCGTCAAAGGCCGTGATATAGGTCTCGTAGTCCTCTTCTGTAACCGTGTTGTTCAAGCGCGTGATCACGTAACGGTTCTGATAGCGTTGAAGATCCGGAGTAAGACCCGTTTTCTCTTCAAGTTCGTTTCGTTTCGACTCATACTGTTCATGCCAGTTGACATCCCAGGCAAACAGGAGTGAATGGTAGTCAAACATCCGGTTCCATCCGCCATCCTCCCGCTTGAACTCGATCCATGTCCACTCGTTTTTTGTCAGGCGTTGCCAGCGCCATGTCTGTGTATCCAGTGTCCAGGTATCGCCGTTGTCAAACAGCGGCTTGTCATCACCATAGTCCACCTTTCCTCCAGTCAATGTCAGAAGATGCGTTTGGGGATCGTACGAGACCGTGTGATTGTGGATCCATCCGGGAGACGTTCCCTCTGTTTCGACTTTTGTGATACGAAACGTTGTGGTATCCAGCAGGTAGACCGGTGTGGTACCATACTGCCGATCCTGATGGTATCCCAGACGGCCAATGATGACAAGAGAGTCTTCTACCGGTGTTGCCGAATGAAAATCGGCAGGAGGAAATACCTCCCTGGGGTAGCCGTAGATTACGATCGAGTCATCCGGCTGGATCACCGTCACATCATTGTAGATAAAGAAGTCCGGGTCATAAGAGTCCTCATGCTCCCCACCGATATGGATCTCCCGACCGTCCGGCATCCAGGTAACGGATTTGCCAAAACGATCAAAACTCCAGAGAGGACTTTGTATCTTCCGCATATATTTTTCATACTGCTGTGCGATACGGTAGGCGCTGTTGCGTGATACAACGGCTTCACGCCATAAAGGGGAATCCATCAGAGTAGGGTTGCATGTACCATACCGGGGGTTGGCCCATTTTTTGAACAAGTCTTCTGAGATCTTCTCATCTCGCTTTTTCAACCTTCGCCCATGGGTCAGCATGGTATTGAGTTCTTCAAGCAGCTCATTTGGCCAGACGGTGATCTGCTGCCATGCTTTGTCTCTTTTCTTTTTATGCTCTTTAAATGATGCGACCCTGATACCCATCTGTTCCAGCTCTTTCCGGTACCGATTGTAGTCTATTTTGTTTCGGGCCAGATCAAAAAGAACCGTCTCGATCAGAGAGGAAGACCCCAGGAACATCTCTTCCTTCTCATACGAAAAAACCCATGCCTTTTCAAAAGGCTGTCTGTGCCGGTCATCCCAGTAAAAATACCAGATGGTCTCATCGCCGTTACGCCTTGTGGCGACAAATGTCATCTCTTCAAGTAACTTCCGGTACTGCTCTTTATAAACAGGGTGGTCATTTTTACGAGGTTCGAGATGATCCAGCAGGATATTCCTGGCCTCTTCATCTGTGACAAGTTCGAGACCCTTTTGGGATAAATAATCTTTGAGCTTTGGATCGTTTTGCCACACAGCAAGATCGGCCGGTATATTCATATCTATCCTCCCTTTTAATGGGGTCGCAGTCAGCCGATCGGCCGCATATGCTCCAGCAGCTGCCCGTGTATCCGGCCGTTGCTGGCGACGATCCCTTTGTCGGCAAGATCGTGCGGTTCGCCCGCCAGGTTGGTCACATGGCCACCCGCCTCCTGCACGATGAGCACGCCAGCGCTCACATCCCACGGTTTGAGATCGATCTCGTAGAAAGCGTCGGTCCGCCCCTGCGCCAGGTAGCACAGATCGATCGCCGCGGCTCCGAGGCGCCGGATGTCGCGGATGTGGGGAAGCAGGGAGGTGAGCACGTCGATCACCCAGCGGTACTCGGCACCCTGCTCCACTTTGGCGTAGGGGAAACCGGTCGCGATCAGTGACTGCTGGAGCTCCCCGCGGGTGCTCACCCGCAGCGGCTCGCCGTTGCAATACGCACCTTTGCCCGCTTCGGCCCAGAAAAGCTCATTGAGGATCGGATTGTAGACCACCGCCATCACCGGGCGGCCCTGCTCCCATACCCCCAGGGAGATCCCCAGATGGGGGATGCCGTGGATGAAATTGGTCGTCCCGTCGATGGGATCGATGTAGATCACCCGCTCACGGGATCCGCTGCTTTGACCGGTCTCCTCTCCTACGAGGGCGTACTCCGGGAAATGCTCTTTCAGCCGGCGGACGATCAGCTCCTCGGTCCGCACATCGTACTCGGTCACGAGATCGACCACCCCTTTGTGGGTGACGGTTTTGGAGGCGTGGTAGCCCTTGCGGACCAGCCTGCCCGCCTCTTTGGCGATGGTTTTGAGTTGTTCGATAGGTTCCATGGTGACAATTATAGTATAATCGCCGTTATGAATACACAGACAAAGAGAAACATCGGGATCCTCATCGCTGTCATCGCGCTGGCGGTGATGGTATGGTTCGGCAAGCAGGGCTACCGTGACGCCATCGCCTACGAAGCCAAGACCGGGCAGATCGCCCGCCACATGGATGCAGCCGGGGTGGCGGAGCTAAAACTAAAAGAACTGGCCAGCCTCTTCACCCTCGGACTGGTGCCAAACGACACCAAAGAGCGCCTGCTGCAGTGGGAAAAAGAACGCCACCAGGCCAAGATCGCCGCTCAGCAGGATGCCCTCTACTTCGGCCTCGCCGCAGCGGTGCTGGTCGGGCTCTACTTTCTCCTGCCGCTGCGGGGGTTTGTCATCACCATCGCGCTGGGAGCACTGGTGGCGCTTATCAACGGCCTGATCACCCCCATCATGCTGATGATCGTCCACAAAAAGGTCGAGTACCTCGGCGACGTGATCCTCTCGTTCGAGTCCAAAGGGCTGCTGGGGACGATCCTCAAGCTCTATCAGGAGAACAGCCTCACGGTGGCCATCGTACTGCTGACCTTCTCGGTGCTGGTGCCGCTGGTCAAGACCCTCTCGATCCTCGCAGTCGCGGTCTACGAGACCAGCCCCTTCGCGGCCGGGATGGTACGGTTCTTCCGCCATCTGGGCAAATGGTCGATGCTCGATGTGTTCGTCGTAGCGCTGCTGCTGGTCTACCTCACCTCATCCCACAGCGACATCACCCGCGCCGAACCGGAGATCGGGCTTTACTTTTTCCTCACCTATGTCCTGCTCTCGATGATCGCCTCACTCGCGGCTGATCGGATGCTCCACCTGCAGACAACGGCCGCGGAGGCTTCCGCCGAAACCTCTTCGGCCTGATGCCGGGAGCTCCCCCCCATCCAACACTCACTCTTGCACCATCTCGGGAGACAGGGAACAATAAAGCTCAATCCGGTTTACCTCTTTGTCCGTCAGCCATTCGCAGCCACTTGATAAAAATGTATTGACACCACATCTACAAAAAAGATATAATAGCCAAAAGGAAATCAGCATGCCCAAGCCAATCCGGTGGAATGAAGAGAAAAACCAACTGTTACAGCTGCAGAGAGGTTTGAGTTTTGAGATGGTGCTGGATCGGATCGAACAGGGCGAGATCCTGGCCCGCAGGCATCATCCCGACAGGGAAAAATACCCCCATCAGTTCATCTTCGTGATGGAGTTGCGCGGGTATGTATGCTATGTGCCTTTTGTCGAAAATGATGAGGAGATCTTCCTCAAAACGATCATTCCGAGTCGCAAACTAAACAAAGAATTCCAGGGAGACGACCATGCCAAAAAGTGATGTCATCCTCGACAACGAAGAACAAAAACTGCTGGACGAGATCGAACGCGGCGTATGGATCGATGCGCCGCTGACCGACAGCGAGAAAGAAGCTTACGCCCAGAACGCCGCCTACACCAAATCCCTGAACGAAAAACGCCAGACCACCATCCGGTTCGCCGTCAGCGACCTGGCGATCATCAAAGCCCAGGCCAAAGAGATGGGCATCGGCTATCAAAACCTCATCCAGGCGCTGGTACACAATTACGCGACCGGAAAGATCGGATTGGGGGTGTAGGCGACCGGGAAGCGGTCTATTTTTTGGGACGCAGGTAGAGCGTCCCCAGCTCGGTCAGGAGCATGCTGGCCACGATGATGATCCCTCCTACCAGCTGCAGCGGCCGGAGCACCTCTCCGGCATACGCGTACGGGGCATAGGGGGTCGCGCATAGGGGGTCGGGTGATAACGATAACTTTTACACATACGTCGTCTGTATCGCTATCACCTGTCCCCTTTATTTCCTCACCTATGTCCTGCTCTCGATGATCGCCTCACTCGCGGCCGATCGGATGCTCCACCTGCAGACAACGACCGCGGAGGCTTCCGCCGAAACTGCCTCCGCATAGTTTATCGGATCGACCCCTTCGATACAAAACCAATCCTTTCCTCGGGTTGGGTCAACTATGCATTGAATGGATCGACAAGAGCGATATCCAAATGCAGGAAATCCTTTGTATTGCGTGTAACCAGTGTAAATTTTTTTGTTTTGCACGTCGCAGCGATAAGAGAATCCATGACAGGTATTGATATCCCCAGCGCCTGAAGGGCTGCATTCATCTCCCCCCAGATAAGCATGGTTTCAGTATCTATCTCCATTATCCTATGCTCGAACCTTGCAAGAAGATCCGTTTCCAGCCAGGAGAGTATTCTCTCTCTTTTTTTGCTTTGTGGAAGTTTCTGTATACCAAACTGAATCTCTCCAATAGTGATAACGCTCAAAAAGACAGTCTCTTCCGGCAGGCTGTCGACAAAGGTGACAACACGATGATCAGGATCCTGTTTGATAAGTTCTGAAATGATATTGGTATCTAAAATATAGTTCAAAAGTTCACTCTGCTTTGATATATTTCAGGATCTCTTTCAAAAGAAAGATCTTTCAGAGGAGCATCTTTAAAAAAATCACTTAGCTTGTCTGTGGTTTGCGGTTTTGTTCTATCGTACAGCTTGATATCCGTCTGGGGTAAATGCCGGAGAAAAAACATCACTTTATCATAAATGGTATCACTGACATCGATCCTGATGCTATGCATAATGGCTCCTTTCGCGTCATTTTCTCCGTATATTATAACCAAAAATAAAAAGGGATTCACAGACCAAACAAACTCTATGGGTCGGTTGGTTTGCCAGGACGCAGGTAGAGCGTCCCCAGCTCGGTCAGGAGCATGCTGGCCACGATAATGATCCCTCCTACCAGCTGCAGCGGCTGGAGCACCTCTACGGGGCATACGCGTACGCAAAGATCGCTGCGCTGAGCGGTTCCATCGTGAAGATCACCGCCGCGCGTGCGGCGGAGGTGGCAATAGGGCGGCAATGGTGTACGAAACGTGCGTAGTAATAGGGGACAGGTGATAACAATAACACACGAAGAATACCCATTTTATGGATGATACAATGCAGCCATGACAGGTCGGGATCTCCCGATCCCGACGATTCCGTGACGGCATAGGGGGTCGCATAGGGGGTCGGGTGATAACGATAACTTTTACACATACGTCATCTGTATCGCTATCACCTGAAGTTCTTTTCTGGTCTGTTCCTTTTGTTTTCTCTCGCCTGGTTCTCGAATAGTGTATCTCTTGACATACTCAACCAAAAAGGGATAAAATAATACTAAAAAGAGTACTTAAAAGGATTCGGAATATGACACAGATTTTGGCCAACTATACTACAAGCATCTCCGAGCTCAAAAAAAGCCCCACCGCAGTCATCGAAGAGGCCGACGGTGAAGCGGTAGCAATCCTCAACTACAACAAACCCAGCGCCTACCTCGTCCCAACCCGACTCTATGAGAAAATGATCGAGATCATCGAAGATCATTACCTTGCACAGGCGGTTGATGAGCGTCTCAATGATGGCGAACCCCCGGTCAAGGTGTCGCTCGATGAACTATGAGCTTGCGTTCAAACCCAAAGCCCTCAAAGAGTGGCGACGACTCGACTTCGCCATCCGTGAACAACTCAAAAAGAAACTTGCCAAACGACTGGAAAACCCCAGAGTCCCCAAAGACAAGCTTCGTGGATACGACAACGTCTACAAGATCAAACTCCGAAGCTCCGGCTACCGCCTGGCGTATGAAGTAAAAGATCGAGAGATCATCGTGCTTGTGCTCAAAATCTCTCCCCGCAATAAGATCTATGATGAACTGAAGAAAATAATAGAATGAACGGGCAATAAAAAACGTCGAAGCGGCCTATTTTTTGGGACGGAGATGGAGCGTCCCCAGCTCGGTCAGGAGCATGCTGGCCACGATGATGATCCCTCCGGCCAGCTGCAGCGGCCTCAGCACCTCTCCGGCATACGCATACGCAAAGATCGCCGCGCTCAGCGGCTCCATCGTGAAGATCACCGCCGCGCGTGCGGCGGAGGTGAACCGCTGCATACTTGTCTGGACCCAGAACGCGAACACCGTCGCGAACACCACCGTGATCCCCAGCGACCACACCAGCGTACCGCTCCAGGCGGCGGGCCACAGGCTGCCGCCGCTCATCAGCTGCATCAGGGCCGACGCGGCCGCCATCGTCCCGAACTGCACGATCACCAGCCCGGAGACATCGTATCGCCGGGAGAATCGTCCAGTATAGAGCAGATGGAGCGCAAAGAGCATCGCGCATCCAAACGCATACGCCTCACCGCGCCCGGCCTGCAGCGCCCCCTGTGTTGTCAACAGCCACAGCCCCCCCACCGCCAGCAGGCTGCTGATCCACACCACCGGTACGATCCTCTGACCGAACACCAACCGCCCCAGCAGCGGCACGAACACCACGAACAGCCCGGTGATGAAGGCCACGGACGATGAAGTGGTATGGGTCAGCCCAAAGGTCTGCAGCGCGTAAGCCCCGAAGTTGATCAGCCCCAGCAGCACGCCGGCCCACAGGGTCCCGCGATCGGGACGACGGCCGCGCCACGCCATGAACGGGACCATCAGCACAAAGGCCAGCCCGAACCGCCAGAACAGGAACTGATAGACCGGGACCGCCTCCACCGCCTGCTGGACAACGACAAACGTCGTCCCCCAGCTGATAGCGACCAACAGCAATAACAGATCGGCTTGATAGGGGCGCAGGTTCATAATAATTTTAAAATCC
>Ga0256843_1001226_pt1 | contig 20572 bp, 19 predicted proteins | sample AlvinellametaG_FD_191572 | JGI IMG/M metagenome (GOLD analysis project Ga0256843, IMG submission 191572) | Pompeii worm associated microbial communities from hydrothermal vent at the East Pacific Rise, Pacific Ocean - Alvinella | ecosystem: Host-associated > Annelida > Integument > Unclassified ... | reverse complement strand
TAACCCAAAATCTTTGTTAGAAAAGAGGAGTTTTTAGAGGCAACTTTCCCTCGTACTACAAGCTCTTTTGTTTCTGCATTATACATGCTGACTAATTTGTCATTTTCAATCATATAGTAGTCTCCTTGGTCTGTTTTGAAGTGCCATAATCCATCATTATACAGACCATTTTTCTCTCCAACAGTTATCCGTATAAATTCTTGATTGGCAATGGAGCAGAGTTCTTTAATAATTTTTATATGTGACTCCTCTTTTCCTATAGATGCGATATGTTTTTTTAGAGCATTATCTATCTGCTGTTCATTTAAAACAAGGAGTAGGGGGTGCATTCTTAGCCATTGACTGTTTAACTCTTCTAGATTCTCTTTTTCTTGGAATTCAGAGAATAGAGTTTTAAATAGTGCAAAGGATTGAAGGGTCTCATAATCTATTTGAATGGCATGAATGAGCAGTTCTAGATGATTTTTTGCCCCAATTCCCTTTAAACCCTCTTTTATATAATAGAGGGTTTTTGGTCGTGTTTCAATATGTTCCCTAAAGTTTGAAAAACCACCATATTTAATATGTGAGAGATAGTAGTCTACATAGTAACTTTTAAGAGCCTCTTCACAAATTTCAGTATCGGGAACATTATGTTGAAAAAGTTTGGTGATATATTGGATATTAGAGTTAATAATATCATGGGGGTCCAGACTTTTTAGACTCGCTTTTGAAATAATAATATGTTGTGATAGCTCTGTAGAATTAAGTAGCATGAAAACCTCTTTATAATTAATAATAATTAATTTGACTCTCCTATTGTAACATGTGGATTTTAAAAAATTCTTATAATAAATAAAAAAAATATTAAAATAAACAGTTAGATAATAAGTAGAAATTAAATATAATATAAAGTGTTTTTTCTCAATATTGTCTACAGTATATCGTGAAGTTTATTTGCATCACTCATCCACTCATGCAATCTATTCCAATCTTCATTTTCAATCAATGTTTGACAGATTTTCATCTCTTTATTAAAGCTCTCTATTGACTCTAAAAGATTGTTTTTATTCTGTCTGAAAATATCTTCCCACATATTAGGAGAACTCTTAGCAATACGGCTCATACTCTTAAAACCCCCACCTGCAAGAGCAATAATACTTTCAGGATGCTCCTGTTTCATTACGGCATTAGCAATGGCATAGCTGACAGCATGAGGCATATGGGATATATATGCTGCATCTCTATCATGCTCTTTTGCACCCATAAAGACAACTTTTGCTTTAATATCTGCAAAAATCTCTAAAGCTCGATTAAGATGAAGCTCTTCACTCTCTTCTTTATTACAAACTACCATGACTTTATTGTTATACAATCCATGAATTGCAGCTGTTGGTCCAAACTTTTCCGTTCCTGTCATGGGGTGTGCTGTTACGAAATTTGGACGTATCTTTGGTGGAATAGAGGCATTAATTTTCTCTTTACTTGAACCAAAATCGATAATTGTCGATGTTTTTTTGATGTCTTTTAGCGTCTGTGTTGTTTTGATGATGGCATCAACTGGTATACAGAGAACAACTATTTCACATGATTTAATCTCATTAAAATCGGTTGCAAGTTTATCAATTAAGTTTAACTTAATCGCCTCTTCTTTATGTTTTTTGTTGTGGTCGTAACCAATAATTGTATATTTTTCTGAAAACTCTTTGAGTGCTAAACCCAAAGAACCTCCCATTAATCCAAGACCAACAATTCCTATATTCATCTTTACCCTTTTATTTTCTAACTGAATTATAGCACTTTTTTAGTGAAAAAAAGATACACTAATAGTTATGTTATCAAGATAAGCAACTCTCTAAGGAACAATTAAATTATATGAAAAAACTTTTTACTTTATCTATTGGACTTAGCTCCATACTTCTTGCTCAAAATATTACCTCTGTTCAGTATAACGGATTGCTCCACCTCTCCAAAGATGTAGCAACTGAGATTTCAGGCATTCATGTAGGAGATGAGTTTGATATAAATATCATTGATGAGTCTATCAAAAAGTTCTATTCTCAAGGATATTTTTCAGATATTGTTGTATCTGTAACTAAAGATGGTGGTTTAATCTATGCGTTTAAAGAGAAGTCAATTATATCTAAGCTTAAGATGAATGGATACAGTTCAGAAGATGAACAAGAGGCACTTTTTAGTTCTATAGGTTTACGTAAAGGAGACCTTTATGATGCTGTTAAAGTTCAAAATGCTAAGAAAAAATTGATTAAGAAGATAGAAGCAGAGGGGTACTATGATACAATTGTAGAGATTGAGGTTGAACCCAAAGAGGACAGTATAGCTTTGGTTTTTGATGTCAATAAAGGTGAGAAAATCTATATTGAACATATAGATTTTGCTGGAGCAAAACAGTTGGATACTGATGATATTGAGAGTGCATTAGCCAATCAAGAAGAGGATTTTATGGGGTGGCTACCAGGTCTAAATGATGGTGTTGCACATATTGACCAGCTCCCTTATGATGGTTTTAGAGCGAAAGATATCTATATGCAAAATGGCTATCTGGATGCAACTGTCTCTGACCCTTTAATGCGTGTGGATAATGGTTCATATAAAGCAGATGTTACTTATCAAATATCTGAAGGAGAGCAATATCGAATTAATAGTATTGAAGTAAAAGGTACTGTGGATGGTTTGGATTTAACTGAGGTAAAAGGGAATTTTACTGCTCTTGAAGGAAAAGTTTTTGATATAAATAAGCTTCGTAAAGATATGGCATATTTAAAAGAGCAAGTAGCAAATTTAGGTTATGCTAATGTTCGTGTTGCACCAAATTTTCAAAAAAATAGTAACAATCATACTGTTGATATTCAATATACTATTATTCCAGGGAAGATTGTCTTCATTAATGATGTTATTATCTCAGGAAATCATACGACAAGAGACAGAGTTATTCGACGTGATATTTATCTTGCTCCTGGAGACAGATTCTCTCAAACAGATTTAAAAGATTCTAAAAATGCATTGGGAAGACGGGGATATTTTGAAAGTGTCTCAATTGAACAGCAGAAAATAGATGAGACACACTCAAATCTATTGGTAAAAGTAAAAGAGACAGCTACAGGTAGTATTCAAGCAGGTGGTGGATATGGCTCTTTTCAAGGAGCAATGGTCTCTGCTTCACTTTCAGACAGAAATATTATGGGGTCTGGAATTAATGCAGCTATCTCATTTGATATTTCTAAAATATCGGTCAACTATTCACTTTCGTTTAATAATCCAAGAGTTTGGGACAGTGATTACAGTTTGGGAGTCAATATCTATCAGAGTGAGTATGAGTATGTTACATATGACCAAAAGAGTATTGGAGCAGGGGTTAATCTAGGTAAACAGTTGACACGGAATCTTTATGGTTCATTAAATTATGCTTATAGTAAAAATAAGACTAATGTTGATGAGAATACAACAGATTTTCAACGATATTCTCTTTTCGGGCAAGAGGATTTAAATTATGCTAAGAGTACCTTCTCTGTTGGTTTAAATTATGACTCTACTGATGATTTTTATGTTCCACGTGAAGGAATTATTCTTGGTGGTTCACTCTCTTACTCAGGAATTGGAGGAGATGAGAAGTTTACTGAAGCAGGTTTAAAATTTGGAGTCTATTATGGTTTAGAAGATATAATAGATTATGACTTAATCCTAAGATATAAACTGCGTGCAACAATATTAAAAGACCAAGGTCAAATATCACTTCCTGAGAAGTTGTTTATGGGGGGGATTGGTTCTGTTAGAGGATTTGAGCCATACTCTATTGCTCCTTCAAAAGATACAATAAATGAAGATGGTGAAGCCTCTAGAGAGTATCTTGGAGGGACAAAAAGTATTATCAATACGGTAGAGGCGAGTATTCCTCTCTCAAAAGCAGCAAAGATGCGTTTAGCATTTTTCTATGATTACGGTATGGTTGGACGTGATGATGTTAATGAGATTTCAAAAGAGGGTTATGGTGTCTCTTTGGAGTGGTTCTCTCCAATGGGACCAATTAACCTTGTCTTCTCTAAAGCTAGAAATGCTGAAGCTTTAGATAGAACATCAAGCTTTGAATTTACAATGGGACAGAAGTTTTAATCGTTAAAAAATACTATTCTCTCTCTTTATAAAAGAGAAATGCTCCTTCTCTAATGCCTACTGTCGAGGTGATTACCTCGACGGCTTCAATATATTTTAATATACTTTGCCAAATCAGTGTACCTTCTCGGATAGTATCAAAACGACCTTTTGGAAGGGAGAATTGAGACAACTCTTTGATATTTGCATATGCAATTTTGCTAAAGTACTCCTGCTCTTGTTGGATATTATATGAAAAACCATGTACCTCTTTTTTTTCAGAGTAAAGATTTTTTATAATTCCATTTGATAATGCTCTGGCTGTTCCACCTATGCCTATTGCCTGTTTTGATTTAAAATGAGAGGGTAATCTTTTTAATGTATTGTTTATGAACTCTTTTGTCTCTTGTATGCTTTTATTGTTATCAAAAAAGAGTTCCTTTAGACGTACAGTACCAATATTTAGTGAAAAAGTATCAACAACTTTTGAATCTTTTATTAGTGCAATGTCTGAAGAGCCACCACCAATATCAATAGTAATACCTTCCTTAATAGGAAGAAAGTTTATTACAGCAATAGCACCAAAGAGTGCCTCTTTCTTTCCATCAATAATCTCTATCTTAAGATTTAGCTCTTTTTCTATTTTCGAAGTAAATATCTCTGCATTGGGGGCATCTCGTAGTGCTGAAGTTGCAATAGTAATAACTTTGGATACAGGATACTTTTTTGTAGTAGAGACAAACTCATAAAGTGCCAGATAGGCACGATTCATACCAAGAGGCTGAAGGTAGCCATTGGCTTGATAAGCTCCCTCTCCTATGCGAACTTTTGATTTGCGTTCACATAGAATTTGAAAGCCATATTGACTACTTGTTTGGTAAACTACCAAACGAGCAGAGTTGGAACCAATATCAATGACCGCTATACAGGGAGACATTAAAGAGGCTTACAGCTCTTGTTCTAGTTGAGAAAATTTAAATTTTAACTCTTCTACAGTCTCTACGTTATCAGGGTCAGAAGAGATACAGTCAACAGGACAGACAGCAATACATTGTGGCTCATCATAGTGTCCTACACACTCGGTACAACGGTCTGGGTCAATAATATATATTGGATCATTCTCTTCAATCGACTCATTAGGACACTCTTCGCGACATGCGTCACAGGCTATACATTCATTTGCAATTATTAATGCCATCTATTTACTCACTTATAGTTTATTATGTGTTCCGATTTATATCTTAACAAAGCTTATGTTTTATTTAAAATTTCATATAATTCTTGGGAAAAGGGATGTAAAGATTAATTTTATTTTAAAAAATAAAATTAATCTTTGAGTAAGAAACGATTTAGAGGGAAGCGAATACTGGCAATTGCACCCTGTTCTCCATTGGGTCTGTTCTCTATATTAATCACCACACCCATTGATTGTGCAGCATTTTGAGCCAAAAATAGACCCAATCCTGCACCTGTAGAGTCTTGAGAGCGATGGAAAGGAGCAAAGAGGTCTTTTGACTCATCAATACCGATTCCTTCATCTATAATCTCGACAATAAAGTTTTTTTCGTCCATTCTTGTCTCAAGTGCAACAAGAGAGTTTTCAGGAGTAAAGCGTAATGCATTTTGAATAAAGTTCTGGAAAATCTGCATAAAGAGTAGTGGTTGGACATTAATTCTAAAGTCAGGAACAGAGAAGTGGTAGATAAAGTTTCTATTTTGAGACTGTGCCAACAGCTCATACTCTTCGGCTTTATTTGCCATAAGACGTATAAGATTAATCCTTTGAGGTTGTTCAAACTGTGCACCTTCTGCACGACCATACTCTAGAATATTATGAATCATAGAGTTTAGAGTATCTATAGACTCTATATTCTGTTGTAGTGCCTCTTTTATTGAATCTTGCTCTTTATGTTTCATCAATGTTATCTGATTTTTTAGACGCATTACAGCCAAAGGTGTTTTGAGTTCATGGGCTGTTCCCACATAGAGTTCTTTTCTATAGTTGATAAAGGTTTGAATTTTAGTAATTAGGAAGTTGATGGACTCTCCTAATTTCTCGAACTCTACAGGCAAATCTTTTAAATCTAGATATTGAAGCATACTCTCATTCATATTGGTAAATCTATGGGTTAATACCTCTAGAGGATGCATTAACTTCTTAGAGAGAATATAGGAGAAGAATATTATAAAGATAACACCCAATAGAATCATGGTTAAGACAACAAAATACATATTTGTAATCAACCCTTGTTCTTTTGAAATATCCCGTTTTATCTTTACATATTTATTGTGGTGTGGATAGTGTTTTGTAAACTCCAAAAAGTGTCTGTTTCCCTCTTGATAACCTACAATATCTTTTTGTCGAACATAATTATTATCAGATAAGATAGAAATTTCATAGCCAGAGAGATTACGGAGAAGATTTTTGTTGATACTTTCATCATACTCTTGTTGGGTTGAGTAGGTTTTGATGATATACGTTGCTTGTTGACGCATGTCCTCTTTTATGTTGTTTTTTAAAGTGATTGAGAAATAGATAGAGAGTATAATAATGGCAAAAAGAAGAATAGCTGTCATTGAGACAGAAAGCTCAATGACAAAACGATTTTTTAAGCTCCTTTGGGAAAGCAAAATCTGTATCCTCGTCTTCGTACTGTCTCAATGGTTGTAATATTGAGTGGTTTATCCATTTTTTGTCTAATCTGATTAATGGCTACCTCAATTACATTAGGTGTTACAAGTTCAGGCTCTTCCCAAATAGCATCTAATAGTTGCTCTTTTGATACGATTTGGTCTTTGTGCATTGCTAAGTGTGTTAAGACCTCAAAAGGTTTACCTTTAAGTTCAATCTCTGTACCTTCATAGATAATTTTTTCCTCTTCAGGGTTAATAATTAACTCATCAACTTCGATAATATTTGAACCACCAAATCTAAGTTTTGCTTCAATTCTTGTTGTCAAGACTTCAAAGTCAAAAGGTTTTCTAACATAATCATCTGCTCCAGCTTTTAAAGCCTCAATTTCACTGTCTCTGTCATCTCTTGCCGAAAGAACAATTACAGATGTTTTGGGTGCTTTTGCTTTAAGTTTTGTAATCATATCTATACCATTTCCGTCTGGAAGCATCCAGTCTAGCAACACTAAATCATAATTTCTAATACCTAGGTAGTACTCACCATCTTTGATATTTCCTGCCACATCGTTTTGGTATCCAAACTCTTTAAGTCCGTCAGATAGGGTTTTGCTTAGTGTTACTTCATCTTCTATTATTAAAATTCTCATTATATTTGAAGTTCCTTTTGTTGTATTTTTTTTAATATTATAACACAAAAATATTATACTTTAAAGTTTTTTTAAAGAAATAGGGATAATTTTGAAATATTTCTGAAAAGTGCTAAATGTTTGTGTTTGTTTCTGTGTGTTTTATGAAGTTTTTTAGTGTTTAAGTATCTGAATTTGAGCTTAACCACTCCAGAGAGAGTGCAACATTAGCATTTTTTATAATATCGGGTTTGGATATTTTGAGTTTTAACCCCTCAATTTGATTATATTGTTCTATAAGTTTGTTCTCTATATCACTTAAAGCATCTTCTAAGAGGTGATATTTTTTCTCTATAATCATTCTCTCGATGAGATGAATAAGTTCGACATAGTTAATGAATTGGTTCTCTTTGTATTGATAGTTAATAAGTGCATCAACCACAATTTTTTGTGGTTGAATACGTTCAAAATCTAAAATTCCAATAATGGCAGTAATTTCTAGTTTTTCTATATGAATGGTCATCTAAACAACTTTAGCTTCTTCTTTTTTTATCAGTCGTATAATATTTGGAATATGTTTATAGAAGATAATAAAAGCAATAATTGCCATGGGTGCATGGGCATGAATACCTGGAAGGGTAGGATAGAGAAGGTATGCAGAGATAACCAACGCACCTAGCCCAATAAGTGACGAGAGAGAAGAGATTTTCAGAACTTTTCCTGCAATAAGCCATGTAGCAATGGCAATAATAGAAGGAATAGGTAGAAGTACTAAGAGTACACCAAATCCAGTAGCAACCCCTTTTCCTCCTTCAAATGCTAAAAATGGACTAAAGCAGTGACCTAAAACCGATAAAACAGCAATTGTCCAGAGAACAGCAGGTTCTGCACCCAGTGCCATGGCTATTAAAACAACTATTGCACCCTTCACAGCATCAAGAGCAAAGGTAATGATAGTTAGTTTTTTTGCTAAATGAGGAGCTTTCTCTTTTAGTACTCGTAGAACATTGGTTGCTCCAATATTTCCACTTCCCTCTTTTCGTACATCAACCCCTGCAAAAGTTTTTGCCAAGATATATCCAAAAGGAATAGCCGATAAAAGATAGGCTGTTAAGTATAGTAAAATGTTTTGATTCAATAAAAAATCCATAAAATCTCCATGATATAGTGAGTATTGACGCAATTTTAACTAAAAATATGGTATTTTTTCCTAAAAATTATCTTAAGGCATAAAAATATGAGCATTGACTATAGAGCAGAGATAGAGAGACTCAAAGCAAAATTACCCGTAACTGTAGTGGGACACTATTATCAAAGAGATGAGGTGTTTGAGATGGCAGATATTACAGGAGACAGTTTAGAGTTGGCTAGAAAATGTAAAGCCGATGAAAATCCATGGGTTGTTTTTTGTGGTGTTGGTTTTATGGGACAAAGCGTTAAAGTTATTGCTCCTGAAAAACGGGTTCTTATGCCAAAAGTAGCTTGTTGTGCTATGGCAAGAATGATTGATGGTTCTTATTTTGATGAAACAGTGAACTATATGGTTGAACGTGGTATTCCAAAAGAGAATATTTTACCAATTACTTACATTAATTCAGATGCGTCTGTTAAGGCAAAAGTCGGTGAGATGGGTGGAATGGTCTGTACCTCATCAAATGCTTATAAGATTATTGAAAAAGGTCTGGAATCAGGCAAAAAGATTCTCTTTGTTCCCGATAGATGTTTGGGGCAGAATTTTGCCAACTCTATGGGGTTAAAATCGTGTGTAATCGGCGAAGGAGAGTGTGACCCTAAAGAGGCAGATGTTATCTGTTTTAATGGTTTCTGTTCAGTACACCAGCTCTTTACCCTAGAAGATATAGAGTTCTATCGAAATCGATACCCCGATATTAAAATTGCTGTACATCCAGAGTGCGACCCAAAGATTGTTGATGCTTCTGATTTTGCAGGTTCAACTTCACAACTAATTAAATATGTAAACGACCTTGACCCAGAGCAGAAAGTAGCCATTGGAACAGAGTATAACTTGGTTAATAGAATGCGTCAAGGAAACACCTATGTACTCTCGTCAACCAAACCAGAGTGTCCTACAATGAATGAAACAACTCTAGAGGATTTATACTTAACACTAAAATCAATAGAAGATGACCAACCAATCAACGAGATAGTAGTAGACCCACACACCGTTAAATATGCGAATTTAGCACTGGAACGGATGTTGGCAATTAAGTAATATTACTCTCGCTTCCATCACTCCTGCATGGGAGTGTATAATTTTAATTAAATGGTGTGTTGAAAACAGCACCCTACGAGGCTATAATGATTCCTTCTGATGTGAAACTAATAACAAATAAGAAACTGGACCAAGCTAAAACCAAATTGATGTTGGAAAATCCCTATTTTGGTACACTGGTTACCTCTATAGATTTAAGAGTTAATCGAGATATTGCCTCTTTTCGACCTTTTGGTGATGTGTTGGAGTATAATGATGAGTATTTAGAGGTACTCTCTGTTGATGAGGTTTCGACTGTTTTGGCAAACTCTGCTATGCACCAAGCTCTTTTCCATAGTGATAGGGGAAAAGATAGAGTAAGTTCGGTTTGGAATTTGGCGAGTGATTATGCCATTAATGATTTACTGGTAGAGAATGGTTTTATGTTGCCACCGATGGCAAACTATGCCTCTAGGTTTGAGATGCTCTATGCAGAGCAGATATATACCATTTTATTGGGTGAGTTGGATTTGCAAGATAATGATGACCCACAAGAGGAGAAGAAATCAAATGAAGAGATAAGCCAAGAAGAGATGCCTCAAGAGCTTTTGGCACAAGAGGAGTATGAGCTTTTAGTAGAACAGCTTAATATTAAGCTGGAGCAACATGGCGATTTACCAAAGGGGATAGAGAGATTTATTAAAAGTAACAAAGCACCACAAATCTCTTGGAGAGATGAACTCTACCGTTATGTTAATGCTCATGCCAAGAGTGACTATAGAATGTTTCCCCCCTCTAAAAAACATCTCTATCGGGGGATTGCCCTTCCTTCTATTTATGGCGAAGAGTTAAAGATAGTAGTCGCCATTGATACCTCTGCCTCTATTGATGATGAGCTATTACAGAGCTTTTTGGCAGAACTCTATGAGATAATGCAGGTCTTTACCCATTATGTAATTGAGTTGATTGAGTGTGATGCTAAAATTCAAAATATTCAACGTCTAACACCTCAAGAGCCATTAGAACCAACACTAAATGGTGGAGGGGGAACCAGTTTTACTCCAGTTTTTGATTATATAAGAGATTTAAATGAAGATTTTAAATTTCTAATCTATTTTACCGATGGAAAAGGCTCTTTTCCTCACTATAAACCTTTTATTGATACACTCTGGGTCATGCCCCAAAAAGAAGAGACTCCTTTTGGAGAGATATTAGAACTACGGAGCTAATGGTGCCTCTGCATCTCTAACACACCGTAGACAGGTTGTTATATTGCTTGTATTAAAAGGGGTAATCTCACCAATGGTGTTCCCTTTACTATTGGTATTGATAATATTAAGTTTCTCTTTGTTTAAACCAAGAGCATTAACACAAGAGGGAGAGTTATAATGAAGAGATATGTCGGTCTCTTTTACTGCTTTAATCAAAGATTGGTACTCTTTATCTGTTGGAACTCTCCAGTCACGATAAGATGCAAAGTTTAAATTTTTACAATAATTCTCTGCTTTTTCTTTAATAATAATATAGTTGTTTTCTGGAGTTACATTAAAGCTTATACAACCATCTTCAACTGTCTGATTGCCTTCATCTGTTTCATTACTCTCCTCTTTTCCATTAACCCACTCTAATTTTGTATGACTATCTTGTAAAATAGTCTGGTGGTTGAAGTTGATGGTTGAAAACCTTTTTGATTCATTATTGTCAGGGTTTGCAGAGAGTTGCGTTATTAGTAAAAGTGCTAATAGAGCTTTATGTTCCCATTTCATAAATTTTATCCTTTTATTTGATATATTAGATATTAACATAAAATAGCATAAAAAGTTTAGTATGAAAAGATTTAAAATAGACTCTTTCCCTATTCTCTGTTATAATACAGTTATGAATAGAGAAGTTGAAATAGCCATTATCGGGGCAGGAGCAAGTGGATTGATGTTGGCAGGAATGCTTAGAGAGCGTAATATAGTTTTGATTGATAATAATGCCAAAGTGGGTTCTAAAATCTTAATTTCTGGTGGAGGAAAGTGTAATATTACCAATGGTAAAGTTAAACCATCTAACTATTTAGGAGAGCAACGCTTTGTTCGAAATATTATTAAACGCTTTGACCAGTATGCTCTGTTAAAGTGGTTGGCAGAGCGTGGATTAAAACCTGTGGTAAGAAGTCGTAATCAATATTTTTGTGAAAATTCAGCAAAAGAGCTGGTTGATATTTTAGAAAGAGAGGGGGCATCTAAAAACTATCAACTCAATACTGCTGTAAAACGGGTTCAATCTCTTCACACATCAGAGGATTTAAACTCATGTAGATTTAAGATAGAGACAACCAAAGGGAAGATAATTGCCAAAAAAGTTGTGGTTGCTTCGGGAGGGCTTAGTTTTCCTAAAATTGGTGCAACCTCTATAGGATATGATATTGCTAAATCTTTTGGACATACCATCAATAGAGTCTCAGCAGGTCTGGTTGGTTTTACTGTGCAACCAGCAGAGTTCTTTTTTAAAACATTGAGTGGAATTGCAATTGATGTCAAGATAACGGTTGAAGATAAAGAGATAAGTGGTGCATTACTCTTTGCACATAAAGGCATATCTGGTCCTGCTGTTTTGGATGCCTCTTTATATTGGAATAAGGGAAAAATAAGTATAGATTTTCTACCAACTTTAAGTATAGATAGTTTAAAATCATCAAAAAAGCATTTAAGTAAGATTTTAGGATTGCCAAATCGTGTTGCAAAAGCCCTTTTGGAGGCATTAAAAATAGAGGATAAACCAGCCAATAGATTAACTCATCAAGAGTGGAAAGAGGTAGAGAGATTAAAACACTACACATTTGCTCCTGCTGGAACTTTTGGATACTCTAAAGCTGAAGTAACAAAGGGTGGAGTTGCAACTGATGAGGTAGATGCCTCTTCGATGATGAGTAAAAAAGTCAAAAATCTCTACTTTTTAGGTGAGGTATTGGATGTAACAGGAGAGTTGGGTGGTTATAACTTTCAGTGGGCATTCTCTACAGCCTTTGTATGTGCCAAAGGAATAAATTGAGAAAAAATAGTCTATTAACGATACTGCTACTGTTACTTATATCGGGTTGTACCAAACAGCAACCCAAAGTAAAAAAACCTTCATGTATTATTCATCCTACTTCCAAAGATGGTAATAAAACAGAAATTAAAGAGTCTTTACCTATTTTATCTGAAGATGAGGGACTCACCGTTGTGGATGAAGGTAATGGAAGCAGTGAAGTTGTGGGCGAATACTGTATTGTTGATGTTTTTACAGACAGTCTTTTTTTAAATGGAGATAGAATCAAATTGATTCAAAATTTAGATGCATTACCATGGGAGAAGCGCGCACTTTTAAAAGTTTATAAAGAGCATACTTCACTTTGGAATAAGAGACAAAAAGAGGATTTTAAGAAGATTTTAGAAGAGGATAAATATCTCTCCTTGTGTGGAGATAGACGCTATTATGATAATCTTCTTTTTACAGTGGATGAACCACAAGTTGATATTTTATACTCTATTTTACTCTTAAAATATCTGAATAATCTCTCAAATGGGTGTAAAAAATGGGTAACGAAAAAGGTTGCAGATGAGAATAGTCATAAGAACATTCATAAGAGCATCCATGCAGAGTATCTGTTAGAAATGATAGAGAAAGATGCAATTGTTGAGCGTCTTTTTATTCCATTTCTACCAAGGCAAAAGAGATTTCTTATTGCGATTAAAGAGTATAAGAGAATGAAACATCATGATGAGAAATTGGAAAAATTAAAAAATAAACGTTTAGAGATAGAAGAGTTAAAAGTGATAAAAGAGTATCCTAATTATAGAAAGTAGAAGTTATGGCATTAAAAGAGATAGTATATAAAAACGAGAGATTTAAATTGAGTTATGAGATTCTAAATCCAAGAGAGAAGGTTTCTCTTCTGGTTCTTCATGGCTGGGGAAGTAATAAAGAGATAATGAAACAGGCATTTGGTCAAGAGTTGAGGGGTTTTAAGCATATTTATTTAGATATGGCAGGATTTGGAGCTAGTAGTAATCCAATGATTTTAACAACAAAAGACTATGCCAAGATAGTGCAACTTTTTTTAGATGAGTTAAATGTTGTACCTAAAGTTATAATGGGTCACTCTTTTGGTGGTAAGGTTGCAACACTCTTAAATAGCCCCTATCTTGTTCTGCTCTCTTCAGCAGGAGTGGTTACTGTTAAGCCATGGTCAGTTAAAGTTAAGATTGCTACCTTCAAACTTTTAAAACCGTTAGGATTTAGTAAGATAAGAGAGCTTTTTGTTGCTCCTGATGCTAAAAATATGAGTCACGAAATGTATGAAACCTTTAAAAATGTGGTTGATGAAGATTTTGAATTAGAGTTTGCCAAAAGTAAAAGTAGGGCGTTATGTTTTTGGGGCATTGATGATACAGCAACACCTCTTTATACAGGAGAAAAGATAGCAGATTTAATTAAAAATAGTCACTTCTATCCTCTGGATGGAGACCATTTCTTCTTTTTGAAACATGCCAAATTTATTGCAGAAACCATAGAAAATGATATGTATCAAAAAGTGTTATAGCTTTTTAGATTATAATTCTTTAATTTTTTCACTTAAAGGGTTACCATGACATTTATATTTATTAAAACAATTCACCTCTTCTCTGCATTTATCTATGGAGGATTCCTCATTACTGACAATCTATTTTTGAATAAGATGCCAAGAACATTAAATGAAGAGGAGCATAAAAAAGCTCGTGAATCGTTTATGATGTTTGTACGAAAAGTTGTACCACCAAGTCTTATTGTTGCTGTGATTACAGGACTTTATCTTATTAGTCAAGTTTTTGGAACAATTGGTGAAGAGGGTATGACCAGTTTCCAGATAATGCTCTCATTAAAAGCATTTTTAGGTTTATGGTTGGGTCTTCGTGGTTTTATGCAGGTCTATTTGAAGATTCAACCTTTGGTATTTAAAGGACATCAACTTCCATTTGCATTTGTTTTAACCATTATCTTTTTATCGCAGTTTATGCACCTTGGATAGGTGTGTAATTGCTCTTTTTCTCTTTTCTTAGAATGTTGTGTCAAATAAATTGACACCCCACCATTACTATGTTAGAATACAGCTCTTAAAACAGATATAGGACATATAAACATGGAACTGCTAAATATACTCTCTAATTTTCTTTTTGTACTGGCTTTAGGCTACTACTTTATGACCAATATGCAATGGTACTCTTATAAATTAAATAGGGTTCTTTTCCATCATACCAAAACATGGTGGCACTTGGTTTACTTTTTAATACCACTTTTTCTCTATTTTGCTGTTAGCAGAGAGAGTAATTTTAGTATAGTAGTTACTTTGGGTTACATGGGTGCAATTTATATGTGGAGAAAAGGGCTGGATAAACCGTTGGTATTTACAGGGCGTGTTAAACGTTTCTTTGCCTCTTTGGTCTTTTTTACAATTTTCTTGATTCTTATGAAATATATTGTTCAGTTTGAGATACTTGTTGTTGTGATACCTCTGATTTTAGCCTATCTCACTTCAAGCATGATGGAGGCGATGCTCTTTAGAGGATTCCAGATGAAGGCTGAGAAGAAGTTAGAGAGTATGCCCAATATGGTGGTAGTTGGTGTAACAGCAAGTTATGGAAAAACCAGTATTAAAAACTACATAGCACATATCTTAAAAGCAAAATATAATGTTTATGCTACACCTCGTTCTGTCAATACTTTTGGTGGTGTGCTTAAAGATATTAATGATGACCTTCCTAAAGATACTGAAATTTATGTGGTAGAGATGGGGGCAAGAGGTGCAGGGGATATTCATGAGATTACAACATTTGTTAATCCTCATTTGGCTGTGGTTGGAAAAATAGGTCCAGCACATATTGAGTATTTTGGAAGCTTAAAAAATATTCGTGATACAAAGATGGAGATTTTATCTTCAGAACGTTTAAAAGAGGCGTGGGTTCATGACTCAGCAATGCTTCAACCTATCTCTCATGTTCATACCTTTGGAAGAGAACTCTCAGGAGTGAAAGCAACACTTGATGGCTTAGATTTTGAGATGGATAATGAACAGTATCATGCAAATATTTTGGGTTCATTCAATGCGATGAATTTGGGTCTTGCCATTAAAGTGGCAAAAGCGTTAGATATAGATGAAGAGACCATTAAAAAACAACTCAATACACTAGAGCCAACCCCACATAGACTTCAAAGAATAGATGCTGGTGGAAAACTGATTATTGATGACTCTTTTAATGGCAATATTGATGGAATGATGGAAGGGTTTAATCTTGCGTCAACCTATAGTGGACGAAAGGTAGTGATTACTCCCGGTCTGGTAGAGGTTGATGAGATGTTTAATATTCAAGTTGCTAAAAGAGCTAATGAGGTGTTTGATTTGGTTATTGTAACAGGAGATTTAAATTATGGAATATTCAAAGAGTATGTTGACTCGGAAAAACTGGTAAAGTTGGAGAGTAAAGATAAGATGCAAGAGATGCTTATTGAACAGACCAAATCTGGGGATTTAATTCTTTTTGCTAATGATGCTCCAAGCTTCATCTAAACTTTAAAATACTATGATTACAACATGAAAAAATTAAAAAAAATAGTATAAGTTATTGAATGTATAAAAAAATAGTAAAAGAGTTAGATAACCCCTCATTTTATAAACTGCTTAGTCTGGGCATAGAGAAAATTTTAAATTTTTTTAGGCAACATATCACCTATCAAGCTGTTTTAATTCTCTCATTAATCTCTTTTAGTACCTCCTATTATGGTTTTATATCTCTTGTCTCAGATGGGGCATGGTTAACCAAAATACTCTTTTTTGCAGTTGTGGGGGTGATTCAGTTGGCACTGGTCTACTCCATCTCTCAACTCTATATACAAGAGTTTTTCTCCCGACATATATTACGGGCAATTCTTCTTTTAGTAACCTATCTTCTCTCTCTTTTTATTAGTGTACTCTTTAGTTTTAATTTTTACTACAAAATATTTTCAGCTTCAGAGTTTTCACAACGAAATGTTACTTTACAACTAGAGGCAGTAAAACATGGGTTAGAGGATGCTCAAAGTAGTTTTGATTCGGTTTATATCTCATTAAAAAAGTTAAGTGATTACTCAATGAATCAGTCGATTCAAGAGCGTACTTATGGGGGAACTTGTGATGAGACCAAGATTCCTACTCCAGGTCCTAGAAGTGCATTGAGAGAGGCAGAGAGTAAACTTTTTCAGAGTCATCTAAGCTCTTTTGAGGATTTAAGGGTTAAAATTGGAGGTGAGATAGCGATTATTAAAAAGATGTTGGTCGATTTTAATCCTAAAAAAGACAATATTGAAGAGCTTGAAGAGCGTGTAAATAATAAAATTGCACAGATTAATAGAATATTAAGAGGAGGAGAGATTACACTACTTCCCAAGATTTTAGCAAAGCATAACGGCTCAAAACGGATGCAGATGGAATCTTTAGGACGGATTATTAGCTGTCCTGACAGTCAGATTAGTATGAAGATTAATACTATTGGAGAGAATTTAAACAGCTTAAAGATGATTAAAAAAGTTACTTTTTTTGATGCGAGTGACCAGCAACAGTTAATAGAGCGAACAATTAATGTACTTTTAGCCATTATCCCCTTTACCAGTACACATGTTGTAGCACTGGATAAGGTGTCAAGTCCAACAGATGTAACACAGAGTGATATTAAAGCGATAGGGCTTGGCTTTTTGGTAGACTTCTTTATATTTTTCTTTACAATTTTAGCCAAAGAGCCTTATCGTGCTAGATTTTTTACCGATGAGAGTATCGCACAATATTTACGTTATGATGTTCGACGGGTATTAAAACCTTTTGTCTTTGAAAGTCACTTCTCTTATCACCTGATTATTCCAAATCAGAGAAAAAATCATAAAATAGATGAGATTCTAACCCGTTTTAAGATTGATAAAATGGTTACCTTAGTAGGAAATAATGTTGAGTACAATGAACTCCTCTTTTTGCATCAAAGCAAACTTAAGCGTTTTGATGATTTAACCTTTAAGGTCTATAAGCTTGATAAGCATAAATACAATACTCTTTTGGCATATATAGACGAGTTACACAATGCTTGAGACATTCTGGAGTATTAAACTAAAATTAACTGCAATGGTTAAAGAGGTAAAGTGGAATTTTTCACTTAGAAAGTATGATATTCAGAGTTTAAAAGAGTCTCTCTCTCTGGTTACACATATATTTGTAATTCACTCAATATTGGTCTTTTCTGATATGGTAAAGTTTGTACAGTTTATGAAGAGCATGATAAGTAAAAAGGTTATCTTTATCCCTTTAACGATTATGTTTCTTCTTTTTGGTATTTATCTCTCTTTTATTAGTGGAAAACCAGACCATGAACTCTTTAAAGAGAAAATTTTACCAAAACTCTATTATGATACAGCAATAGAGATTCGTGACCCAAAAAATAGATTTGCAGGAACCATGGCACAACCACAGAGTTTGGTATTGAACCCTTCACTATTTCTCAATAAGACCCCTTCGCTATTTTGGAATCTTTTAAAAGAGAAGTATGACCCCTATTTAGACTTTGAAAACAATGCAACATCTTTTTATCAGACACTTTTTGAAAATACAGGTTACTATAATGGTATAGATGTCTCTGCACCTTTAGATGAGAGCAGAAAACTGGTAGTGCATCTAATCACAGAGCAGAATCTTAATTTAAAACCAACGCTTACTTTGACACAACAGCTTATTAATGCTTATATTAAACGACACCCTTTTGATAAGCCCTCTAATAACATTAAACGTTTAAAATTGGCGAAAACCTTTTTTCATGAACTTAAAGCCAATGATGGTGCCAATTTTAAAGCATGGTTACTTTCTGAAAAGAGTTTCTTTTTTGTTGATGGAAAGGGGTATGGATTTAAAGATTGTGCTGAGATTTTCTTTGGAAAAGAGGTGGATGATTTATCTCCAGCACAACAAGCAATTTTGGTTGCAATGTATGCAAATCCTTATCAGGTGAATCTCTCTTTAAGTGAACAGAAAAAGGCGTGGAAAAAGATTAAAGAGGAGGCGATTGCTCTGGTTGATGCTTCGAAAATTGTAAAAAATCATTATAAAATTGTTTCGACTATCAATAAAATGCTTCTACCAAAGCTTCCTTACTTTCCTGATTCGCTAATGGAAGTTGTGGGACAGATAACTCCGAAGAATCAAGAGCAGTTCAGCTCTTTACCAACACGAAGTGATGCTCTTTTGAAAAGTTCAAAAGCTGTCATTAGTCAAGAGTTGGACAAACTCTTTCAGACCTATAGTATCTCTCCAAAAAGTAGATTGGTTACAAAAGTAGGTATCAATTTTGATTTGAATGATAACTTCTATTTTAATCACTATATTAAGGCACAATTAGAAGATTTAGAACTCTCTACTTTTTGGGTCTCTGTGGTTAATGAAGAGGGGAATTTTATTCGTCTTTATCAAAAAAATACAGCACATCAACATCCACCACAAATAGGAAATATTGGAAAGATTTTTTCAGCACTGCTTTTTGTTGATAGGGGGGACAAGTTTTATACCAAATATTGCAATAAAGAGGCAAAAGATGAACTTCCTTTTGAGCGAGGGTATCAAGCGTGTGGAAGCAGAGCATGGATTGATGCACGAAGACTCTTCGCTTCTGATAGAATGTTGCCTCTTTATGATGGTTATATTAAATATAGAGAAAAAGATAGATTGGGAGATAATATCTATTATAAACCAATTTATATGAAAAAAATTGAAGCAATTTATCAAAACCTCTCGTTGATTCCTTTGCAAAACAATGAACCCCGTGCCGATTTAGGAGCAGGGAAATTACAGATGACACCACTGGATGTTCAGGTTGCTCTGCATAAGATTACTCAGCTTCTTTATAATCCTAATCGTATCTTTTATGGTCTTAAATTGATAAACTCATTGGAGTATCATGAGATTAATGAGACCGTTGTTGAAGAGAAATCAAAACTCTTCTCATTTGACTCTCCAGAGCAGGTCTCTCCAACTTTTCAAAACTTTTTTACCAAAGATAAAAGGATAACACTCCAGACTATTTTTAAAGCATCTATTTATAAAAGTTACGGTTCTCTTCAGTGGCTTAGAAATTATGTGAATGTTCGGTTTATTTTTGCTCAAGAGAGTCATAAAAATGGTATTCATTGGCTGGTTGGTGTCTTTAAGAAATCAGGGAAATACTACAGTTTTACTATTTATTTGAAAGATAAGAGACTTAAAAAGAGTGAGGTGAGAAAACGTATTCAAAAAATATTAGAGTCCACAATAAAATCTATCAGTAAATCAAGAAAGATGAAATTTGACTATATGAAGCAGGTTTTCAAGGATTAAAAAAGAGAACAGATAGTGTTCACTTTTTTAAAGAGCCGAATTAATCTTTTTTACGTTCAATAACTTTGATGTCTGTATAGGGAAGTGTTCCATCAACAGAAGAGGCATTGGTTAATTGTTGATTTTTAAACCGTTTTCCACGCCAATAGTAACCACCTAAAACACCACCAGTTGTTGTAAGTACCAAAAGACCAGCTGTAATCATCTGTGCAAAGACAAATAGTCCTCCAACTACGGCAACACCTGCTACAGAAAGTCCCACTTTAAAGTTGGCTTTAGCATGGGTTTTTGTTGCTTCATGGACAATCTCTTTTTGTGCCTCTTTCATGGTTTTAATCTTCTCTTTCTCAGCTTTGACTTTTAACCGTTCGCGTTCTTTTGCAAAGTCTCCCTCTTTTTTATATAGGGCATCTTTCTTTTCATAAGCCGAAAGTGTATTAAACCAAAATGCGATAACAACAGCGATAAAAAGCAGAGGAATGGTTGTCTGAATAATACTCTGTGTACTTGGCTCTTCAGGCAGTAGTAGAACCATGATATAGGTTGCGACTTGGGCGATAAGAATACCAAATATAAATTTTATAAGTTGCAATGGTGAACCTTTATTTTATTTTTATTTTATCA
>Ga0256843_1001225_pt1 | contig 20580 bp, 15 predicted proteins | sample AlvinellametaG_FD_191572 | JGI IMG/M metagenome (GOLD analysis project Ga0256843, IMG submission 191572) | Pompeii worm associated microbial communities from hydrothermal vent at the East Pacific Rise, Pacific Ocean - Alvinella | ecosystem: Host-associated > Annelida > Integument > Unclassified ... | reverse complement strand
CTCTTCTCATTACATCGATCAGGGCAACTGCCTCAAGCTCCTCAAAACCTTTTGCCAATGGTAACAATACACTTGCCATCTACTTCTCCTTACTTAAAATATGATTGACGATTCTATATCCGTGGTTAAGCGCGATCGCGATGGAACCGCCGCTTTTAAAAGCGATGTCTCCGGCAATATAGAGCCCTTCGACATCACTCTCATAGTTCTCATCAAAGATCGGCTCACCACTCTCATCCAATGTTATACCACAGGACTTTAAAAAATCTTTAGGTGTCGTACCACCTATGGCATAAATCACCCTGTCATAAAGTTCTGAACCATCAGTAAAATTTACTTTTACCTTACCGTGCTCACTCTCAAGACTCTCAATATCGACACCTAGCTTGGTGATGACTGCATTCTTGTCACCATATTCACAGATCATCTGCTGATTAGTCGGATTGGGGCGAGAAAGCGTTTCTCTTCTATAGTTCAGTGTGACATCGTTACAGCAACTCAAATCACACGCATACTCAACAGCACTATCCCCACCCCCAACAATAAGTATCTTCTCTCCGCTGCCACACTTATCCAGATTGAAATTGATCTTATCTTTCAGTGAAGGCGGGATCTTGTAGGAGGGTTTGTTTGGTTTGCCCATACGACCGATACTGACGATCACATTTTTTGCGACATCGGTACCACAGCCGGATTGAATATAAAAGAGTCCATCCTTTTTCTCTACTTTTTCAACAGCACAGTTAAAACGTGTATCAATCTTCTCATCATCAAGCAGCGCATCGAAGTAATCCAGTGTACTCTCTTTGGTCCCGTCAACGAATGCAACATTTCCTTCAAGTTCCACTTCCTGCCCTTGCCAATCCTTATCAACCCGTTTCTGATCTTTATAGAATTTTCGAATGGTATGGGAATGGTTATCGGTCTTTTCAATCATCAGTACTTTCTCAAGCCCTAACATTTTTGCTTCGACTGCAGCACCGATCCCTCCGGGACCTCCACCTATAATAATAAGATCATATATGTTTTCCATAGAGAAAGCCTTTGTTTTATACTGAAGTCATTTTAACAGATTTGGATTTACAGAGGATAAACAGAAGAAAAAGAAAAAAGATAGTGTACGGGACTAACATCCCGTTTTCATTCGAAAGATCAATCCGTTATGATCACTTTGGCATACATTCCAGGGAAGATATTCTTGCCTGCTTTATCGAACTTCACACGCATTTTGATCTTGTGTGTCATCGGGTTAGCATCAGGGATAATCGCGTGTATCGTTCCAATTGTTTTGTATTGCAAAGAGGGGATCTCTACTGCGATACGCTGCCCCTCTCTCACCTTTCCGATAATACCTTCAGAAAGAGAGACATCGATCTCAAGATTCTCCGTATCTACAATGACGATCGCAAGCATCCCAGGCATAATCATATCACCTACTTTGATGTTTTTCTGAACAACCACACCGTCACTTGGTGCTTTCATCTTCAAATAGTTAAAGACAACTGCCATCTGCTTGACCTGTTCGGCAGCATGTTTGACCATGATCTTGGTAGACTCGAGCATTGCTTTGACATTCTCTACTTGCCCTTCCAGATCATCCCAGTCAAACCCACTCATATTGTGCTTCTTTTTGACAGTCTCTTTCTTTTTATTGAGAATACGAAGTCTGTCTTTCCAATACTCAAGAGCCAATTGTGCCTGTTCCAGCATCAGATTACTTTGTGTCTTCATAATGTCAAACTCTGCAGACTCTATCTCATAGAGATCATCCTCACGTTTGACTTTGTCTCCCAATTTGACATAGACCTTCTTCACATATCCCATATAGCGGCTTCCGATCATCTTCTGACCATCAGATATAACTGTTCCTGTCAAAACAATATTTCCGGCACTCAAGGAAGAGATGAGTAAAAAAGTGACAAAAAGAATTTTTTTCACACTAAACATTTACCACTTTCTCAAACGAACATGGCACTGCATACATTGACCGATGATCTTACTATATGCCTGAAGTGCCTGAACAGCATCACCATCTGCAAAACGATCTTCTACATCCTGTGCTTTTTGTCGGATTTTCTTCTGTATCTTGTTGGTCATCTTCAAATTGTTGTTCAGCCACTTCTCATAAATGTCTTTATTGTTGACCTCTTCATCGATTGGACGGATTTTAATGATCGTATCTTTCAATACCTTCGTCCCCGCCTTGACGATATCTACATTATTATAGAGCAGTCCCGACTGAATATCCTGCATCGCCTGTGCCATCTTCTGCATATCAAGTATTCTGTCTCCCTGGGTATACCCCTCCGCCATGACGAAGTTACTACCAAGTATAAACACCGATGCTACCGCAAGTAATCTTGTCTTCATTGTATCTCCTTATGAAAAATATAAATTGCATAATGACATTGTAACGTGTTAACTTTAATAACTCAATCCGATTTATAGTCATTAGTATTTTTGATTATATATTTTTATAAAATTTAAGTTTTATTTTAAAGTTTTGGTGATACCATTGTGATACCTCAAAATTAAATTACAAAGGACCGATAATGAAAAAGACACTCATTTCATGCGTAGCAGCAGCTGCACTTATGACAAGTGCACAGGCAGACTTCAGCTTTGGAGATATGTTCAAAGATATGAAAGAGGCTGCTATCAGCATGAGTAAAGATGCTAAAGACAGTGTTGAATCTATGAAAGATGGTGCAGTAGAAACCAGTAAAAGTGCAGAAAGAACTGTTACTAATGTAAGTAAAGATGCAAAAGATACATCTGTCAAAGTTTCCGATGACCTCAAAACTGCACAAGTTTCAACTTCCAAAGATGTAAGAGATGCAACGGTTGAAGTAGCGGAAGATACGAAAGACTCCATCACCAACACAACCAAAGATCTCAAAGACTCTACAACAATTGCTTCTAAAGATATGAAAGACTCAGCAATCTCTGTCTCTAAAGACATCAATGATGCAACGAAAACTGTTTCTAACGACTCAAGAGATTCTGTCAAAACCGTTTCCAATGACAGCAGAGACTCTGTACAGACAGTATCAAACGACTCAAGAGACTCTGTCAAAACTGTGTCTAACGATACAAGAGATTCTGTCAAAGATGTTTCCGACAATGTTAATGACTCTACAAAAACTATCTCTAACGACACCAGAGACTCCATCAAAGAGGTTTCCAACGATCTTGATGATACTACAAAAACCATCTCTAATGATACAAGTGACTCTGTCAAAAAAGTATCTGACAATGCAAATGACTCTACAAAAACAATCTCTAATGACTCCAGAGATTCTGTACAGAGAGTTTCTGACAACGCAAACGATTCTACAAAAACTGTTTCAAAAGAGACAAGAAAGTCTGTAAAAGAAGCAACTGACGATAAATAAGAGAGGTTTCCTCACCTCTCTTCTATGCTACCAGACACATTTGGTAGCTTTTTCACTTTCACTTATTAAAAATAATCATTTCTATTCATTTTTTATATTAAAACTATGTTATTCTATAGTATATTTTTTCCACATAATATGTGGTAATTAATTCCATCTCCAAAGGATATATTATGCCTCATTTAAGAATTATTGTAGCTCTATGCCTCGTCTTCCTCTCACATAGCCTGCATGCAGCAACACCTGTACTGCCTACTACCAAAGATCCGGCCAAAGCACTTGCTGTGTTCTGGACAATCGAAGGTGATGTACAGCAACAATATAATGAGATCGTTGAGAAAAAACTCAAAGAGATCGGCTTCAACCTGACCGATCCACACAAACGTGTCAATGATCAATATAAAACCAAATACGGCTCTACTGTGCTTGATGTACTCAGTTTCCTGCCTGTAGTCAATGATGATGTAGTCATGCCACTTTTCAATATTGACCCTAGACTTGCAGGTTTTTCTCCATTCAACATGCTTATCTATAAAGAGCTTGAAGAGAAAAATTCTCATGTAGGACACCTTATGCCGGAAGCGATGCTCAATATACTTGGTGTTACTGATGAAGAAGTGAAAAAGAAATTTATCGACTCCTTTACTGCACTTGACACACTGCTTAACAAAGAGTTCGGTGCAGATAAAAAAAGCTATATTGCTTACCACAATGCTACAAAAGACCGTATGATCAACTTCGAGTATACATTCGAGAGAGATGATGACTTTGATATGGATGATTTTCTTGATGAATTCCAGAACAAGTTTGAACTGGCTTTTATTGACAAACAATATCTTATTGCCGGTTATCACAACTTTCTGGAAACAGACAACGGAGAAGATATGCTTGAAGATTTTGATGCTTTCTGGACCTACTCTCTATGTCATCTCACATACTCATACAATATCTTTGATACCGAGGGGGCACGTCCTGATGCAGGACTCTATGCTCCATGTACCATGTATGTCTACATTAAAAAAGACTCCAACAAAATGGTTATTGGTATGCCAAAACTTGCCAATGTCAAAAATACACTCGATATCAAAGCACCCAAACGTATTGGATGGATGAACAAACTTGATATCGAGATCCCGCAGATCCTTACCTCAATGGGAATGCAAGCTGTAGAAAACGTCAATCCCTTCAAAGAGACACCAAAGCCTATCAAGATCGATATGACACCGACAGAACCGGTTCCCGGTACTATTGACCATAAACCAAAAGATGTAAAAATGGCTGAGCCAATAAAAGAGTCAACCTCTAAAGTACCTGAAGCTAAAAAAGAACCTGAAACAACTCCTCTATCTGCACCACAAACAGAAGAGAAAAACAAAGAACAGACCATCGAAAATGGTGGAGACACCATCCATATTATCATTCCAAAGCCTCCAAAAGTTCCCACACCGGTTAAAGTCAGTACGGAAAATGCCGATGCACTCAACTCACGTGCCATCAAATTCTCCAAACGTGTACCACCAGGGTACATTCCTCCAGAAAAGAGAACAGGTGCAGCAAAACCTGTCAATACTACGACGAAGATAGGTGAAGTTGACAAGGGACGTATTTCTACCTACCTGAGAGCACCACTCATGGATGTCAATGAGGCTAAAAAAATTCTTGAAAAAGCTGGTTTCAAAATTCTCTCTGTCACTCCGTTAGATAAAAAGAAGGAGCTTACGACCATTGTATTCACAGATGAGACACTTGAAAAGTTCGCTGTTGAAAACGGTTCAGAGTTTCTCGCTTCTCTACGCCTGCTTGTAGATAAAAAAGACAATCACATCTCTATTACCAATCCTGTTTACATGGCAAAAGCATTCATTCAAAAAGAGTATGATGAGAGTATACCCAAAGCAGAACTCAAAAAGATCACAGAGAACTTCAAAGGCTTAGTAAATTCAAAAGACAAACTCAAGTACCAGCTTCTACCAAACTACCAATTCATGAATGGTATGCCAAAGTATAAAGATATGGTAGAAGTAGCTATGGGCAATGATCTGCTTGAAAATATTCAGGGTAAAAAACAGGTAGTCTTTCAACAAAAGCTTCCTAACGGTGCCATACTCTTTGGAATGACATTCAAAAAACGTACCCAGAAGTTCCCATACCGTATCGGAACAAACAACTCTGCCCTGCTTCCATACCCCGTACTCATCAAAGACGGTAAAGCCTATATTATGGATCCTAAATACTACATTTCAGTAATGTATCCACTATTGAAAATGTCAGAATTCATGACCATCGCCACCGTTCCGGATGCAATTTTGAAGGAGACACAGAGAGTCTTTAGAAAGAAGAAGTAATATTTCCTCTCCCCCCCTTGGGCAGGTACGAGACCTGCCCCTACATCCTTTATATCAAATGTAAAATTATGTCTGATGATAGGTAGTGGTCGGTCTTGTACCGATCTTCCTGTAATAGTAGTAGGAGATAAAAGATAAAACGTCAGGGTAAAGATACCCCAACTTACAACATACCAAGTGGTATGAAAAAGATTACTTGGCTTTCTCCAGGTATTTACCCTCAACCGTATCAACCTTGATCATCTCGCCTTCAAGAACGTGGAAAGGCACTTGAACTACGGCCCCACTCTCAAGTGTTGCAGGCTTCTTACCACCCTGTGAGTCACCCTTGAAGTTTGGTGGAGTCTCAACGATTTTAAGAACAACAGTCTGTGGGATCTCAACTGAGATCGCCTGACCGTTGTGGAAGAGAATATCCGCTTCCATGCCATCTATCATAAAGTCAAATGTCTCTTTCCCTACCTGCTCATGTGTCAGACCAATCTGCTCAAAAGTCGTTGTATCCATAAACTGAAGAAATTCACCGTCATCATAGAGATACTGCATTGTTTTCTGCTCAAGCTCAGGCACTTCAAATTTATCGCCTGCATGTACTGTCTTTTCAATCACTTTACCAGACTTCAGGTTCTTGATTTTAATACGTACAAACGCTGCACCTTTACCCGGTTTGACGTGCTGAAACTCCGTTACTTTATATGGGTTTCCGTCAATCTCCAGTCTTACACCTTTTTTGATATCTCCCATGCCGATTGTTGCCATAATATATCCTTGAAATTTAATTGGGTGATTATAGCAAATTGTTGGTAAAAAGATAGGTAGTAGGTAGTAGGTAGTAGGTAGTAGGTAGTAGGTAGTAGGTAGTAGGTAGTAGGTAGTAGGTAGTAGGTAGTAGGTAGTAGGTAGTAGGTAGTAGGATTTTACACAGGTTGTCTTACGCCAACCTTATCTGTGCTCCCTACTCCTTACTATCTACAGCCATAATGCTATTTTGTAATAGAGATACTCTTCTCTCTCAAATCGCATTGCGATGCTTTGTCAAAATCCATTGCTTTAGAGTTATCCATCAACACAGGAACAAAAAGAAGCGATACAAATACCGCAGCAACGGTTCCTGAGATCAATGCAACCCCAAGTCCTCCAAACACCGGGTCGGATGCCAACAGTGCCGAGCCAAGAATAATCGCAACCGCTGTCAAGGCAATAGGTTTCGCTCTGGTTGCAGTTGCAACGGCAATCGCCTCTTTTTTATTCATGCCGTGACACTCCATTAAAGACTTCGCAAAGTCAATAAGCAAAAGTGAGTTACGAGAACTTATCCCCATCAGTGCAATAAACCCGATCAAGGAAGTTGCCGTCAAAAAGAAAGTTTCACTTGTAAAGAGATTCGCCGCCCAATGTCCTACGATCACCCCAATAAGTGACAGGAATGAACCAAGCAGGATAATTCCACTGAGTGCAAAACTCTTGTAGTAGATCACCAAAAGAAGGAAGATCAATACCAATGCTGCAATAAACGCACCACCAAGATCACGGAAGGTGTCAAGCGTTACCTTCATCTCTCCGTCCCATCTTAGCAGAAATTTTTCACCTGTCTTCTTATCAGTCAAGTAGAGATCAAACATATAGGTCGTAAAACCTGCTTTCTTAATATCATAATCTTTTGCAAACTCCTCCAACATCACATCACGTGCGGCAAGCAGTGGATAAACCTGAGATACCATATCGGTCTCGGCAATCACATTAATAATTCTGTCAAGATCCTTATGCATAATTGCAGGGTTTGACTTGACCTGACGGATCGTGACTACTTCACTTAGTGGTACCATCATCCCCTTCATATTCATCAGGTTCAAAGAGGAGAGTTTACTCTGTAATGCATCACGGCTTCGAGAATTCAAACTTTTTGACTTTTTGGAAAGTATCAAAAACATCGGAATCTGATCGGGAACATTTTTGGAATTTTTGTGTGCAATGATCATCCCCTCAAATGCCAGATAGAGAATATTATTGACCTGTTCTACACTCAATCCACTTCGAGCAATCTTCTCTTTGTCAGGAATAAGCTCGAACTTATCGAAGATCTCATCTGCCATAACATCCACATCAACCAATCCATCTGTTTTTTCAAATATTTTGGCAACATGCATCGATATATCTCTCATCTTTTCAAGATTGTCACCATGGACTTCAAGTACGATAGAAGCAAGTGTCGGCGGACCTGCAGGTTGCTCGACAAATTTGATATTTGTCCCCTTGAGAATAGGAAGGCACTTATCCTTTACAATCGGTCTCAGACGCTGTACCATGAGAAACGAAGGCTCATCACGTGTATGCTTGTCTGTCAAATTGACTGCAATTTCGGCAACATTCTCCGTATGTTTCATGGCAGAGCCTTTGACAAGTCCTGCGTAATCAAGCGGGATCCCCTGCCCTAAAAAGAGCTCAAGGTTCTTCACCTCTTTCTCATCTTTAAGTATATCAAGAACACATTCACTTACTTGCGTAGTCTGTTCAATAGAAGATCCTGTCGGTGTATCAATATAGACAGAGAAGGTATTGTCACTCTTCCCCGGAAGCATTTTTGCCAACACTAGTTTCGTCGGGAACATCATCAGAGAAAGGAAAAATGCAACAGCCGTTAAAATAATGACCATTCTCTTCTTCGTCTTACTTTGAAGGATAGTGTAAATGAATTTCTCTAAACCTTTCATTACTTCTCCTCCTTCTTATGCTTCTTATGGTGATGCTTGTGCACCGGTTTCTTCAAGAGTTTTAAACTCAAATACGGCGTAAAAATATACGCAACAAAGAGTGATGCGATCAATGCCACCGGGACATTGTACGGAATAGGTTTCATAAACGATCCCATCATTCCGCCGACAAATGCCATTGGTACCATTGTCAAAATAATTGCCAATGTTGCAATGTTCGTCGGTGCACCGATCTCATCAGTCGCCTCGATGAGCAGTTCATCCATCTCCTTGCTGTCGACATCATGTGCATGCAGGTGACGGTGAATATTCTCGATCACGATGATCGCCGCATCAACAAGCAGTCCAAGTGAGAGCAGGAAGGCAAAAAGCGTAATACGGTTGATCGTCTGTCCTGAGAGCCATGCAATAAAAAGAGTGATTGCCAGAATTGCAGGAACTGTAAAGGTAACAATAACCGACTCTTTCCATCCCAGTGCAAAAACAAGCATCAATGCAATAATAATAATAGTGATGATCAAATGACTCATCAGTTCATTAACTGCCTCATTCGCACGCTCACCGTAGTTACGTGTGATCAAGTAGCCAATTCCCTCTTTTTCAAATTCACTCTCATGCTCTTTCAACACATCAATAACATCGTCTGCAACAAATACTGCATTGGTACCAGCCAGTTTGGCAACAGTCAATGTTACTTGAGAACGTTCTTTACCCATTTTAGTTGCATTGGCATCTTTGAAAAGTACACGTGCCGTTTGGAAATTTTGAATATCTTTCCCCTCAGTTACTTTAGCAACATCACGCAAATAGATCGGTGAGCCCATATACTGAGCAACGATTACACTGCGTACATCATCCACGTTCTCAATCGCATTCTTAACACCGAAGATCACCAGCTTGTTATCTTTGGTTCGGCCCTTAACATCAGGTACATCTACTGCAACAGACTGAACTGCCTTCATAATCTGTCCCAGCGAGAGGTGATACGCCGAAAGCTTACCCATATCGACTTCAATATTATACTGTGCTTTACGTGCACCTTTAAGTGTCGTCTTAGCTACGTGTTCAACCGCATTGATCTTCTGCTGTAGTTTCCGTACCATTTCAAAAAGCTTGACATCATCTACATTTTTATCTTTGGCATAGAACGCAATGGTCAAAATAGGAATATCGATATCGATATCAAAAGGTTTGATCAGCGGCTGCATGACACCTTTTGGCATCAAGTCCATATTCTGCATTACTTTATCATAGAGCTTCAAGTTTGCATCTTCTCTGTTTTCTCCGATGTAGTACATGACACTAACCACACCGTAATTGTCAAATGCTTGTCCGTAAATATGTTCGATACCCTTAACCTCTCGAAGCTTTCGCTCTAGCGGGTTAATGACAATATTCTCAATCTCACGTGGACTTGCCCCTGGCATCGCAACCACAACAGCACCGCCGGAGATCGCAATCTGAGGATCTTCCTCCCTAGGCATAATATTGAGTGCAAGATAACCCATAATAAGAAGAAAAGCACCCAAAACAGCAGTCAGAGGGTTTCGTAAAAACCCTTTTGCCAGTTTACCTGCATAATCGGTTGGTTGATATTCATGATTTTCTGCCATTTTATGCCCTTATAATGATTTTGGCATACATGCCTGGGTAGACCGATTTTCCTTTATGGTCAAATTCAATTTTGATCTTAAATTTGTGTGTCATAGGATTGGAGTTTGGAATGATCGATGTGATCGTACCTTCTGTTTTTAATCCCAAAGAGGGAATCTCTACATCCACTTTTTTTCCAAGATCAATATACTTCAACTGTGACTCGGAGATCTCTGCAACAATCTTCAAACGACTCAGATCCGTTAAAATGACTGCCGGCATACCTGGGATCGCCATCTCACCCTCATTGATCTTTTTGGCAACAATGACACCGTCATTGGGCGCTTTGATCTTGAGATACTGATACTGATTGAGAACTTCCTCTTTTTTAGCCAGTGCCTGATTGACCTGCTCTTCTGCAATCTTAACCATATCTTGAAGATTCTTTGCTGCAAGTTCCAGTTGCTCAAGTTCATACTTGGAGACCATATTCTTTTTATAAAGTCTCTTATGACGCGCCAGGTTAGTCTGCACATTACTCAACTGGTTACGGTTCATCTGAAGTGCCAAACGTGCCTGAGAAATAGCAAGATCAACTTGACGCTCAGCTGCCTCTATCTCTTTGGAATCGATCTCATACAGCAGTTGTCCCTTTTTGACAATATCTCCTTCACTCACTGCCATATTCTTGATAAAGCCCATATAACGGCTTGTCATCATCTTTTGATTATCTGATACAACTGATCCGCTCAGTTCGATCTCTATTGCATTGACACTCGTGATGAAGAGTGCTGTCACCAGTAGAATAATTTTTTTCATTATGCTTTGTCTCCTTTTCCTGTAGGCTGTTCACTGTTTTTATTGGTACTCCCAAGATTATTGTGATAAATACTCTCTTTTCCTTCTCTGTTCAATAGGCTGTCAAGTTCAAACACTTTGGTATTGCGTTTATTTTTTGCAGTCAAAAGTTTCAGTAACACTTCAAGCTCTTTGGACTGCTTGATTAACACATCCGAAATCGAAACCATCCCCTCTTTGTATCGTGCCTGATAGTTCTCATAGACTCTTTTGGCAAACTTGAACTGCTTCTTAAAACTTCTAATATCCGAATCGGCACTTAGTATCTCCGTTCTAAGCTTTTTTGCTTTCAGTGCAATTCCTTTACGGGCAAGTTCAACCTGGCTTTTGGTTTTCAAATAATTGACCTTTGCTTTTTCAAGTTCAGCTTTGTCACTTCCTCCGTTAAAGATATTCCATTTCATCTGCACTCCGACAGTGTATGCATCTTTTTCTGTAAAGTCATTCCAAAGTCCGTTATCGGCACTGCCGTACTCTGCAAAACCTCCGACTTCAGGCAGATAACGGGACTTCTCAAGCTCAACTGCTCTTTGAGTAATTTCAAGTCCCAACTTCGCTTTTTGAATATCAAGGTTGTTTTGCTCCAATAGTGCTTTGTTGACTGAAGGCATAGGGGCTCTGTCTTTTACACGAGCAATACTGTCAACCTCTTTATTTAATAGGAAGGAAAGAAACTGATAGGCAAGTTCACGATTAAGTTTTGCCTGATTGTACATACTCTCAGCTTCCGCTTTTCTAGCCTCCACCTCAAGCAGATCTGTCTCTTTGGTGTATCCTTCTTTTTCCATACTTTTGACAACACTTTCAAGTTTCTTGATGTTCCTAATGATCTGTGAAAGGTGATAAATATAGTTCTCAACCAGTGAAATATCATAAAATGCTTTCTTCGTTTCAAATATCTTTGCATTCAATACTTTACTCGAATCCAAAAGACTCATACGATGCAATGCACGGGTAATACGCCCATATTCTGTCAATTTACCACCTGTATAGAGAGGAAGCATATAACTCAGTTTTGTCTGATAGTGGTTTCGTGCATCCGGATAGTTCAGATCATTCGGTGCAATATTAAGAATGGCATCACCATTTTGTGACAACCCCTGCGCGAAACGACCAAAATCTCCACCAGACTGCATCGCACCCTGACCAATGGCTCCCATAAAGTCAGAAAATCCAAAATCTGCAAAAGTCGCTTCACGGCTTTGAAGTTTGAACCCAAAAACATTTCCCGCATCATTAGAGCGCATTGCCATCAATGTCAGATCTGCTTTACCATAGTTCATCCCCTCCACAGCTTTGGCTTCCAATGCCTTCATTTGTGATTCGAACTTGGAAACCTTCAATTCAAGGTTCTCTTTTTTCAGTATCGTGATTGCATCTGCAAGACTCAGTTTCTCCATCCCTCCAAACAGCGGAAGAGAGAGTGAAATAGCAAGAAGTACTCTTTTCATTGTATAGACTCCTAAAATAATGAACAATTATAGCAAAAGAAATTGCAATAGACGAATTTTTCGTCATTTTAGCCGTGATTATAACTAATATAATTTAAGTTAATCTTTAAAAAAATTGATGGAAAGTAGATGCTATGATCAAAAGAACCGTTTGATGTTCTTTTGACCGATAGATTAAAGTGTTGCGTGAGAGACACTGATACAGGCATCAAGTGCAGAAAGTGCATCAAGTACTGTTTTGGATACCTGACCATCCACACGTACGACTGCAAGCGCCTGCTGCTTCTTATCTCGTCCAAGTCTAAAGTCAGAAATGTTCAAACCGTTTTGCGCAAGGATGTGTCCTACGTCACCTATGACACCCGGAGTATCCGTATTTCTGAAGAAGATCATTGTTCCCTTAGGCTCTACTTCAAGCATATAGTCATCAATCTCAATAATACGCTGTACAGTATCGTCAAATACAGTACCAGCGATAGAGATCGTACTATCAGCCGTCGTCAGTTTGATAGCAATTTTATTAGTAAAACCACTCGTGTTTGGCAATACAGCATTGGTCAGATCAATACCACGCTCTTTTGCGACAAATTCCGCATTCACATAGTTCACCTGATCAGCTAGTGATTCTGTCAATACACCAACCGTTGCAAATGTTTGCATAGACGATAGATAATCTGAAATTGGTCCCTTTGCTGTCACTTTAATGGACTTTACAGCAGATTTTGTTACTTGTGCACTGAGATGACCCATTTTCTGGATCAGTTCAAGATACGGACGTACAAAGTCAGGAAGCTCGTTCTCTTTGATCGGCAGGTTCAATGCATTGGGATAGGCGATCCCTTTCGCTGCCGCGATTGCATTCTCAGCTGCCTGAATAGCAATGTTACGCTGAGACTCTTTGGTGTTGGCACCCAAGTGTGGTGTCACAGTCACATTGTTCAGGTCAAGAAGCGGATGGTCTGTTGCAGGTTCTTTATTAAATACGTCGATCCCAGCCATTGCGATCTTCCCGGACTTAAGCCCTTCAAGCAGTGCTTCTTCATTGTAAAGTCCACCACGTGCACAGTTAATAAGAATGACACCGTCTTTCATCTTTGATATCTCATCTTTGCCGATCATACCAATGGTTTCTTCGGTTTTCGGTGTATGGATCGTAATGATGTCACAAGCCAAGATATCCTCAAAGTTTTTTGTATATCCAATATCAAGATCAGTTGCTTTGCTTGGATCGATATACGGGTCGTATGCAATAACATCCATTTCAAATGCTTTTGCACGTTTTCCAACACGTGAACCGATATTACCAAAACCAATAATCCCCAGTTTTTTATCTTTCAACTCCGTTCCATACCAGTCCTGTCTTCTCCAGACCCGATCAAGCTTCAGGTTGTTATGCGCATAAGGGAACTGACGTACACATGAAAGCATGTGAGCCATAGTAAGCTCTACAGCTGCAATGGTATTGGCAGTCGGCACGTTCATCACAACAATACCCTGCTTACTCGCACCAGGGATATCAACATTATCTACGCCAACGCCTGCACGGACAACAGCTTTGATCTTCTTTGCCGAAGCAAGGAATGCATCATCTACATCTGTAGAAGAACGGGTAATTGCAACATCTGCCAAAGGAATGATCTCAGCAATCAATTTATCTTTAGGCTCATCTGCTGCATTAATGAGTTCGATCTCAGGATCATTGGCAAGAATATCCAGTCCGCTTTGGTGTATATGGTCACAAACAACAATGGTTTTCTTTGACATCGTATACCTTTATGTTTATTTAGAAGTTATTCCGGACCCGGAAAGGGTCCTTATTGAACGCAGTTTAGTAAGTTTTGCTTAAAAAGCGTTTGTAGCAGAGGTGTTATTTTTTAAGGATGTCACCAAAAGCATCACCAAGAGTCATGCTGTCATCCTGATCAAGGTTCAGTTTTTCCATTGCTTCACGTTCTTCTTGACGCTCAAGCTGCTTAACAGAAACTCTGATACGATCAGAATTCGCATCGATAAAGCTGATCACACCTTTGATCTCCTGCCCTTTTTCGATCTCATCAAATTTAAGAGGATGAAGGTCTTCTGTTCTGATAAGTGCATCTACATTGTCATCAAGTGCAATAAACACACCGAAATCTTTCTTGTCTTTTACTGTACCTGTTACAATAGAACCACGCTTGTGATCCTGCGCAAATGCAGCTACAGGAGAGTCTTCCAGCGCTTTTTTACTCAAAGAGATCTTACCTGCATCTCTGTCGATCTTGATGATCTTCACTTCAACTTCATCACCAACATTAAGCTCAGATTTTGCATTTTTACTCTTATCCCAAGAGATCTCCTGATTATGAAGCAGTCCTTCGACCGGTCCTACTTTTACAAATGCCCCAAAGTCTGTAATTGATGTTACTTCACCTTTGACAACATCACCCACTCTGTACTCAGATGTAAATGCATCCATCGGTTTTGGAAGAAGGTTCTTAAGACTTACTCTCAGTCTTCTTCCCTCTTTATCGATTTCAATTACTTCAACATTGATCTCTTCACCGTTTGTCAGGTAGTCTTTTGGATGTTTGACATTCTTGTCCCAAGAGATTTCAGATACATGAAGGAAGGCTTCAAGGTCTTCTCCAAGATCAACGAATACACCGTAAGGTTCGATATTGGAAACAGTTGCTGTGACCGTATCACCTACACCGATGATAGAATCGATATCTTCCCAAGGATCCGGGTTCGCATCTTTAATAGAGAGAGAAAGGTGTCTCTTCTTCTTATCGTACTCAAGTGCAACAACATTCACTTCATCACCCTCTTCAAAATACTTGGACGGATTAACCGGTCCTTTGTGAGAGATCTGTGAGTAGTGAACAAGTCCGTCCATACCACCTACATCTACGAACATTCCGTAAGATGTGATCTTTTTGATCGTTCCTACAACAGGTTCTTTGTTCTCAAGAAGACTTGCAACGATCTCTTCCGTTTTTGCTCTATCTCTCTCAATAAGCTCTTTTCTTGAAACAACAACAGAACCTTTCTCTTTATCCACTTTGACGATGACCGCTTTAACCTTTTTACCGATCGGATCGATCTTGGATGAAAGGTATGAAAGTGTACGTGGCATAAAGAACTCAAGTCCGTCTACCTCTACTACATATCCACCTTTATTCTTCTTCGTTACGACACCTTCGATGATATACTCTTGATCTTCGTCATACTCGGAGATGAATTCGTTCAGTGCAACACGGCTTAATGCCGCTTTACGAGAAACTCTACCTCTACCTTGGTTCACTACTTCAATTTCATCACCGACGTTAAAGGTTATGTTACCCTCTTCATCTCTGATCTCATCAAGATTAAGATTCGCATCTCTTCCTCCACCGATGTCAACCACTGCAAGATTGTCTTTCTCATCGATCTTAACGATCGTACCTGTAACCAAATCACTCTTTGACTCTGATTTTTTGAACGATTCCTCAAGCATCGCCTCAAAATCTACATCTTCAATTTCGATATCTTCGAACTTCATACCTATCCTTATGTGTACACAAATTTTGCGTTATTATATCGAAATTTTTTGTTAGACTGCTTAGTTATAAGAGATGTAGGTGTTGTCCTATGATAACATCGAAACAGAGAATGGTGCTATGAGGGCACAGCACCCTACATAAAAGATCGTTCTAGTGGATAGAGATGTTCTCTAGGACATCAAAGTAGGTCGGGAAGGTTTTTGCCGTACACTCAGGCTCATTGATTGTCACAGAGACAGGGTCAAGCGCTAACAAGGAGAAACACATCGCCATACGGTGGTCATCGTAGGTGTCAATGGCAGCATGTTTGAGCTGCTTGGGAGGGGTGATGCGAAGGTAGTCCTCACCCTCCTCTACTGTAGCCCCAACTTTTCGCAGTTCTGTTGCCATCGCATAAAGTCTGTCCGTTTCTTTTACACGCCAGTTATAAATGTTACGCAATGTCGTATTACCGTCTGCAAACAATGCTGTCGTTGCAATGGTCATCGCTGCGTCAGGAATGTGGTTGAAGTCCATATCGATCGCATGGAGTTCTCCGCGTGTTACGGCTATATAGTCATCCGCCCACTCTACTTTGGCACCCATCTTTTCCAGTACCTCCGCAAATGCGACATCACCTTGCACACTTTTCTTCCCTATACCTGTGACTTTAACTGTTCCCCCCTTAATTGCCGCAGCAGCAAGGAAATAGGAAGCGGAGGAGGCATCTCCCTCAACCATAAATGTCTCCAGTGCCTTGTAGGTCTGTCCCGACTTAACCATAAAGGTTTCATAGTTACGGTTCTCCACCTCAACACCGAAACGTTTCATAATATCAAGGGTTATATCGATATAGGGTTTGGAGACAAGCTCACCGACAATACGGATATGCATATCGTTCTTTGCCATCGGTGCCGCCATCAGAAGTGCAGTCAGGAATTGGCTTGAGATTGTCCCGTCTATCTCAACTTCACCACCTTTTAAACCGTTTGCGACGATCTTTAGCGGTGGATACCCCTCATCCTCAAGATAACTGATATTTGCTCCTGCTGCACGCAGAGCATCGACCAGATGCCCGATGGGTCTCTCTTTCATACGTGGTTCACCTGTGAGTACGAACTCACCACTTCCAAGTGTTAGCGCTGCACAGAGCGGACGCATGGCAGTTCCGGCATTTCCCAAAAAGAGCTCAACAGGTTCATCACAGACAAACGGTCCTCCGTTACCAACCACAGTACATTCGGTTTTATCTTCAGAAAGAGTATATTTTACTCCCAATGCCTTCAAAGCATTCAGCATATGCCTTGTATCATCACTCTCAAGCAAATTGGTAATATGTGTTGTTCCTTCAGCCAAAGCGGCGATCAACAATGCACGGTTGGAGAGGCTCTTTGAACCGGGAAGGTTGACCTCACCTTCTACTTTTTTGATTGGTTTAAGCGTTAGGCTATTCACTCTTGGTTACCTCGGTCTCTTTCACCATCTTCTGAATACCGTCAATGACATTCTGCACGATCCAGTCAGGTGTAGAAGCACCCGCTGAGATGCCGCACAATCTTTTCTCGTCAAACCATGAGGAGTCAAGCTCTTTCTCATTCTCGATCAGATAACTGTCATCACAGTAGGTCTTACAGATAGAGTGCAGCTGTTTGGTATTGGAGGAGTGTTTCCCTCCGATAACGATCATCACATCGGCATCTTTTGCAAGCTCTGCGGCTGCATCCTGGTTTTCGAATGTCGCGTTACAGATGGTATTGAAAACACGTACCTCTTTGTGTTCAAGGATAAGCTTATTGACCACTTTGAGATAATCCTCCGGTTTACGTGTTGTCTGTGCAACGACTGCAACTTTGGAAAGAATGGGCAGCCCCTCAAGCTCACTCTCATCAATGACTACAAAAGCATTCCGGGGATCTTTCGCATAAGAGATGACCCCTTTGATCTCGGGGTGATTCTTATCACCAAAAACAACAATGCTGTAGCCCTGCTCACTCATATCGGCAACAATATTCTGAGGTGTTGTTACATAGGGACAGGTTGCATCGATAATATCGTTATCCTGCGCTTTTAGCTGTGCCAACTCATTTTTAGGAATACCGTGGGTACGAATGACGACCGAATCATCCGGCGTGATCTCTTCAAACTTTTCTGCAAGTCCGATGTCAAACCCCTCTTTAAGACGGTTGATCTCATCTTTATTGTGAATGAGCGGACCGTAGGTCTTGCTGCCCTGATGCTCTTCCGCTATCTTAATGGCACGTTTGACACCAAAACAGAAACCGTAACTGGATGCAAGCTGTATCTTCATCACTATCTCAACTCCGCACCACACTGTGCCTGCAGTGCATTCATGATCGTATCCATCACACTGTCGATATCACCTTCTTCAAGTGTCTTCTCCATCGACTGAATAAAGAAACGGATCGTCATCGACTTTTTATCACCTAGCTTCTCATCGGTATAGATATCGACAGGATAGCTCTCTTTGAGTATAGGGAGATCAAGATCCTTAAGTACCTTCGCCACTTCAAAATAGTTCAATGACTTGTCGATCACGATACTGAGATCTTTATACACACCCTGGAACTTTGAGATCGGCGTGGCATTGATATGTGTCGGAAGCAAAACATCAAAGTTCACTTCCGCAATGAATGTTACGGGAATATCATACGATTCCTGAACGGTCGGATGGAGTTTACTCATAAACCCACATACCTTTCCATCAATGATGATGTCTGCCGACTGGTACGGATGGATCAAGCCGTTCTCATGCGTACACGGCACCAGATCAAAATGTCCGATCACCGCACCAAGTTTCTGTGTAAACGTTGCAAAGTCGATCAATGGCGGTTTACCTGCATTCTTGACGCTTTCTGGCTCTACCTGACCTGCAAACACAAATGCCATATGCTCAGACTGTGCTCTTTGGGCATCAAATACCGCACCGATCTCAAAAAGCGGGATCGACTTTTTGGAGTAACTAACATTACGCTTGACTGCCGACAACAGATTGACAAGCAGTGTACTTCGAAGCGTATTAAGCTCTTCAGCGATCGGGTTGGCAAGTTCCAGCGCCTCTTCTGTCGTAACAAAACCGTACTTCTCCAAGACTACCTTTTCACTGAACACATACGAGACATTCTCATAGAACCCTACACCGATGGCACGATTTCTCAATGATTTTTTCGCCTGATATTTATCGTATGTAGCATTTAGACGCATCTTCTCTGCAAACACCAGTGGTTTTGCCGGGATATTGTTGATTCCAATGATACGTACGATCTCCTCTGCAATATCCTGAATATTCTTGATATCGTGTCTAAAGAGCGGTACGGATGTAGCAAGCTGGTGGTCATTCATTGCACTGATCTCAAAACCGAGTTTCTTCAGTACAGTTGCGATCTTACTGAGTTCAACCTCCATCCCAATAATAGAAGAGATCTCATGAGAATCGACCAATACCTTTTCCTGTTCTCGCTCTACCTCAACATCTAATGAACCTTCATAACAGTTGATCTCTGTATACTGCTCCATCAAACTGGCAAGGAAGGAGAGACCAAAAGAAAGATCAGGATTCGATCCACGTGATGTCTTATAGTAAAGATCATCCGTTTCAAGGTCGGTCTGCGCCACAGCCTCGACCAATACATCCGGATGGATATAACTTGCCTCAATCAACACCTCTTTGGTATCTGCTTTGGGTTTGCTCTCTTCTGTCTGATTCACTCCGACAATACCCGTATGCTTTCCGTTCAAATGTACATGAACAATCCCTTTTTCACGTCCCTCTATGCTAATGGCTACTTTATCGTTTTCCGTACTGCAGAAACTGACACAGTCGTACATACGAAGAATCACACCCGTACTGTGTGTCGCATACGACAAAATCTCTGCAAGAGGGTTATCCGCTTCTACCTTGACCATAGCAAGACGAAGTTTAATCAAGAAACTGCTTTCACTTTTTTCAACACTTGCCAGTTTATAGCGAAGATCCGCATCCATCTCTCCCTTGGTATGCAGCTCCGCCTTACGGGCGATACCAAGCTTCATACGCTCTTCCTGCTTATATTCGAACGGCTTCATTTCAATGTTCAAAGCAGCAGAAAGATCTCTTGCCACACCGTAAATACTCAAACAATCCCCTCGGTTCGCCGTCAGTTCAAGTTCAATGATCGTATCGGCAACCTTCTCATAGGTATTGAGCTCTTGACCGACTTCAAGTACACCGATACTCTCATCCAGGATCATGATCCCTTTACCCATATCCGGCAATCCGAGCTCGGAAGCAGCACAGACCATTCCCTCACTCTCAACACCACGCAGCTTGGCATGCTTGATCTCGAAGTTCCCAGGAAGTATCGCACCGATAGTCGCAACAGCCACATACTCGGCATGCACCACATTGGCCGCACCACAAACGATCTGACGTATACCTGCACCGACATCGATCTGACATACATTCAGTTTGTCTGCATCCGGATGTTTTTTACAAGAGATGATCTTCCCGATCACTACCTTAGAAGCAATCTCAATCTTCTCCATGCTGTCCACTTCAAGCCCGATGGCATTAAAGGTCTCATAAAGTGTTTCGTCGCTGACACCGCTTAAGTCTATAAACTCATTTAACCACGATCTTGTTACTATCATCTAAACTGCTCCAACAAACGAATATCACCTTCAAACAGACTTCTCAGGTCAGGAATACGATGTACCAGCATCGCAATACG
>Ga0256843_1001224_pt1 | contig 20581 bp, 28 predicted proteins | sample AlvinellametaG_FD_191572 | JGI IMG/M metagenome (GOLD analysis project Ga0256843, IMG submission 191572) | Pompeii worm associated microbial communities from hydrothermal vent at the East Pacific Rise, Pacific Ocean - Alvinella | ecosystem: Host-associated > Annelida > Integument > Unclassified ... | reverse complement strand
GTTTTTAAAAGTAACAAGTACGGATTTAGAAGAGGTCTTGAAATCGTCAATCTCGATTTTGAAAGAGCGTATCCGTACGGGGATATTTTCGAGCCGTTTCTGGGTAGATACAGAAAAGATATTAAAAGAGGCGAAAACGGTATAGAAGAGTATTATGATTATGTCTTAAGAGCAAAAAGAGACGGAATAAAAGAAGGATACAGGGACGTTTTCGGAAATATTATTTATGACGGCTATTCAGTGGTGAAACAGCCTGTAAACGGAAGCGACATAAAACTTAACATCAATCTCGCACTTCAGAGAAAAATAGAAAAACTGCTTGATGCCCAAAAAGAGAAATTTCAGGCAAAAGAAGTAATAGCCGCCGTAATGGACAGTAAAACCGGTAAGATTCTGGCTATAGCCACATCAAACAGATACGATCCTTCCCACGTGACGAAAAAAGACATTCCGAATATGAAAATCAGTGCCGTCAGGGAGCTGTATGAGCCGGGATCCGTTATGAAACCGATCACCCTTGCCATTTTACTCGAACTCAATAAAGCGAATCCTTATGAAATGATTAATACCGAAAACGGACTTTGGAAACCAAAATGGAGAAAAAAACCCATAAGAGACGATGAAAAATTTAAAAGTCTTAGCGTTGAAGATATTATCGTACATTCGAGCAATATCGGTATCTCAAAGCTTGCTTTGAGAATGAGCGGCGAAGAACAGTATGAATGGCTCAAAAAGTTCGGGCTTGCTTCAAAAAGCGGAATAGACCTTCCTTATGAAGTTCCGGGACGTATAAGACCTGCCAGACTTTTGAATTATGAAGTTTACAGAACCACAACGGCATACGGATACGGGATACTTGTGAATTTCGTCGAACTGTTAAGAGCATATAACGTGTTTAATGACGGAGGAGTGCTTATAAATCCTAAAATCGCCGACGTTAAAACTTCAAAGAAACAGATAATTAGCCCTAAAAACGCTCAGATTATGTTGAATATCTTAAGAAGGGTCGTCCTGAAAGGAACCGGAAAAGCGGCTTTTGTGGACGGTCTTTTTACGGCCGGTAAAACCGGAACGGCTCATGTTTCGGTATATAAAAAAGGTTATCAGAATATTTACAATTCTTCTTTTTTCGGATTTGTTAACGATAAAAACAGAAAATACACAATCGGCGTTACGTTTTTGGATATAAAGGCAAAATGGCCGAATTATTTTGCAAGCAGCTCGGCTGTTCCTACGTTTAGGAAAATAATTGATATAATGATAAATGAAAACTTGTTGAAGGTGCAAAATGCAAAATAATTTTTTGGATATGCTTTTAAAGGTTTTGAATTATAAGTTTTTGTCTTTACCTTTATATAAAATAATACTTGCGTTTTTGGCTCTGGGATTTTTTCTGGTTTTAAGAAAAGCTTTTACCGTTTATATATTAAAAACACTGAGATTTCTTGCCTCAAGAACAAAAACGGAACTTGACGATAAATTTTTGCATGCAATAAAAGGGCCTTTGAGATTTCTTTTTATAATTGCGGGGATTTATGTTTTCTTTTTAATCCTTGAAGTGGATATCGGAATTATAAGACATATTTTGAAAGGTCTTTTAATATTTGACGTATTCTGGGCTATTTATAATTTAATAACCGAGTTTGAAGAAAATATGTATCATGTACTTGGAAAATTCGGTAAAGCCAGCAGGGAACTTGCTTCTTTTATTATCAAAATCACCAAAATTTTAATAGTGTCCATCGGAATTATAGCCTTACTTCAGGACTGGGGGATAAACGTAACGGGATTCATTGCTTCTTTGGGTCTTGGAGGTTTGGCTTTTGCATTGGCTGCAAAAGATACGGCTGCCAATATCTTCGGAGGTATTGCTATTCTTACCGATAATATATTTAAAGTAGGTGAATGGATAAAAGTCGGGGGCGCCGAGGGAATAGTTGAGGATATAGGAATAAGGACTACGAAAATCAGGGCGTTTGACAAGAGACTTATCGTTGTGCCGAATGCCACTATTGCCAACTCAAACGTTGAAAATTTCAGCAGGCGTAATAAAAGAAGAATCATGATGAGAATAGGGCTTGTTTATGATACGCCGGTTGAGAAGATTAAAAAAATAGTAGAGGATATAAGAAATATGCTTCTTTCTCATCCCGATATTGCAAAAGATGAGAGTCTTTTGATATATTTCGATCAGTTTGAAGATTCAAGTCTCAGTATTTTCTGTTATTTTTTTACAAACACGGCCGTATGGCAGGAATATCTTAAAATAAGGGAAGACATAAATCTTAAAATAAAAGAGATCGTAGAACAAAACGGAAGTTCTTTTGCATTTCCAAGCAACAGCGTATATTTTGAAACTCCTCTAAAGGTTGAAAGTGAATAAATGGATGAAAATAGGGGGAATCATAATCGGGAGCGCATTGGCAATAGTGCTGATTTTGTTTGGACTTTACAAGTCTTCCTTGGGAGAGAAATTTGTATTTTCAAAAATAAAGGATAAAATCAAATTTATAAACAATATGGACGTTTCGTATCTCAAATACAATTTCAATTCTTTTTCTCTGATATTGCAAAAGGGGTCAAATAAAATATATATGTACGGCGATCTTTTCCCTTTCAACGGTATATATGAAGCGAATTTGAATAATCTCGAAGAAATAACGGACGATTTCAGGGGTTCTTTTATATCTAAAGGTTCTTTTAAGTACAGCGGATATATGGGAATTACCGGCAATGCCGAATTTGCAGGCGGTTATTCAAATTTGAGACTGCAGTGTCTTGAAAAATGTATAGGAATTTTAAGCGGAGATGAATTTAATTCGTCAAAACTTTTATATATGACAAAAATTGAAATTCCGCATTTAAAATTGAACGGAAAAAACAACCTGAATCTGGTAATCAAGCATACTCAAACCGACGGTAATATTAAATATTACGGGGATGTCGAATATCTTGGGCTTTTGTTTAAAGATGTTCTGGCAAACGTTGTTTTGGATATAAAAAACAGAAATAATTTTAACGTTAAGGTTTATGCTAAAAATAATGATGCTTTGGTGAAATTGGATATAAACAAAAAACCTGATGCCGTTTTAATCAACGGTAATATAAAAATCAAACTTCAAAAACTTTTGCCTGTTACATATTTCCCTCTTCATTCAACAAGGGATTTTAAAATTTTTTATGATTATCAACAAGTGCTTAAATTTGAAGATGACGGTATAAACGGACTGTATTCTGACGGAAAAATATCTATAAACATCAATTCTCTGCCTTCAGGAGAATTTTTTAACATGATAGGTATAAAACCATTTGTCAGAGGAAAAGTAAACGGCAGTATTACAGTCGGAAAAAACCGTGAATATGATTTTCTTATAAGCAACGCCAGGGTACTTGACAATAAACTTATAAGATTTCTAAAAAGATATCTTCCCCGAAAAATCAATTCTTTGGACGTAGTACTTGTAAAAGGTACATTTGATAAAAATAAAACGGTTTTTAATTTGATAGCGAAAAATAATTCGAAAAACCTTTTAATAAGTATTCAAAACGGGGTTTATTTTTATAACGGGAATTACAGATTCAGAATAGAAGTGATGGCAGGGTCTAATAAATATGTGTTTAATGTAACAAATTCCAAAATAAATATAGTGAAAATTATAAAAAACAGTACTAAAAAGCAGGAAGTTTTAGTGTATTAATATCAACTTACTTGACAAAATAAAGTAAATGTGTTATAATTATGCCAACAAAAAACCACATTAAAGGAGGGGAAAATGTGGCCAACAGTATTTGATCCGTTTAAAGAATTACAAGACATCGAAAGAAGAATCGGAGCAGTTTTAGGAGCAAACAGACCTGTTCAAAAAGTGGAAAGTTTTACGCCTGCAGTTAATGAAAGAGTTGATGAAAACGGTTATTATCTCGAAATAGACCTTCCAGGGGTTAAAAAAGAAAATATCGATATCTCAGTAAATGACGGAGTCCTTGTAGTATCAGGTGAAAGAAAACTTGAAAAAAAAGAAGAAAAACCAAACTATACAAGAATTGAAAGCTTTTTCGGAAGATTTGAAAGAGCGTTTAAACTTCCTGCGGATGCAGATGCGGATAATATTGAAGCAAAATATGAAGACGGTGTATTGAAAATATTCATTCCTAAAAAACAAAAACCTGCAGGCAAAAAAATCGAGGTTAAATAACCTCGGTGTTTTATTTTTATTTTTCCTATAAAGGTGTCAGAGAAAAATTATTAATTTTTGATAATTTATTAATTTTATTTTAACTTTTTTGATTTTTTTGTTATTATTACTCTAAAACTAACTACAAGGACTTAAGATGAGTCTTCTTGAAAAAGTATTCAAACTCTCCGAATACAATACAAACGTTTACACTGAAACCCGTGCAGGTTTTACTACGTTTCTTGCGATGATGTATATCGTGCCTGTGAACGCTTCGATTATGAGTCTGACAGGAATGCCGTTTGACGCTTTGGTTACCGCAACGGCGGTTGTTACAATTATTTCGACTATTTTAAACGGTTTTTGGTCCAATACGCCGGTTGCCATGAGTGTCGGGATGGGTCTTAACGCTTATTTTACGTTCGGACTGGTAAAAGGAATGCATCTGCCTTGGCAGACTGCTCTTGGAATCGTTATGATTTCCGGGCTTATATTTTTGGCTCTGTCCCTGACCAGATTCAGGGCCTGGGTTTTTGAATCCGTGCCGATAGATTTGAGAAGGGCGATAAGTGCCGGTATAGGTGCTTTTTTGGCGTTTATCGGTTTAAAAGGAATGGGTATTATCGTATCAAATCCTGCGACTTTTGTCACTCTTGGGGATCTTCATAATCCTGAAGTGCTTTTGGGGATTGAAGGGTTTATTCTGGCAGCTCTTTTTTATTCTTACAGAATCAAAGGTGCTTTTATTCTATCAATCGCGCTTACTTCTATAACCGCCTGGGTGTTCGGACTTGCCAAACTTCCTACGGGTATTTTTTCAATGCCTGCGAGCATGGCGCCGATTGCTTTTAAATTCGATATTTTATCGGCACTCAAATTGTCTCTTATTCCGGTAATCGTTACGTTTTTGGTAACCGACCTTTTCGATACGATTGGAACTCTTGCCGGGATAGGAATGAGAGCGGGGCTGTTTAAAGACCCTAAAGAGCTTGAAAGAACCCTTCAAGCCGATGCTGCCGCTACCGTTATCGGTGCGTCTCTTGGGACTTCTACAACCACTTCTTTTATTGAAAGCGCGGCGGGTGTGGAAGAAGGAGGAAGGACAGGGCTTACTGCAGTAGTTACGGGTCTTTTGTTTATTACCACACTTTTCTTTTTGCCTATTTATAAAGCAATTCCTGATAATGCGATTTATCCTATTTTGGTAATGGTCGGTGTTTTAATGTTCGGAGAAGTTAGAAATATTGATTTTTCAGACGTTACAACAGCTGTGAGCGTATTTTTGACGATAATTTTAATGCCTCTTACTTATTCCATTACGTTGGGACTAAGTGCGGGATTTGTCGTATATTTCGTATTGGCTATTTTAAAAGGTGAAAAAGAAAAAATAACAATAGGAACGTTCAGTATCGCCTTAATAGGCTTTTTAATGTTTTTAGTTCACTAATTATTTCCTTTTTAAAAGGAAATAATGTAAAAATTTTTTCTCTCCTTTTTCATTTCTTCAAACACTTGGGTATAGGGTATATATAATTTATATGGTATAATTCCATCCCCCTGAACGTAAAAGAGGCTTTGCAATTGTCAAAAAGGATAATTGCAAGGGCTGGTCTTTGTACCTAAGGGGGAAATCTTAATCAGGAGACAGTTATGAAAGTTAGAGCATCAGTTAAAAAAATTTGCCCTAAATGCAAAATCGTAAAAAGAAAAGGTATTGTTAGGGTAATTTGCGAAAATCCAAGACATAAACAAAGACAAGGATAAAACATGGCAAGAATTGCAGGTATAGACTTACCTAAAAAGAAAAAAATTGAGTATGCGCTTCCGTATATTTACGGTATCGGACTTACTACAAGCAGAAAAATTTTAAAAGACACTGGAATTGATCCGAACAAAAGAGTTTACGAACTTACTGAAGACGAAATTTCTATTCTTAACAAAGAAATTCAAAACAATTATATCGTTGAAGGTGAACTTAGAAAAATCGTTCAGCTTAACATCAAAGAACTTATGGATTTAGGTTGTTACAGAGGACTCAGACACAGAAGAGGATTACCTGTTAGAGGTCAAAGAACCAAAACAAACGCAAGAACGCGTAAAGGTAAAAGAAAAACTGTCGGTGCAAAAGCAAAATAAGGGGTGATGAATGGCTAAAAGAAAAATAACTAAAAAGAAAAAAATTAAAAAACAAGTTGCCAGAGGAGTTGTTTATATCTCTGCAACATTTAATAACACAATGATTACTGTAACTGACGAAATGGGAAATGCTCTTGCATGGAGTTCAGCGGGAGCGCTTGGATTTAAAGGAAGCAAAAAATCTACTCCTTTTGCAGCTCAACAAGCAGTAGAAGACGCTATGGCAAAAGCAAAAGAATACGGAATTAAAGAAGTTGGTATTAAAGTACAAGGACCAGGTGGTGGTAGAGAAACTGCAGTTAAAACAGTAGGTGCAGTTGAAGGAATTAAAGTTTTATGGCTTAAAGACGTAACTCCTCTACCTCATAATGGTTGTAGACCAAGAAAAAGAAGAAGGGTGTAACGATGGCAAGATATACAGGACCAGTAGAAAGAATTGAAAGAAGACTCGGTGTAAGTCTTGAACTTAAAGGTGAAAGAAGATTAGCTGGAAAATCAGCGCTTGACAGAAGACCGTACGCACCTGGTCAGCATGGACAAAGAAGAGCTAAAATTTCAGAATACGGACAACAGTTAAGAGAAAAACAAAAAATCAAATACTATTACGGTGTACTTGAAAAACAATTTAGAAGATTCTTTAAAGAAGCAAACAGACAAGAAGGAAGTACAGGGGAAAACCTTATCAAACTTCTTGAGAGAAGACTTGACAACGTTGTTTACAGAATGGGATTCGCGAGCACAAGAAGATTCGCAAGACAGCTTGTAACTCACGGTCATATTCTTGTAAACGGTAAAAAAGTTACAATCCCTTCTTATATAGTAAAAGAAGGTGACAGAATCGAAATCAGAGAAAAATCAAAAAACAACCCTCAAATTCAAAGAAGCCTTGAGCTTACAAACCAAACAGGAATAGCTCCTTGGGTTGACGTTGACAAAGAAAAAATGGTAGGTGTATTTACAAGAATTCCTGAAAGAGAAGAAGTAAATATTCCAGTAGATGAGAGATTGGTAGTTGAGTTATACTCTAAATAATAGGGGCTAAAAAATGAATAAAATAAAAACAGAAGTTTTAATTCCAAGTGAATTTTCTTATAAAGAAGAAGGGAACAAAGCCTCTATCGAGGTTTATCCTTTCGAATCAGGTTTTGGAGTGAGCGTAGCTCATCCAATCAGAAGAGTATTAATTGCGGCGACTAAAGGATACGCACCTGTAGCGCTTAAAATCGAAGGCGTAAAACACGAATTCGACAGCCTAAAAGGTATGCTTGAAGACGTAGCAAGTTTTATTATTAACCTAAAAAATATCAGATTTAAAATTAAAGATCCTGAAAAAAACGAAATTACGGTTGAATATTCTTTTAAAGGACCGAAAGAAATCAAAGGTGAAGATTTAAACAACGACGATATCGAAGTCGTTACACCTGATGAGTATATCGCTACCTTAAACGAAGAAGGTGAGCTTAACCTTACTCTTATTATTAAAAAAGGTATGGGATTCGTGGCTGTCGAAAATTTCAGAGATACGCTTCCTGAAGGATTTATAGGACTTGACGCATATTTCAGTCCGATAAGAAGAGTGGTATATAATATTGAAAACATTCTTGTGGAAGACGATCCGAATTTTGAAAAAGTTATTTTCGAGGTTGAAACCGACGGTCAAATCAGTCCGATTGACGCGTTTAAAGACGCTGTAAACACTTATTTGAATCAGTTTGCGGTATTTTCAAAAGAGTTCAAACTTGAAACTCAAAAACCTCAGAGTTTTGAATTACCGAAAGAATATGACATTTTATTTGAACCGATTGACAATTTGAACCTAAGAAGCAGAAGTTACAATGCGCTTGACAGAGCGGGAATCAAATATATCGGTGAACTCGTTTTAATGGGTAAAGAGAAAATTTCAAATATCAAAAACCTTGGAACCAAATCTTTAGAAGAGATTTTTGAAAAACTTGAAGAAATCGGATTTTCTATAAACAAAACATTACCGCTTGATATCAAAAAAGCGATTGAAGAGAAGTTAGCTAAACTTAAAGGAGAAGAGTAATGAGACATAAACACGGATACAGAAAGCTTGGTCGTGACAGCGAACACAGACAAGCTCTTCTAAGAAATTTGGCTTGTGATTTAATCGAAAACGAAAAAATCGAAACAACTGTTCCAAAAGCGAAAGAACTTAGAAGATATATTGAAAAATTAGTTACAAGAGCGGCAAAAAAAGGTGACGATTTAAATACTCACAGATATGTTTATGCTCATCTTGGAAGTAACGAAAGAGCAAAAGCCGCTACTAAAAAACTAATTGAAATTATCGCGCCAAAATTCGCAAACAGAAACGGCGGATATACAAGAATTATCAAAACAAGATTCAGAAGAGGTGATGCTGCTGAGATGTGTATTATCGAATTCGTTGAGGAGTAATTATGGCAGACATTCCTTTTTCTAACGAGGATTTGAAAGAAGCAGTGGCGAACGTTTTAGAAGAAATTCGCCCTATGCTTCAAATGGACGGCGGTGATGTTACGCTTATCGACGTAAGAAAACCTATCGTTTTCGTACAGCTTCAAGGCGGGTGCGTAGGCTGTGCAAGCGCAGGTGCGACTTTGAAATACGGAATCGAAAAAGCGTTAAAAGAAAAAATTCATCCTGATCTTGTAGTAATGAACGTACCTCATGGATATGAGGATAAATTGGATGAGCTTGCGAAATATTCATTCTGATTTAAAGGAACTTTTAAAAGAAGCTATCGCCAATAAAGATTACAAAAAGGCGATGGCTATCTTGGAGAAGTTTTCTTCCCCTTATCTTTCCAAAAACGCAAATGAGGATATTGACGCGATTTTGTTTAAAGACGTGAAAAATATAGTTAAATCAAAAGAAGACCTTGAAAACATACTTTTATCCACAAAAGTGGCTTTTGAAAATAAAGACGAGGTGATAGATTTTTTTAAATTACTTATAGATTACGGATTTAAAGAAAACGCACTTGATTATTTTGAAGATTTTTTAAAAGAATTAAACGATTTAGAGATAATTGATGGATTTAATTCACTACTTAAAAAATAATTTAATAACCGACAACACAAAAGAGCTTGATTCTTCCAGGCTCTTTTTAAAAACCTTCCAAAATCAAAAATATTCAAAACACATAAAAAACTTTATAACCCCAAAAGAACTTTTAAAGTCCCTTAATCTCAAAACAAAATTCGTAGGAATTACCGGAACGAACGGTAAGACGACCACGGCTTTTGTTTTGGGATTTTTATTAAGAAGCCTCGGCTTCAGCGTGGCGATTCAGGGGACGGAAGGTTTTTATTTTAACGGTGAAAAAAAAGAATCCAAAACCCTTACGACTCCTCCTATTTTTACTACGATAAAGAGAGCTTTTGAATACAGTCCCGATTTTTATATTATGGAAGTAAGTTCACACGCGATAGTGCAGCAAAGAATCGAAGGAATTGAATTTTCTGCAAAAATAATGACTTCTTTTTCCCAGGATCATTTGGATTTTCACAAAAGCATGGAAGAATATAAAAAAGTAAAAGAATCTTTTTTTCAGGATGAAGCTATAAAAGTAATGAAAGGTAAAAGATTATCCGAAACCGAAATAGAAATAGACGGATACGTATTCAGGGTAAATCCTGAAAATCTGTATGTTTTGGAGAAACCTATTGTCGATGATATTCCTATGGCCGGAGAATTTAATAAGATGAATTTTTCATTGGCATTAAAAACAGCTTCGTTGCTTACGAATTCTTCACTTTCAACTTTTAACTTTTCACTTTTTAAGGGTGTTGCCGGAAGAATGGAAATAATCAGTGAAAATCCTTATGTAGTGGTGGATTTTGCACACACTCCCGACGGGATGGAAAAGATTTTACAAAGTATAAACCGCAGGAAAATCGTTCTTTTCGGTGCGGGAGGAAACAGAGACAGGGAAAAAAGAGCAAAAATGGGAGAGGTTGCCGACAAATATGCAGATTTTATAATTTTAACCGAAGACAATCCGAGATGTGAAGACAGGGAAGAGATATGTCTGGAAATCGCAAAGGGAATTAAAAACAAAGAATATATTATTATTCCCGAGAGGAAAGAGGCTTTAAAAAAAGCTCTTGAAATTGCGAAAAAAGAAAATTATGCTCTTTTGGTTCTTGGAAAAGGCGACGAAAATTACATCGAATACTGCGGCAGGAAAATAGATTATTCCGACAGGGATGTAATCAAAGAAATTTTGAAAGTGTGATATAATTAATATATATTTAATTCTTTAGGATATAATGGCTCTAAAAAAAGGAGTGCGCATGCAAATGCCAAAACCAAAAAATATAATTTTTATGTGTCAGGTAAAAAGACCGCCGAATTTCCCAAAACCAAGCTGTGTGAGAGAAGGTAAAGAAGATTTGTTTCCATATACTCAGCAAAGAATGATGGAAATGGGAATTGACCCGATGGTTAACTGGATAGTTCCGACAGGATGTTTGAACAGATGTAATTTCGGACCTGTTATGCTTGTTGAACCTGGAAGTTATATGTATGTTGATCTTGATAAAGAAAAAATCGACAGAATTTTGGAAGAACATATCAAAAACGGAAATCCTGTAAAAGAATATCTGATTCCGGAGGAATTTTGGGCATAAGGAAAAGAAGATGACTATTGAAATGCTTTACAGCAAAATCCACAGAGCAACCGTAACGGATGCGAATTTGAATTATGTGGGTTCTATTACGATCGACGAAGAGCTTATGGAAGCGGCGAATCTGTTTGTGGGGCAGAAAGTAGATATAGTAAATATCAATAACGGCGAAAGATTTTCTACATACGTTATCAAAGGAAAAAGAGGCAACCGCGATATATGTCTTAACGGTGCGGCTGCCAGAAAAGTACATCCTGGAGATAAAATTATTATTATCGCTTATGCAAATATGGATTTGGAAGAAGCAAAAAAATTTAAGCCTTCCGTTATTATTGTCGATGATGATAATAACATTGTCGAAAAAACAACTTATCTTCAGGAGGAATAATGTTTGGAAACATAGATTTAAACGAAATGATGAAAAAACTTCAGGAACAGATGCAAGAAGCCGATAATAAAACATATACCGCAAAAAGCGGCGGAGGGCTTGTGGAAGCCACTGTAAACGGAAAATTTGAAGTGGTTGATTTGAAAATAGACGATTCTTTGCTGGAAGACAAAGAGTCTTTGCAGATTTTGCTTATGAGTGCGATAAACGACGCCATTAAAATGGCCGTTGACGATAAAAAAGCCCAGGCGATGAATATGTTCGGAGGGCTGAATTTAGGACAGTAAATGAAAAAATTTATTATTTTTTTCGCTTCTTTTCTTTTTGCCGCAAATCTTGACTTTTCCCCCTGTTATCAAAAATATAAAAATATTGAATATTCCGTTCCCATATCCAAAAATTTAAGGGCTACCTTTTACAAACCCAAAAAATATATGTATTATGACCCTTTTACAGGGCTTTATATATTTAAATACCCCAATAAAAAATATATAAATCTGCTCTCAGATTATAAACTCGGCTGGTGGATGGCGGGTATTAAAAAAGGAAACGTATACGGCGGAACGCTTGCAGGCGATATGCTGTTTTTAAAACCGGCAAGGCTTAGCGTAAATGTTCCAAACACTTCCATAATAAGCGATCTTTTCTGCAGGGCTTACGGAATAGGAAACGGCAGAGGTTTTTTGAGGGGTGATTTTGTAAAACATTTTGCAAAATACGGATACTGGGGGGATATCGGAATTGATGTTGATAAAAATATGGTCGTAAGATACGTCGATCCTTTTTACGTTAAAGGAATAAAGCCCGGAGATAAAATCATAAAAATAAATCTCAAACCTGCAACCGTTGAAAGTTTTGAAAAATACGTAATTTTGGCAAAAGCGGGTGAGGGTGTGGTTGTTAAAACCCAAAAAGGCGCATATCCCCTTGTGGTCAGAAAAAAAATTTACGGATTTACGCCTCTGATGCATTTTGGAATAAAAGTAAATAAAAACCTCTTAATAACGGCACTTCCTGAAAAAATTATCAAAAAATATTATATAAATCCCCCTGCAAAACTGATATCGGTGAACGGTAAAAGGGTAAGAAGTTTTGAAGAGCTGAAATATATTCTTTCTTTTTGCAAAGATGTTACAATTACATTACAAAAAGACGGTGTAAATATTAAAATTCCACTAAGGAAATAAATGGAAGATTTTATACAAGAGATAAAAGTAGATTCGTTTCATCCTTTTTATGAAAAAGCCCTCAACGAAATGTTAAAAGCCGGAGGAAAAAGATTCCGTCCAAAACTGCTTTTGGCTGTAGTAAGGGCGTATAATCCTCTGCTTGAAGAAAATGCCAAATATGCGGCATTTGCGGTGGAGCTTATTCATACCTATTCGCTGATACACGACGATCTTCCCGCTATGGACGATGCGAGTCTGAGGCGCGGTCATCCGACTCTTCACACCACTTATGACGAAGCTACGGCCATTTTGGTGGGAGACGCTTTGAATACGTATGCTTTTGAAATACTTTCTAAAATGCCCGCTCACAGCGACGTAAAAATAGAGCTTATAAAAACGCTGAGCGAAGCTGCGGGGCCTAAGGGAATGGTTTTGGGACAGGCTATCGATATCTATTTTGAAGAAAAAAAGCTCGGTCTTGAGGAGCTGAAAATTCTTCATATAAACAAAACAGCCAAAATGATAGCCGCAAGTCTGAAAATGGGCGCAATAATCGCGAATAAACCTATTTTGGCGCAAAAGCTTTACGATCTGGGCATCAAACTCGGGCTTTTGTTTCAGATACAAGACGACCTTCTTGATTTAAAAGACGAAAAAGAAACCGGGAAAACGACCGGAGTTGACAAAAACAAAAATACATTCGTGACCGTTTTGGGTAAAGAAGAGGCGATAAAAAAAGCTGACAGACTTGCAGGTGAGATAGAAGAAGAACTTCAAAGCTATGACGAAAATTTGAAAAAAGAACTTGGAAAAATTTTGCAAAAATATCTGTATAGACATAAAAATTAAAGGAGATTTAAATGGACTTGGCAATGAAGAAAAAAATGGCGGATACGATAAGATTTCTGGCCGCTGACATGGTGCAAAAAGCAAATTCGGGACATCCCGGCGCGGCTTTGGGGCTTGCGGATATCATGGTGGAACTGAGCGACGTTTTAAGACTCACTCCGCACAATCCGAACTTTATAAACAGAGACAGACTTGTATTCTCGGGAGGTCACGCAACCCCTCTTATTTATTCGATGCTTTATCTCTGGGGATATGATATTACCATGGACGATCTCAAAAACTTCAGACAGCTTGGAAGCATCACCCCGGGACATCCTGAATTCGGACACACTCCGGGTATTGAAGTGACTACCGGGCCTCTTGGACAGGGTGTTGCCAATGCCGTAGGTTTTGCAATGGCTCAGAAATTTATGCACAAAAAATTCCCTGAAATCGATCACAAAATCTGGTGTTTATGCGGCGACGGGGATTTGGAAGAGGGCATTTCTTACGAAGCCTGTTCAATCGCCGGAAAACTCGGACTTGAAAATTTGATTTTTATCTATGACAGCAACAATATTTCAATCGAAGGTGAAGTTGACAAAGTATTTGCTGATGACGTAAGGGCGAGATTTGAAGCGCAAAATTTCAGAGTGCTTGAAATGAACGGACACGATTTTGACGATATCAAAAAAACTCTTATAAGAGCGAGGGAAACGGACGGAAGACCGACTCTAATAATCGCACATACGATTATCGCAAGAGGTGCGGTTGGGCTTGAGGGAAGCGAAAAAACCCACGGTGCGCCGCTTGGAGAGGAAGTGATAAGAAAAAGTAAAGTTGCAGCAGGATTTGACCCGGATAAAACTTTTTACGTTCCTGACGACGTGCTTATCAGATTCAGATGTATGAAAGAAAAAGGCGAACTTTTCGAAAAAGAGTGGGAGAAAAAAGCGAGAATAGGTGAAATCAAAGCGTTTTTTGAAAAAGATTTTTCAAAAATCAACTGGCCTGAATTTGAAGAGGGGGCGAGCATCGCTACAAGAAAAAGCAACGGTGAAATACTAAACGCTATCGCAAAAGCGGTGCCGAGTTTTCTTGGCGGAAGCGCGGATCTGGCGCCGAGTAACAATACGCTTCTCAAAGACGAAGACGATTTTCCTCACGGAAGAAACCTCCATTACGGAATCAGAGAACACGCAATGGCGGCTATCAACAACGCGTTTAGCGCATACGGATTTTTGCCTTATGCCGCTACGTTTTTGGTATTCAGCGATTACTTAAGAGGTGCTCTTAGAATAGCCGCTCTTAGCAGCCACAAAAACTACTGGATTTTTACTCACGACAGTATTGCTGTAGGGGAAGACGGGCCTACCCATCAGCCTGTCGAGCATCTGACGGCTCTCAGGGCGATACCTAATCTGTATGTTTTCAGACCTGCCGATGCGAATGAAAACGTAAACTGCTGGAAAGCGGCGCTCAATATTGACGCTCCGGTGGTTTTTGCGCTTTCAAGACAGGGTCTTAAAAACATTACGCCAAAAGACGCGGACGTAAGCCGCGGGGCTTATCTGTTAAGAGACGGAAGAGACGATCTTACATTGGTCGCAAGCGGAAGCGAAGTGAATCTTGCAATGGATGTTGCCGAAAAACTTAACGCAAGAGTAGTCAGCGTACCTTGTTTTGATCTGTTTGACGAACAGGATGATGAGTTTAAACAAAGCCTTTTAAAAGGAAAAGTCGTAGCAATCGAAGCGAACAGAGGTTTTGAATGGTACAAATACGCAGACGAAGTAATCGGAATGAACAGTTTCGGTGCCAGCGGAAAAGGACCTGAAGTATACAGACATTTCGGATTTGACGCAGAAAAAATCGCAGAAAAATTAGGAGGAAATAAATGATACTAGCAACTCCGGGACCGGTTGAAATCCCTCTTTTTGTAAGAGAGACGTTTTTAAAAGAAACGATACATCACAGAACGCCTGAATTCAAAGAGATACTTCTTGAAACGCTCGGCAGATTTAAAAATATGACCCATCTTCCAGAAGCCGTGTTTTTAAGCTCTTCAGGAACAGGAGCTATGGAAGCGGCTGTAATTAATATCATTAAAAACAAGGCATTGACAATAAATGCCGGGAAATTTGGCGAGAGATGGGGAAAAATCTGTGAAGCGTACGGGATTGCGTATAAAGAACTGAAATATGACTGGGATACACCTGCAAGCGTTGATGAAGTGATAGCGGCAATCGAGGAAGATAAAGATATCGACAGTATATTTATTCAAATCAGCGAAAGCGCCGGGGGGTTAAGACACCCGGTAGAAGAAATCGCAGCGGAAGTAAAACTTATAAATCCGGATATTGTAATCGTGGCCGACGGAATTACGGCGCTTGGCGTTGAAGATATAGATACGAGCAATATCGACGTTGTAATCGGGGGAAGTCAAAAAGCGTTTATGCTGCCTCCCGGACTGGCTATGCTTGGACTGAGTGAAAAAGCGGTTGAGAGAATCGGCAAAGGAAAAGGGTTTTATTTCAACCTTGCAAACGAAATAAAAAAACAGCGCGAAGGCTCAACGGCATTTACGCCTGCAACAAGCCATATCATCGCTCTTAACGAAGTACTTAAAAAACTGGAAGAAATCGGGTTTGAAAAACACTACGAAAACACGCAAAACAGACACAAAGCAATGATAGCGGCGATAGAAGCCGTGGGACTTAGTATTTTCCCTCAGGTACCGGCTCCTTCAATGGCGGCGGTATATTTCGAAAAAGCCGAAGAGCTTAGAAAAATCCTGAAAACAAAATACGAAGTAAACGTTGCCGGCGGTCAGGATTTTATGAAAGGCAAACTGTTCAGAATCAATAATATGGGGCTGATAGAAGATTATAAAATGGAACATATTCTAAACGCCGTCGAACTTGCTCTGGATGAGCTTGGGGTGAGAAAATACGACGGGACGGCCGTAAAAGTTTACTGTAACGAAAGAGAAACTCTTTAGTGGAGAAAATAAAGATAGAAATTGATCTGTTAAGGGATACGTTAAGAAACATTTTTGTTGTAATGTTTTCTTTAGCGAGTTCAATTGTTGGGTTAAGTTATAAAATTGTGTATCATTTTGATAATATAGATTTGGTCTTTTTAATAACCGGTTTGATCATATTGATTTGGTTTGCAAGGTTAAGAATGGAAAAAATAAGAGAGTTAGACGAAAAGCTAAAAAAACTGGAGGATTAAATGAATGAAATTATTGGTGTAGTGGGTGCGATAGCGGCTATTGCTATTTTATATTGGTCTTTAAATAAAAAATACGACTTTGAAAGAGAAAAATGATATTTGCACACGATATACCGGACGGGGCGAAACTGTATTTCGGCAAAAAAGCCAAAATAAAAAGAGAAATAGAGCATATCGCAAGCGAAGTTTTCGAAAACGAAGAATATGAGGAAATTGTAAGCCCTTATTTTTCATATCATCAGCTTGAAGCCCTTGACGAAAAAGAACTTATAAGATTTACAGACCTTGAAAACAGGACTTTGGCCTTAAGAGGTGACAGTTCCATAGATATCATCAGAATCGTATTGAAAAGACTCAAAAGCGAGGCTAAGAAGTGGTTTTACATTCAGCCGGTTTTCAGAGCGCCTTCTACGGAAATTTATCAGATAGGGGCCGAGTGGCTCGAGGGCAATCTCTCTGACGTCTTAAAAACGAATATTAATATTTTAAGAAGAGTGGATAAAAACTATCCGCTTATAATTTCCCATATTAAAATTCCAAAAAGCGTTTGTGAGATTACGGGGCTTGAGCTTGAAGACATTAAAAAGATGAGAATAGACAAATTCAAAGAGCCTTGGCTTGTGGATCTTTTGAACATTACCAAAATAGATGACCTCAAAGGCAAAAAATTTCCCGACAGTATAAACGTTTATCTTGAAGAAATGGTTGAAATTGCCAAAAGCGTAGATTATGATACAATTTTGGCTCCGTTATACGTTGCAAATCTGAGATATTATACGGGGGTGTTTTACAGGTTTATTCATAAAAACGACGTTATCGCAAAAGGCGGGGAATACGAAGTTGAAGGAATCAGAAGCGTCGGATTTTCAATTTATACAGATAATTTATTAAAGGATATCAATGATTGATTTGATTGTCGGTCTTCAATGGGGTGACGAGGGGAAAGGAAAAATAGTCGATTTAAAAGCGAAAGACTATGATATCGTAATAAGAAGCCAGGGAGGGCATAATGCCGGGCATACGGTTGTGGTGGACGGTAAAAAATACGCACTGCATCTTCTGCCAAGCGGTGTACTCAATCCAAACGCTATGAACGTGATTGGAAACGGGGTTGTGGTATATCCTCCTCAGCTTATAAAAGAAATCAAAAATTTTGATAATGACATTAAGAAAAAACTTTTAATTTCAGATAAGGCCCATATGATTTTGGATCATCATATCGCAATCGACCAGGCAAGGGAGAGACTAAGAGGCAAAAACGCCATAGGTACGACCGGAAGAGGAATAGGACCTGCATATGCCGATAAGATAGCAAGGGTCGGTGTCAGAATGGGAGAGCTTAAAAACATCCCGAAACTTCTTGAAAAACTGGAACACTATTATGAAATGAACAGAGGTTATTTCGAATATCTGGGAGTAGAGATTCCAAGTCTTGAAAAAATAGAAAAAGAACTGGAAGAGTGGCAAAGAGAACTCGGTGAAATGATTGTCGATACGACGAAATATCTTTGGGATAATTTTGATAAAAATATGCTTCTTGAAGGCGCTCAGGCCACACTTCTTGACATTGACCACGGGACATATCCGTATGTTACCAGTTCTAATACCATCGCAAGCGGCGCTTTGACCGGAAGCGGAATTCCGCCAAAAAAACTCAATAAGGTTATCGGTATCGCAAAAGCGTATACCACCCGTGTCGGAAACGGCCCTTTTCCTACGGAAGATTTAGGTGAAGCCGGCGACAGGATTAGAGAGCAGGGTGCGGAATTCGGGACTACGACCGGAAGACCTAGACGCTGCGGATGGTTTGACGTGGTTGCCGCAAGATATGCCGTTACTCTTAACGGATGCGACGAAGTGGCTGTTATGAAACTTGACGTCCTTGACGGATTTGACGAGGTGAAAGTGTGCGTGGGATATAAAAGAGGGGATGAGGTGATAGATTATTTCCCAAGTTCCCTTGACGATATTGAGCCTGTTTACGAAACTCTGCCGGGATGGGATAAAAGCTCAGGCGTTACAAAATGGGAAGAACTTCCTGAAAATGCGAAAAAATATATCGAATTTATCGAACAACAGATCGGAGCGAAAATAAAATACGTTTCAACGGGGGCGGACAGGGAAGCTACCGTCATCAGATAAGGTTTTGTTTGAAAACGAAATACGATTCGATTGTAAAAATAAAAAAAGAGAGCGTCTCGAAAATCGAAAGAGACATCCAGAAAATAAACAACGCGATTTTGAAAATCGCAGAAAAAATAGAAGACCTTAAAGAGTCTCTTTTCAAATTTTCTTTTCCTTCTTCCGGTACTTTTAGTAAAATACAGCAGGCGAAAATAGCCCAAAACGCATTAAAAGAAGAAATAAAAACATACGAAAATCAGCTCAGTATGCTTCAAAGCAGAAAAAAAGACCTTCTCGAAGAGCTTAAAAAAGCAAACATAGAATACGAAAAAATGAAATATCTCCAGGGAGAAGAAATTAAAAAAAGAATAAAAGAGATGAGATTAAAAGAAGCGAGGGATATGGATGAGATGGGATATCTTTTGAGAAGAAAAAATGGTAAAATAGAATAAAAAAAGGTAATCGGTGAATAAAGAGATTATGGAAAAATTGAAAAAATTAAAACCGATTTTGAAAGATAAATTCGGAATTGAAGAATTCGCCGTTTTTGGAAGCGTCGCAAGAGGTGAAGATACTCAAGAAAGCGATATAGATATAGCGGTATTAAAAGCAAGAAAGAAAAATTATTTTGATTTATTGGAAGCGAAGTATTTTATAAGTGAATATTTGAATAAAAAAGTGGATATAGGATATTACGATTCAATAAGAAATGTTTTCAAACGACATATCAATAAAGATTTGATTAATGTATGACAGAGAAAAAGAGTTATTTTTACTAGATATAGTCGTTGCTATAGAAAAAATTAGAAAAATTGTCGAAAAATTTAAAAAAGGAGATGATTTAAAATATGATTTTTTACATTGGGACGCAGTTATAAGGGAATTCGAAATAATAGGCGAAGCCATGAAATATTGTATTCAATTCGGTCTTTTTGAAGATACAAAAGATAAAAAAAAAGTAATAGATTTTAGAAATATATTAACTCATAAATATTTTGGAATAGATGCCGATGCCGTGTTAAATACGGCTAGAGAAAATTTGGATTGGTTGGAAAATATTGTAATAAAAAGATTTTTAGATGTAGAAAAAAGTAAAAGAAACGAAATTTTAGAATATATGATTGAGGAAAACGAGTATCTTCCTTTTGTAAAAGAAAAACTTTTAAAAATAAGAAATGAATCCTAACAAAATATACCTTGTTCAGACGGATACGACAGTTGGTTTTTTGTCCCAAAACAGAGAAAAACTGAATAAAATAAAAAACAGACCCGCAGATCAGCCCGTTTTAAGAGAAGTGGACCGTTTGGAGACGCTCAAAAGTTTCGTGAGGGTGCCTGGAAAATATAAAAAGAGGGTAAGAAGAGCTGAAAAAACGACGTTTATTTATCCAAACGGTGAGAGTTTCAGGGTGGTGAAAGATGAAAAACATCTTGAGTTTTTAAAAAAATTCAAATGGATGTATTCGACTTCCGCCAATAAAACGGGTGAAAAATTTGATGAACAATGGGCAAAGATAACTGCGGATATAATCGTAGAGGATAAACGAGGTTTTTTTGAAGGCGAAGCTTCGAAAATTTACAAAATAAACAATAAAAGGATTAAAAAAATAAGATGAAAAGATTGCTGTTTGTTTTTTTAATGCTTTTATTTGCAGGTTGCAGCTTAAAAATGGTTCCCGTTTACGTTGCATTAAAAACGCCTCAGATAAAGATTTCGGATGAGGGGTTTTTAAAAAAAGGATGGGGATATAAGGAACTTATAATTTACAAAGCCGGACTGAAACCTGTGAAGATTACCATTAAAAATTCATATATCTGTATGAATTCCCGCTGTATGAGCAAAGAAAAGTTTGTAAAAAATCTCTCACCCGATTATCCGCCCGATATTTT
>Ga0256843_1001223_pt1 | contig 20617 bp, 14 predicted proteins | sample AlvinellametaG_FD_191572 | JGI IMG/M metagenome (GOLD analysis project Ga0256843, IMG submission 191572) | Pompeii worm associated microbial communities from hydrothermal vent at the East Pacific Rise, Pacific Ocean - Alvinella | ecosystem: Host-associated > Annelida > Integument > Unclassified ... | reverse complement strand
CAAAGTATAAAGAGACATCACAATGGATGAATGAAAAGAGTGTGATTGTAAGACATGAGATGGATTGTAGCCCATGTATGAAGCGGGAGTGTCCGCTAAAACATCATGAGTGTATGACAACTATTACAGCCTCGGAGGTTATTGAGGCTGTAGAGAGTTTGGTTCTTTAGAGATTATTTCGCTCCAACTTTTAAAAGTACTACCTTTATTGTTTTAACTAAAATAACAAAATCACTCCATAGTGACCAGTTCTTAATGTACCAAACTTCAAGCTCATTTCTTTCTTTAAATGTAAGATTGTTTCTCCCACTTACTTGCCATAGACCGGTAATACCGGGTTTTACCTTTAGTATATACTTTTGATGTTTACCAAGTTTTTTCGCTTCACTAAGCATATATGGACGTGGACCTATAAGACTCATTTCTCCTTTTAGCACATTAATTAGCTGTGCTAATTCATCTAAAGAACTAGCTCGTAAAAACTTTCCTACTTTAGTAATACGTGGATCATTTTCATATTTATGAAACTCTTCATAATATACCACTTCTTCAGGATGTTGCTGCAAATACTCTACTAAAATCTTATCAGAATCTTCATACATTGTGCGATATTTATAACATAAAAATGGCTTAGCATCTTTACCTAAACGCTGTTGTTTAAAAAAGACAGGTCCTTTTGAGTCCAATTTAATTAACCAGTATATGAAAATATGAACTAAAAGAAAAAATGGGAATACGATAAGTGTTAAAAAATACTCAAAGAAACTCTTTATCCAGAGATTATGTCGAAGCAGTAGTCTATTTTCTACCAAAATAGTGTTATAACGTATATTTGAATATTCTATAATACTTGAGTGAGCGAAGTTAATATCTGTAATATATGGGACAATAAAGAGTTCTCTGTTTTCTTGAAGATATTGAGATATGTAGTCATTTAGTTCTTGTGTCTTGAGTGATTTGGAGATAATAATAACACACTCTGCATTATCCTGTACCGCTTTCATTCCAAGATACCAGTTCTCTTGTAACTCCTGTTTAAAACGTTCTGTTTCACTTTCAAGACCAACAAGAAGAACTCGCTCTTTAAAAGTATCAAACTTATAAAGTAGTTTTTTAGTATATCGTTTAAAAAGTGGCATCAGAACAACACCTAAAAGAAAGTAAAAACTTAAGAAAAGTCTCGAGTATTCAAGGTTTGCTTTTGAAAGTGCTAAAATAGTAAGCACCAAAAGATATGCAATAAAAAAGACCTTAATGACTTTGTAACTCTCCTGCCAAAAGTCATACTTTAAAGTATAAATCTTTTCCATATAGAGCAGCATAATAATGATAATAATGACGAATGAAAAATGCTGTAGTTTAACCTCACTAAAAGTAGGAATATCATCACTACTCACACTTCCACGCAAGTAACTTGCAAGATAAAAAAATGCTATTAAAAAAAATATATCTAATACTATAACTGTTAAACTATGTAATCTCTTCTTCATAAGCGTTATTATAACGATTTAGTTTTAGAGAGAACAAAATCTTTAAACTTTTGTTGAAATTTTAGAGATGAAAAATTCTGTGCATGGTTTGCGATGGCAGTAGAATCAAACTCTATACTATCAAACCTTGTAACAGCTTCTTTTATACTCTCTTTATTCTGTTTATCGAAATGTACACCAGTTTTCCCATCTACAACACTCTCAGCAGTTCCACCTATACCTAGAGCTATAACAGGTGTACCACATGCCATAGCTTCAACAGGAACTATACCGAAGTCTTCAACTGCAGCATATATAAAAGCACGTGCCTTTTGCATATAGTCTACTAAAACAGCATCTTCTTGATACCCTAAGACTTGAATATTGTCTTTTGCTATAGCTTTTATATACTCATACTCTTCACCTGCACCAATAACCACTAACTTTTTATGAGGCAATTCATTAAAGACTTCTACAATAAGTTTGGTTTTTTTATAAGGCACTAACCGTGAAGCAGTTAAGTAAAAATCTTCTTTCTGTTTAACTAAAGAAAATTTTTCAATATTTACTGGAGGGTAAATAACTTCCGCATCATATTTATATGTACGTTTGATTCTCTCTTTTACAAAATGAGAATTTGCAATGAAATCATCAACTCTATCAAGCGTTGCCAAATCCCACTTCCGTATATATGCAAGACTCTTTTGAACTAAAAATTTTTTTGGCTGAGAGAGAGAAGCCGTGTACTCATCATATAGATCCCAAGCATAACGGATGGGAGTATGACAGTAACAGATATGATGAGCACTCTGTGGTTTTTTCACACCTTTGGCAACTGCCCATGATGAGCTAATTACTAAATCATAACCACTAAGATCTAAACTCTCTATTGCCTTAGGAAAGAGTGGAAGAAAGTTTCTAAAATGTTTATGCGCTAAAGGAAGCTGCTGTATAAAACTTGTCGTTACCCTTTTACCAGCAAGCACCTCTGCTCGCTCCATATCACTCAAAAAATCCACTAACGAGAAAATATCTGCATCAGGATAAAGGGAAACAATCTCCTTTAAAACCTTCTCTGCACCGGCATTAGTTACTAACCAGTCATGTACTATAGCTACTTTCATACTTTTAAAACCTCTTCAAAAACTCGTATATGCTCCTGTGCAGATTTCTCCCAACTAAACTCTTTTGCTCTTGCAAGCCCTTTCTTACTCATCTGCTCTTGTAAAGAAGTATCACCTAAAATCTGTTCTATCTTTTGACTAATATCTTCTACATTATAGGGGTCACAATAGAGTACTGCATCACCTCCAACTTCAGGCAAAGCGGCAATATTTGAAGTAACCACAGGAGTACCACAAGCCATCGCTTCAAGTACAGGAAGACCAAAACTATCATAGAGGCTAGGATAAATAAATAATCTTGCTTTTTTATAAAAGTTACATAAATTTTGATGTTCTATAAACTCTATAACTTCAATTTTCTCATCTTTAACCATATGAATATTATACTCACTAAAAGAATCTAAAGTTGGCATAATCATTTTCAATTTTATATCAATTTTTAATAACAAAAAAGCCTTTATAACTGACTGATAGTTCTTAATTTTACTCATTGAACCAATAAATAAAATATATGTATCTTTTTTTATCCTATTTCTTCCACTATTTAAAAAAGATTGATCTACTCCATTATAAATATGTTTAATTTTGTTTTTTACAAAGGGAAATTTTGCAATAATGGTATTCATTGCAAAATGTGAAACGGTCAGAACACTATCTGCTCTTTTTAAGTTTTTTGGAACAATATATGAATAGTAACATTGAAAAAGTTTCGAATAGTTTTCTGGAAAATCTAAAAAAGAAAGATCATGTAGTGTATAAACAAGCTTAACTTTTTTAGATAAAAATAAAGGAGCAATATTAGAAGGGCAAAATAATATATCATAATTATTTGCTTTATAAGGTAATATACAATGTTCCCAAAAATGAGCATAAAATTTATTATTAAACCTAGGTTTAGCTATAGTTATTTCTATAGAAGATGTTAGTTCTTTAATCAAATTAATAATATGAATTTCAATACCTGTAGTTTTTTCATGATTTAAGACTCTACCATCTATCAAAACTTTCATAATTTACTATATGCTTCCAATAAAATATGTTCTTGATTTTTCCAAGATAATTTTTTTTGTGCTTTTAAAATATTCTCTTTATTTTCCATAATATCAATATCTTTAAGAATTTTATTAATATACTCTCCTATTTCTTCTACATCTTTAAATGGTACAAAATATCCGATATGATACCTATTTAGTATATTTTGAACAGTTATTAACTCATCATTAGCAATCATTGGAATACCAGATGCAATAAATTCAAACATTTTATTTGGTGTACAATATTTTGTATTAAGATCAATTGCTGGATATGGAATAACACCTATATCTGCTCCTGCTGTATAGTTCAATAACTCTTGTTGAGGAACTCTATCCATAAATATTACTTTATCGTCTAAAGTATTATCTTGCTTGGCAATATTTTTAAGCTTTTTTTCTAAGAATGAATACCCAAGCATAACTAGTACTATACCTTCATGAAAGTACTTTGCAGATTTCACAAGAATTTCAAGATTTCTATCTTCTAAAAAACCACCTTGATATAAAACAATTTTTATATCATCTTTTAATTTTAATCTTTGATGTAAATTGATAGGCTCTATTTGCCTCTCTTCTATTGAATTTAATAAAATCTTGATATCCGTTTTTAATCTATATTTTTTATAAAATAAAGTAGCTATATCTTCATTGACAGTAAACATCAAATCTACATCATGGATCAAATCTTCTTCTAATCTCTCAAAAAAAACTTTTCTTTTTCCGTGTAATGCAATTTGTCCTGTAAAGAACTCATGTGCATCATAAACTAATTTTGCCGATTTTACTTTAGCTGCAAAATGAGCCACAGGTAGGGCAGGTAGGTCATGTGCTACATAAACATCATAATCTTCCTCTATACTAGTTTTTTTTAATTCATTTTCATAATCTATAAAATCAACATCTGCTATTTCAAAATATTGTTTTTTTAAAAAAACATAAAACTTTTGTGGAAGTATTTTTCTAATAGCTCTTTTTATAAACGAAAATGAATTATTTATATTCAATACTACATTTAATGTTTTATACCTAATACCACAATCGATAAAGTCATCATTTACTTCACCAAATGGATAAAGAATAGTCACATCATACCCATGTTCCACCAAAGTTTTAGCTTGTAATAAAATTCTTCTATCTATATATGGTGCATCTTGTGTTATCATACAAACTTTTTTCATTGATCTATAAACCTTCTATGCCACAATTCTAAATTGATTACTCCCCAAAGAGATCTATTAAATTGGCTACTACCATCTACCAACTTCAATAACTCATCCTTTTCATATAAACCTCTTTCAAGAGTCTTTCTATCTGAAAGTAAATCTTTCACCCAATCATTCAATGTAGTTTTAAACCATAGATTAGTTGGAGTAGGAAACCCTTTTTTATCCTTTCTATCCAAGATAGAGTCAGGAACTACATTTTTAAAGATCTTTTTAGGTAAATATTTTGTGATACCATCTTTAAATTTTATATGCGCAGGTATATTTGCTGCAAACTCTATGATACGATGATCTATCAAAGGAACTCTTGATTCAAGCCCATTTGCCATACTTGTTCTATCTTCAACATGTAGAAGTGATGGTAAAAATGTTTTAAGATCATAGTAACTCATTTTATTGGCTATACTTGTATCATGCTTCGAAAATATCTTATCAAATTTCTCAAATGAATTATAATCTTGACTTAAAAACTCTTTTGAAAAAATAGATTCATTTGATGCAAACCTATCGGTCAACCTAAAATATCTTTTTGAGTCCTCCTCAAAAAGTCCTTTTGCAAAAAAACTTTGCATCATAGGCTCATAACCTTTCATTTGATAAAGATTAGGAGTCATACTATTTAAAATATTTTGGTAGTATTCACCACTTTCTTGGATATTTCTTTTCAACATCTTTTCATAGTATGCTATAAGATATCTTGTATACCCCATAAATACTTCATCTCCACCTTGACCACCAAGCACAACTTTAACTTTTTTACTTGCATATTTTGCTACTTGATATTGAGAAAAAACTCCAGGACCTGCTTGTGGCTCATCCATATAGTAGATAATATCTTCTATACTATCTAAAAAATCATTATGTCCTATAGTAATCTCATTATAATTACTATTTATTTGCTTTGAGACTTCTATAGCAAACCTTGTCTCATCATAGTCAAGTCCTTCTGCAAATTTTCCAGTAAAAGTCTCTAACTTCATACTGTCTCCAAGTCTAAGAGCATTTAGTGCAGCAACAGCTGATGAGTCTATACCACCACTTAAATGACTACCAAGAGGAACATCTGCACGAAGTCTAAGTGCTATAGAGTCATCTATAAGATGTCTGAGCTTATCTACATAATATGCTTCATCATAAACCTCTGTCTCTTTATCATAAGATATATCCCAATACTCTTTAACCTCCAAATGCATACTCTTTTCATCAAGTATAAAACTATGTCCAGGTTTTAATTTAACTATACTGTCAAATAGAGTATTATTATCCAAGTAGTATTGAAATGTAAGATACTCATGTAAACTTTCATTATTGAGTTTTGCTTTTACTTTACCTGAAGCCAATATAGCCTTTATTTCAGAAGCAAATATAAAGTTATCATTATCTTTAAAATAGTATAATGGCTTTTCACCTATACGATCTCTTGCACCAAAAAGAAGTTTTTTTCTTTTATCATGTATAACAAATGCAAACATACCATTGAATCTATCTACACACTTCTGATCCCATTCTATATAAGAGTACAATAAAACTTCTGTATCACTATACGAATGTATAGGATGTCCCAAACTTATAAGTTCTCTTCTTAACTCTAAGAAATTATATATCGCACCATTAAAAGTAATGACAACATCACCCCTTTCATTTTGCATTGGCTGTTGTCCATGTTCTGGATCTATGATTGAGAGTCTCTTGTGAGCTAAAGCTAAAGTGTTATCATCACTATAGTAATACCCTTCACCATCTGGACCTCTATGAGCAATACTATCTGCCATTTTTACTATCAAATTTTTATCTATATTTTTTTTACTTTTCCAACCTACTATTCCACACATATATCATACTCCGTTTTATTATTTTCCATATATATAAATATCCCTCACTAGTATCGAATTTGAAAAATCCAATTCCAACTCTTTACAATAATCATTGCCAGATAAATTTATTATAAATAAAGATCTTTGATCAATAAGATCACTTTTATATATCCTATTTTTAATATTTTTTTATCATAACAAAAAACTTCTATAGCTCTTTTTTGTATATTACTATTTAAAGGATAAATCACAATTGAGCTTAACCTATGTAATCTTGAAAATTTTATTTTTATTTTTTTCCCAATCTTAAAAAGTGTTAAATATCGAAAATCTACCAGATTGACAATTTTGTCTTTATTAGTGATATCCTTTATGATATAAGCATCTAAATATGGTAAAAACTGTATATTACGGACACTTTTTCCTATAGTATTCTTCTCTACCAAAGATGGCTTATCTACAATTTCATTGACACTCTTTGTATAAATTATATTTGTAGTTGCATCAAGCAATATTTTACTACCATATTTCGTTTTTATTTGAATCATTGAGTGACTTCTCTTGTTATAAGTATTTATTGAAATAATTTCCGGTTGATAACCTTTTTTTATTAGTTCTCTAAATAATACTCTAGAAATATGGCCACAATGTCCTTCTCCATATTTAAGAATTTCATCTGTAAAAAATGCATCTTTTCTTCCCGTACCATATCTAATAGACTTATGAACTTTATTGACTAGCTTATAAAGTTGTTTTAATTCCTTGTCTTTATTATAATTATAATTTTTAGTTTTATCAGTACAAGCACTAAACAATAGTATAGCAATGAGAATTAAGAAGAACCTTTCTATCTTATTTACCATAAAAATAAATATCCCTTATTAATAATCTATTTTGTCCTTGAAAATCACTAAAGTTAAATTTTAATTTTTTACAATACTGCTGTTCTGGCTCAACAAGATTAATTATCAACATACCTCTTTTTGGTTTAATTGTTTTATTTACTATAATTTTATTATTACAATATAGTTTAATCTTCGAAGGATATATACCATTACTATAAGGTTCAATTACAATACTACTAAGTCTATTTTCTTTTTTAAAATCAACTGAAAATACTATATTATCTGCCTGATTCATTTTTGTAGCAGTATATGTATTATATTTATTATCAAATGCACTCTCTATTCCATTTGGTTTTGGATAAAAAACTTTAGCTTCTTTAGTTGTTATCGACTTTATATTATTTACTGTCAAATAACCAATGTAAGGATAATATCTTAATATCTTTACACTATTCCAAAAATCTATATCAGAATAGCTTGGACTTGTACTTTGACCTATTCTATCTTGTGATAAAGATGGTTTTTTTAAAATATCTTCTACTCCATAGCTGTATACAAGATTTGTTGTAGCATCGACTAAAATTTTTTTCTTATCACTTTTCCTTTCAATCTCTACCATAGCATGATTTCGATGATTATAAGTTATAATCGATACTATCTCACCCTCGTAACCTTTTTTTATAAACTCTCGTAATAACATCCAGGAATAGTGTCCACAATGACCTTCTCCATACTTCACAATCTCATCATTAAATTCTGCTTTCATTGTACCTACACCATACTTAAAAGAATTATGAACACTATTAACTATCTCTTTTAGTTTCAACATCTCATCTTTTGTATCATACAATACACTATTTGCAAAACAACTCATAATAAAAAAAGTAATGATTATTAATTTTTTCATATTTTTTTCTCTCTTATTTATAGTTTTTTTCTAAAAAATTTAAAAACTCATTATCTAATAAGACTTTATTATTTTTAAATAAATTATCATAAGAATTTATATCTTTCCATTTTATTTTACAAGTAAGCCATTTATCTGAAAATTTTAAGAATTCTTTTTGATGATATCTTTCCCCTAAATATCTTAACCATTTTATATGAATATCATGATAAGTATTTCTTCTTCCATCGATAAATTTTTTCATAAAATTTGTAGGATACCCTATGGTATCATTAAATAATTCATAAGGTAACTTAACTATTAAAATATTATCTTTAATTATGACATTATCTACATCCATCCACCTTCTATTTACTGCTGAAGAATGTAATGGATCATATTCACCTATGTAAACTTGAAATTTAATCTTTTTATTAGTTAAACTATCTTGAGCAAATTCTATTTTAATCTCATTCATCTTTGGATATCCTGATAAAGTCAAAACTCCATTAAATTGAAAAATTTTCTTACCAATAAATAAGTTATCTTGTATTATTATATTCCCTTTATTAAGAATATATGGTTGCCAACGACTCTGTTTTTTCCCAATATTATTTAAAGTACTTAATGACACATTAGTATCTAATGGATAAATGAATTCAACTTTTTTTATTTTATAATCTTTTGTTAAAATTCTAAAATAAAAAAATTGTGATAAATTATATCTACTAATACATAGTTTTTCTACATTGTATAAAGGCAATACTTTATTTAAAGTCTTTATGTTTTTTCTAATAAAATCTAAAATTCTATTATTCTTAAGTATTTTATTTGCTTGATCAATACTAACAATTGAGGATAACCAACCATTCAAAATCCATCCATGAGGTTTCATTGGAACTTCTGCTATAGATATTAAATTATTATTTCTATACATCACACCACCACTCTGAATTGGAACAGTCAAACTATTAAAAAATTCTATAGCATATTCTTTATATTTTTTATCATTAGTAATTTTATATAATTGACTAAAAAGATTAACATAATACGAGTTTGTTAAACCAGAATAGTGTTTATGAAACATTCTTGATACATCTCCACTTGGACTATAATAAAAAGTTCTAACTTTATTATTCTCATATTTAAAAGTATCACTTTTTATAATAATTGCTGCAGTCAACTTCTCAATATTTTCTAAATAAACTATTTTTCCCGTTTTTTTATATTTTCTGATATAGTCTTTATAAAAAAATATTGGATAAATAGGATTCCAAAAATATGTTTTTTTATTTTTATTATATTGATATGGAATATTATTAACTAATTTATATTGATAATATAAAGAATCCCACACTTGAACATCTAATCTCTCAATTGTTGAATTAATATCTCTATGTTTTACAATGTTATTCGCATACAAATAATTTATTAAAACTAAAAATATACTTAAAAATATTTTCCTCATTTCAGAATAACCTCCATCATCTCAACAAACTTCTTCTCTTCAACACTCCAAGATATCTTATCTCTAACTTTTAAAATATTACTTTTATAGTCAATACTTTGTTCAAAATAAGTATCTATCATATTTGCTATATCTTTTTCTGTTTCAATTTTTTTGGAATATCCTATCTTATTTTCCTGAATAAACCGATTAAGTTCTGGTGAATCATTTGCTATCATAGGAAGCCCAGCTTGAATGAACTCAAAAAGTTTATTTGGTGTACAGTAGTAACTATTCAAATCTATATGTGGATAAGGAATGATCCCTACATCAGCAGAAGCTGAATATTCTAAAAGTACAGACTGATCAACTGCGGGAAAGAAAAACACTTTTTTACTTAGAGTCTTATCATCTTTTGCTATTTGTTGTAACTCTTTTTCATAGTCTCCAAATCCCATCAATACAATCACAACATCCTTATTTTCAATATACTTTGCTGACTGTACAAGTAAATGTAAATTTCTATTTGGAGAGTATCCACCTTGAAAGAGAACTATCTTTTGGGTGTCTTTTATAGGTAACTTTTCTCTAAAATAATCATATTTTTTATTGACATCAAAATTTGTTTGTGCATCAAGAGCATTCAGTATCACCTTTGGTTCTTTTATATTATACCTCTTTGCCATTTCTTTAGCTATGCTAATATTTACAGTAATTACTAAATCTGGATATTTAATAAACTCTGTTTCAACTTGAGTATAAAACTCTCTTTTTTCTTTTTCAAAAATAGCTTGTTCAGGATAGAGTTCATGAGCATCATAAATAAGTGGTATATTTTTATTTTTAGACACATAAACTGCTGTTGGAAGTACAGGCAAATCACAACACATGATATAATCAGCATCTTCTTCCATAGCACTATGTAAATAATGTGGATGTAGCCAATAAAATTCTTCCAGGTTTATTCCAGTATCATCACTCCAGTCATCTGGTTTTAAAACATATTTCTTTGATTTATAAGGATCTACTCTTTTTACTTTAAGCTTATCAGTTATAAAGTCATCTTTTTCTTCAAGTGCAGCAATAATAGTACATCTAATATTATATCTCTTTATTAGACTTTGGCACATCTGAACTGTTCTTCTATCCACTCTGACATCAGGAGTAATAACAACTAAATGTTTTAAAGAATTTAATCTTTCTATCTTCTGTGATTGAGATTTAATTTTCTTTTTAAATAAAGATTGTAATGGATTTTTAATTTTATATATAAAATTCTCTACTCTATTAGATACTGTATATATATTTTCTTTAGCACTATAAAGTTCTTTCTGTATTTTCAACAACTCATCTTTGATTTGCGTGAGCTCCTCTCTTTGAGTCTGGTTCTGTTTATTTAACTCATCTTTGATTTGCGTGAGCTCCTCTCTTTGAGTCTGGTTCTGTTTATTTAACTCATCTTTGATTTGCGTGAGCTCCTCTCTTTTGTTTTTTGACTTACTATCAAAAAACTCATATGTATCTTTCAGATTCATATAAAAACATTTTAGCTCTTTATCATAAATACAGCTATCTCGACCTATTAACAAAAACTGACCATTTTTTAAGTTCAAATCATATTCATACTTATAACACTCAAAATTTAAAAATTTTTCTTTAGTTTCATTTTCTAATAAAACCTCAGAAAAATCTTGGTTAATATAGATAGTTTTAAATCTCAACTCTTCAAAAGATATTTTTTGATCTTCAAAAACTATCTCAAATATCAAACCTTCATTTGCAGGTATAATATCTGATGGAATATCAAACTTTGCAGTTTTATGACCACCATCTCCTAAATACTTAATACTACCTAAATAAATATATCCTTCTTTGATATCATACACATTAATATTTATATTTGTTTTTATGTTATCAAGATAGTCAAGATATAACTTATTACTATTTTGAAGATATGGTAATACAAAAATTTTATGTGCATATTGTATATCATTTTGCACATTATGAACTACATATCCATATTGTGGATAAAATTCTGTATGAGATTTAATAAAACTTTCATTATCTAATAAAATGGCTTGTCTATTTCCATACTTTAGTTTAATTATCTCATTTTTTGATAGAATAACTTGTTTATCTTGAATATTGTCAAAATCAAATATCTTCTTTTTATTCTCAGTAGTTGAAAAAAGTATTATAAATTCTGTTGATTTATTTGTAAAACCATCAAGTAGTCTATTGCATTGAATATCAATATCCTTTAAATTTTCTATCTTCGTTTTTTGCTTAATAGTGCACATAGGGCATACAGCATTTTCCCAGTACTTATAACCTCGGCCTGTAGTTCTAGCCAAGGTATATTTTATTTTTGGTTCGCTTGCCCATCTCTCACCAAAATAACTATAATATACTGGAGAGAAATCATCTCTAAAATTATTAACTATATCATTAACTGAAATAGAACGAATATGCCAATTCATATGAAAAACTGTACCACATTTATAACATTTACTTTGATTTGCTTCCAAGTCTTCACTATTTGGCGATATAATAAGTATATATTTTTTTGATACTCTTTTAAACTCTTTTATAGTTTGTTTATAGATTTCATCTGGTAAATGTTCTAGTACATCACTACACATAACCATATCAAAACTATTATCTTCAAAAGGCAAGTTATCAAGACTACCTTGTATAGCTTTATTTTTTACATATTTTAAAGCTTCTTCACTCCTATCCATAGCAGTTATATCAAAACATTCAAGATAATTTGATATAGCACCATTACCACAACCAGCATCAAGTATAGTCTTTACATCATCTGGTATATACTTGTTAACTATGTCAATTCTCTCAACTTCTTGGGGTGTTAATTCTCTATCCCAAAGTTCTTTTTGTTCGTAATAATCTTTATTCATAACTTACCTTAATTTAATAAACTATAAGCATAGTAAAATTGTTCCATATTCATCATAGCACAAGTATTATCATCTGATAAATATCTTAAAATATTATCATAAATATCCCACCATTCATCAATCTCTATAGTATGCAAATGCCAATCTAAAACAACTGGTATATTGTTGTCTTTTGCTTTTTTTAATAAGTTTTTAAAATATTCTAATTTTTCAGTATATGTTGTATTTTCTAATCTTTCATTCCATAAGATATTTTGATCCATAATTAAATATGGAATTTCTAGTGTTTGAAAATTGTTTTTATTTTGGGCATCATAAAAATAAAAAGGTGCACCATATCCTGTTCGTATACCTACATCTGTAGGAAAACCTAAAGTAGAATCAATTACAAAACCAGCTTCGTGATGTATATGTGGAGTTTGTATTTTATCAAAATTCAAATAATGCTGTCGTGTAGATTTTACTTCCATACATATAAACTCCTCTAACCTTCTTTTTTCTTCTTTTAAAAGTTTTATATCATTATAGGAATTAAAACTACCATGTAATCCTATTTCATGGTTATTTGCTGCTATATAATAGATTAATTCTTTTGTCATTGGATCATCTAGTATATAAGTAGGATCATATTCATGTCTTAATTCTAAAGACTTTAGTGATGCTAGTAAGTATGTAGAAGAAACATTATATTTATTTTCTATCTCAAAAACTTTTTTTATTTTTTCTGTAGAATTTGGAATAATATCTACATCATGACTTAAAATAACACACCATTTTTTATTATTTGGATATTTTATATTAATTTTTGGTGCATTGAAAATATTAGTTTGTTTATATATTGAAGATGAATTATAATGAAATAATCCATATTTTTTATCATTTTCACAAAATTTATCTTCAAATTTTAGTGATAATTGTTCAAAAATTTCTTTTGAATTATTGATATTTAATTGTTTACTTTTTGTATTTTTAGTCAATATATTATTAACATATTCTGCTTCTGATAAAGAACGCATGTTAATTTTATATACATTTTCTAAATATTTTTTAAAATTTAACTTTATTTCATCTCTATCATCAGTAGAAACATCTACACAAGCATATTTCATATTAGAACTATTTGTATCATCTATATCACTTATATATTTATCTAAATTTTTAAAAAACTCTTCTATACCATGAATATATAATTTTCTCTCGGCTGTAAAAAAAGTATCAAATTCATTTAAAATCTCGGAGTTTAAAAAATATTTACCTATAATTTGCCCTGCATCAATTTTTTCATTTACAATATGATAACTCATACACAATTTTTGGTTATCTTGTACCATAGCATATGTAGAGTAATTACCTCTATATTTTGGTAATTCAGCTGCATGTAGGTTAATAATAGGTATATTATATTTTTTTGCCAATTCTACACAATCTTTGGTGATTATAGGAGAATCACCTAAAATTATAGCTTGAGGTTTTTCTTTTACTATTTTGTTAAACATATTAATATCAAATTGATTTTCTATATTATAATTTATATTGCATTCTTCAAGAAACTGTATAGTATCATCATGAAAGAACAATGTGCCATCTTGAATTTTATTTTTAAAAAAGGAAGAAAAGAAAGACTTATTTTTTTTCTTAACTTGATCTAATTTATAAGGGTTGTTTTTTAATACATAAACAGCACTTTTTATATTTAATTCATAAAGGTTTTCTATACAAATATTGCCAAATACACTTCTAAAATTTGTTAGTAATATTATTTTATTTTTCATCTATAATGCCCCACAGCATCTATGACAAGGTAAAAAAGATTCATTTTCTAACAACTTATTTCTAAAATTTATATAGTTTTGCCCCATCCATATATCATCAAATTTTTCTTTTATAATATTTCCCATATCTATTTGAAAACATCTAGCCGCTATACTCATATTTCCTTTAGGGTCAATCTCTAGTGTACTCCAAGGAGCAGTGCATGTTTTTTTACCTATTTTTAGTGTTGGAAATAGGTAATAATCAACCAAACTTTGAAAAGTTGTTAACTCTGGCACAAAAGAAACAGCTATATTATTTTGACTAGCATATGTCTTAACACTATGTATTTCATCGTAAAACTTTAGATAATCTACATCTTTAAAATCAAAATTTTGCATATATTTTGAAGCAGTTATAGGCAAATCTGGAAATGCTTCATTATGCGTTTTTGCTATATCATTTGCAACAAAATTCATATGGTTTAATGAAAATCCATCAATTTGATATTTTTCAAAATATTGGATAAGTTCAAGTAAATTTGTTTCATTTACCGATGGTAGTATTGTAGAACTTATAAATATTTTTAAATTACTTTTTTTAAATATCTTTTTATCTGAAAGCTCCTTAATCGCTTGTTCAAATTTATCAAACAGTCCCTTATGCCCACGAATATTATCATGATAATCTTTTATTCCATCTATAGATAACCATAATTCATCTAAATTTGTATCTTCTAATTTATCAACATTATCCAATAGGTTAAGACCATTTGTTGTTAAGCTTACATTAAAACCTTTATTTTTTGCAATCTTTATGAAACTAAATATATTCTTATTAAAAAGTGCTTCTGTTCCTATAAAGGCAATTGTTTTGACTTTATTTATAAGATTATCAGTTATTTTTTCAAAATCCTCAATTGTCATATTATATTTCGTATCTGATTTCAAATGTTTATATAAAGAAGATTCTGTATCTTTTATACCAATATCGCACATGATACAGTTCAATCCACAAACAGAATTAACAGAAATGAAAGCAACTTCAAGCTTTTTATCTTTTGTAAAATCTTTAATATATGGCAAATATGAATTTCTAAAATCTTTATCCTGCTTATAAGAAAGAAATTTATAAAAATATTTTTCATATATTTTATTGTTAGTTTGTTTTCGTAAAATGTTTAATAAATCTATATGAAAAGAGTGATAAGTTTCACTAAGAATATCACTAAATTTTCTTAGTGGAATATCTTTAGAAAAAATATTCCAGCCTTTATTTAAGTCAACTTTAAACTCTTCACTAAATGCAAAATTATCTTCAGAGCAATCTTGAATATTAAAATAAAATACACCACTTTTCTTAGAATACAAAACAAAATCAAGCTTAATAATCTCATCATCAATAAACATATCTTGTATATTATTTATATGTATATTTATATAGCTATTTTGAATCATTCCTCCTAAAACTGGAGTGTTTCTTATTTTCTTCCCATTTATAAGTTTTCTATAAAATGAACCTTCTCTTTGTTCCGTCATACCCCATTCTATACCTGAGAGATAAACATCTTTATTTGTATCAAAATCTATATTATGATCTATACAAATCTGATTTTCTTTATAACTCAATACAATCTTATCTATATATACTTCATCTATATTTTCTAAACCAATTTGAAATGTCATATTTAGATCATTTGGTATATCGTATCTACTCCAATTTCCCGTGTCATAAGTAGGTAATAGTTCAGACAATGATATATCCACTTCATTTACTAAATCATTTAGCCAATCATCACTATAAATATTTTGTAGTTCATTTAGAGCTACAAATGAAATCAAAAAAGCATTTAATATATGGGTTGGATTTGATGAAGGTAACTCTTCAAAGAAAATTCTTTTATTACCATTTATTGTAATATTATTTTTAAAACCTCCATTTGCCATATCTACTGTGTAAAATTTTGCAGTTTTTATAGCTAATTCAAGATATTTTTTATCTTTTGTATTTTTATACCACCATACAAAAGCTAGTAAAATATAAGACTGTCCAAAAGAACATATCCAACCATCATCTAAAACTTTTTTCCCTCTAAAATAAACTTCATAATCATTTAACCAAGTTAAAGAATCATTATCCGATTTTATACAATTTAATTCAAGATATTGTATAGCCTTTAAAGCATATTCATCTGGTTTATGAGACAGAAAATTGATATCAAAAACTCTAGGGATCAATCCTATGTAGTTTCTATTTTTATACTCTATTAAGACAGCTTCACCAATAATTGCTTGAAGACCTATTTCAAAAGTATTTTTACATAATTTTCCATCTTCATTTTCTATGTGTATTAAACCATCTATAAATTTTTGTTTTTGTAAAACTGTCTCTTTCATAATTCCTCCAAATTTATTTCATCAATTAAATCAAACATTCCTTCATTAATAGCAATTTTTTTACTACTTTCAATCTTAAATTCTAATTTTCTATCATATACTATATACGAATCCCATGGCTTTGAATTATCATATTCATCAATATTTTTATAAAAAGCTATAGAGATATAAAAGGTATTTGCTTTTAAATAACAACTATTATTCATTTTATTTAAAATTTTATATTTCCCTATATTTTGTATATCAATTTTTTGATAAAAATTATTTATTATGTTACCTTTAAAATCAAAAAGTGTATAGCCAAAATATGGTTTATTTTGTAAATTTTTATTAATAAAAAATTCTATATCTAATATAATTACTTCACCAACATAAAAAATATATTTTTCTTCTTCATTACTTGATAACAACTTATAGTTTAAAATTTCAATCTCTTTTGTTCCAAATATATCATCTGAATTGTTTTCTACTTTTATTTTGTTTTTCTTATTCTGTTTTAAATCTATATTTAAAATATTCCATTTTTTAGTAGGAACATTTTTTATCTTTTCAATAGTATTATATACATTATAACTATAGTCATACGCTTCAAACAATATATCATCTTCAAAATCATCAAAATACTCTATCTTAAAACTTATATCATTGTCATCTATAACTTTTGGTATATTAAATATACCTATAGCATGCGTATAATCACCACCAAGATCTTTAAATTCTCTATACCATTTATCATCTTGCTTCAATGGTTTTGACCAGTTTATTTTTTCATTTGTAACGATATAACCATCTTGTTCCATAGAATTATCCATAGAATCACCAAGTAAAATTTCACTAAAAAGATTATCTTTTATATATAAAGATATTTTATGAACTTTTAAGCCTTTGTCTTTTGGTGCCAATTGTTCTTTTGTTATAAATCTAAAAAGAATTTGTCTAGTATCATTATCACTATTTTTAAGTTCTACCCCACTATTTTGAGAAAGAAGTCTTAACTCTTCTCTTCTTCTTACATCTGCTGAATATGATTTAATAACATCAAGTGTTTTACCGTCTTCTCTTATTTTTCCTTTGTCAATCCATATACATCTATCACAAATTTTCTGTACAGATGAGAGATCATGACTTACAAATAAAACAGTGGCCCCACTGTTTGTAAGTTTATCCATTCGTTCAAGTGCTTTTGCATTAAAATAAGCATCTCCAGCTCCAAGTATCTCATCTATGATTAAAACTTCTGGTTTTATAGCAGTAGCGACGGTAAATGCAAGTCTTGTATACATACCGGCAGAGTAAGTTTTGAGAGGTTGATCTATAAAATCTTCAAGCTCACTAAACTCTATAACTTCTTTTTCAATTTTTATTGCTTCTTCACCTGTTATACCTTGAAAAGCTAGTGAAGATTTTATATTTTCACGACCAGAAAACTCAGGGTGAAATCCCGTGCCTAATACAAAAAGAGCATTTACTTTTCCATCTACCTTGATAGTACCTGTAGTTGGCTGTAAATTATTCGCTATCATACTAAGAAGTGTTGTTTTCCCAGCACCATTTCTACCTATAATACCTACTTTTTCACCTTTATGAATAACAAGATTTATATCTTTGAGTGGCCAAAATTCTTCATAGTTTTTTTTAAAGGGTAACCCCAAAAGATCTATTATTTTATCAAAATTTGTTTTATACTTTTTATACATTTTAGAGACATTTCTCACCTCTATTGAATTGCTATTAGATATAATCATTAAATACACCTTTTAGCTTTGTAAAAAAATAATATCCACCAATAAAATGTAATAGAGACAAAATTGTAAAAATTGATAAAAGTTTATAATCTATTTGATTAAACATAAAAATTTTTTGATATAAAATAATCATATAATACAAAGGGTTGAAATATAAAAAAATTCTCATAGATTCTGGTATCATATCTTCTGTATAGGCTATAGGGCTTATCATCATAAGCATAAGAACTACTATACCTATAATCTGTCCTAAATCTTTAAAAAATACATTTATAGCAGAAAGTATCCATACTAATCCTACGGTGAACATTAACTGTAATATAAATATTGGTAATAAAAACAAATAATTAAATCCAACTTTACCTAAATAAATCATAACTAAAGTCAATATACTAAAACCAACAATCAATAAAACCTGTGAAGACAAAACAATATTTACAGGAACAAATTCTATTGGAAATAACGTATTTTTTATCAAGTTACTATTCGATGTTACTGCTCCTACGCCACGACTTAACGCTTCTGCAAAACTTAAAAAAGGAATAAGACCACAGAATATTAAAAGTACATATTCATAAGGAGACATTATATGAAGTCGGATTTTAAATACCATTAGATATACAAAAGCATACATACCTAAAAAAAGTACCGGATATAGGAAAAGCCAAATAATCCCTAGTGTAGAACCAGCATTTTTTGATTTCAAATCATGTAATGTTGTTGAATAGATAATCTTTCTATTTTTATAAATTTCTATAAACGGTTTTAACATTAATAATCCATCAATTCTTTCACAATTTTTTCACTAGCTCTGCCACCACCATAGAGATCTAAATCTTTATCACTAAATGCAGGAGTATTGTTAAAAACAGTAAGTATTTTCATTTTGTCGGCACCTACTAAAGTATTGAAACCATTCTCTACAAGTTCTACCCACTCTGTCTCATCTCTTAGGGTAATGCACTGTTTTGCAAAGAAATATGCCTCTTTTTGGAGTCCTCCGCTGTCTGTCATAACAAGTGAGCAGTTATCTATAAGCCATACCATCTCTAGATATCCTACAGGGTCAATGATGGTTAGATTATCTGTATCAATTTGAAGTTCTTTGAGTATCTTTTTTGTTCTTGGATGTAAAGGTAGGATTATCTGTTTTTGCTCTGCTATCTCATTGAGTGCTGCAAAAATATCTTGTAGTCTTGTTGCATCATCTGTATTTTCAGCTCTGTGAATAGTACAGAGTATATAGTCCTCTTGAATGTCACATGATGGTTTTTGAGCCAAGTTCTTATAAAATATTGCTCCATCTTGCATAACATCACCTGACTTCACTACTTTTACATCCAAGTTATCATACCCTTCATTTTTCAGGTTCTGTACTGCTGTATCAGTTGGACAAAAGAGTATGTTACTTACTCTGTCTGTAAGGATTCTATTTACTTCTTCTGGCATTTTCATATTAAAACTTCTAAGTCCTGCTTCTATGTGTGCTAGTTTTATATGGAGTTTACTTGCTACTATTGCACCGGCAAGGGTGGAGTTTGTATCTCCATAGACCATTACCCAGTCAGGTTTTTCTGTTAAACAGACCTCTTCAATTTTTTCTATCATCTGTCCTGTCATAGCACCATGACTTTTCCCACCAATCCCTAAGAAATAATCAGGTTTAGGAATCTTCATCTCATCAAAGAAGATATCACTCATATTTGCATCATAATGTTGTCCGGTATGGACTATCACTTCATTTATCTCTTTATGTTTGGCTATCTCTCTACTTACACTTCCTGCTTTTATGAACTGGGGGCGTGCGCCTAGGATTGTTACTACTTTCATTATATATTCTCTCTTATGTATTCTATCTCATCATCTGTTACATACGGATTCATAGGCAGACTCATAATCTCCTCACTTACTTTCTCAGAAATAGGAAAGTCACCTTTTTTATAGTCTAAGTGCGTAAATGCCTC
>Ga0256843_1001222_pt1 | contig 20620 bp, 11 predicted proteins | sample AlvinellametaG_FD_191572 | JGI IMG/M metagenome (GOLD analysis project Ga0256843, IMG submission 191572) | Pompeii worm associated microbial communities from hydrothermal vent at the East Pacific Rise, Pacific Ocean - Alvinella | ecosystem: Host-associated > Annelida > Integument > Unclassified ... | reverse complement strand
CCTAAGACTATTACAACCCCACCAGTCATATACTCACATGGGTGGTCTCCAGTTCCCTCTACTATTGCAATACACCCAGAGTTCCTAACTGCAAATCTCTCTCCAACTTGACCTGTTACATATAGTTTCCCTCCAGTTGCACCATAGAGGCATGTATTTCCAGCTAAAGAGTAGTTTGAACCAGATAGCTTAGAGGTAATTACAATCTTTCCTCCACTCATTCCCTTTCCAACATAATCATTTCCAGCACCATTTACATATATGCTCACACCCTTAATTAAGAATGCTCCAAGTGACTGTCCTGCTGTTCCTGTAAGTTTTATCTTGATTGAGTCTTCTGGAAGTCCCTCATCTCCATAATACTTAGCAATCTCTCCTGAAATTCTTGTTCCAAAGCTTCTATTTAGGTTTATAATATTTCTGCTAATTGTTGTAATATTACTTGGTTGTTTGATAGTTGGCATAACCTCTTTTAATATCTCTTGTTCAAACTCATTCTTATCATAAGGTTCATTAAATTTAACCTGTTTTGTATTTACTCCATCTAGTTTAACAAGTAGAGATTCAAAATCAAACTTCTTAGCAAACTCATCATCAATCACTTTTAAAAGTTCGGTTTTTCCAATAATCTCTTCTAATGAGCTATATCCAAGTCTTGCTAAGATTTCTCTTACATCTTCAGCTAGAAGTGTAAAGTAGTTAATGAGTCTCTCAACTGTTCCTACATAGTGTTCTCTAAGTTTTTCTTCTTGAGTTGCAATCCCAACAGAACATCTATTTAAGTGACAAATTCTCAAAATCTTACACCCTAAAATAGTTAAAGCTCCAGTTCCAAAAGCGTAGCTTTCAGCACCAAATATAGCAGCTTTTACAATATCTAATCCAGTCTTAAGCCCTCCATCAGTCTCTAATTTTACTAAACCTCTTAGACCATTTGCCTTTAGAGCATTATGAGCTTCAATTAGCCCAAGCTCCCAAGGGTTTCCAGCAAATTTGATTGAGCCAAGTTGAGCAGCCCCAGTTCCACCATCTGAACCAGAGATAATAATCTTATCTGCATAACACTTAGCAACTCCTGCTGCAATTGTTCCAACTCCAGCAGTAGAGACCAGCTTTACAGCCACTTGTGCTTCTGGGTTTATCTGTTTCATATCAAAGATTAGTTGTGCTAAATCCTCAATTGAGTATATATCATGGTGAGGTGGTGGAGAAATTAGTGTCACCCCAGGAGTTGTGTGGCGAAGTCTTGCTATTAGTTGTGTAACTTTATGCCCTGGGAGCTGTCCACCTTCTCCTGGTTTTGCACCTTGAGCAATCTTTATCTGAAGCTCTTCTGCAGAGCGTAGATATGCTGGAGTTACTCCAAATCTACCAGATGCAATCTGTTTGATTTTAGAGTTTTTAATTGTTCCAAATCTCTTAGCGTCTTCTCCACCCTCTCCAGAGTTACTCATTCCACCAATTCTATTCATAGCCTCAGCCAAACACTCATGAGCCTCTGGAGAGATTGAACCAAGACTCATAGCAGCAGTTGAAAATCTCTTAAATATCTTCTCTTTTGGTTCTACTTTATCTAATGGAATTGGTTTTCTATCTGACTTAAATTCAAAGAAGTCTCTAATAAACTTCTTATCTCTCTTATCAATAATATTTTTTAAGTTTTCAAAATCCTCTTTTTTCCCAGATACAGAAGCAGAGTGGATTGCGTGAACGGTGTTTGGTGAGTAGTCGTGATACTCTCCACCATCTAAATATTTATAGAATGAACCAAGATTTAGAGGGAATAGCGATTTTGGTTTATTGTATGCCTCATAGTGGTATCTCTCGACTCTAGCTTCTATATCTTTATATCCTAGTCCACTAAGTAGCACTCTTGCCACACTAAAACACTCATCTACTATCTCTCTACTTAGTCCTAAAATATCAAATAGGGCTGAGTTTCTATAACTAGCAATTGTTGCAATTCCCATCTTAGACATAATCTTCATAAGTCCAGCATTTAGTGCATTTCTAATCTTTTTAACCGTTGTTGTTGTATCAAAACTATCTTTATATCTCTTTTTGGCAAGATTTTCAGCAGTTGATAGAAGTAGATAAGGGTATATTGCAGTAACTCCAAATCCTAATAGACAAGCTGACATGTGAGCATCATATACCTCTCCTGTGATTGCTACAATGCTAATTAGGTGTCTTAGATTTGCCTCTAATAGTCTTTGGTTTAATCTTCCAACCACCATCAACATAGGAATTGTTTTTTGGTTACTATTAACTGCTCTATCGTCTAATACAACAGTTCTAATCTCTTCTGCTTTTATATCTTCAATAATCTTATCAATTAGTCTCTCAAGACTTCCTCTCATATCTGAAGTATAAGTTGTGCTATAGCTTTTTAATTTATATGATGGGTCATACTTTGGATTTTTTGGATCTCCAAATTCAAAGAGAATATCTAGGGTATCTTTTATTAAAATTGGTGTAGCACTCTTTAGCCTTTTTGCATGTTCGCTATCTTCTACTAATACATTTCTAATCTCACCAAACCCAGTATTTAAGCTCATTACTACCTTTTCTCTAATTGGGTCAATTGGTGGGTTTGTAACTTGAGCGAATTTCTGTTTGAAGAAGTCTGAGAAGTTTCTCTGGATTTTAGAAAAAGCAGCTAAAGGGGTATCATCTCCCATAGATCCTGTTGCCTCTTTTCCGTCTTTTAACATAGGCTCAATTATCTGGTCAATTACCTCATGAGTTATATTAAAATATCTCTGCTTTGCTTCTAGCTCTTCCTTTTGAATCTCTTCTATATGTAGATATGGACTATCTATATACTCTTGGAGGTAGCTCATATTATCATTTAGCCACTCGTTGTAGTTTGCTCTAGCCTTTAGGTAGTCATTTATCTCATCATTTTTCATTACTCTACCATTTTTTAGGTCTAGCCCCATCATCTCGCCAGATTGGAGTCTGCCTCTCTCTTTAATCTCTTCTACGGGGATATCTAAAATTCCATATTCTGAAGTTATAATTAATCTATTATCTTTTGTAATAATATATTTTGATGGTCTAAGTCCATTTCTATCTAAGATACACCCAATATATCTCCCATTTGTCATACTAACAGCAGCAGGTCCATCCCAAGCCTCAAAACAGGTAGAAGTATACTCATAAAATGCTCTAAGTTCTGGGTCCATGTGTGGAGCATTTTGCCAAGGTGCTGGAATTAGTGCTCTTGCTGATTTGAAAAAATCTACCCCATTTGCTTGTAAGAACTCAAAGAAGTTATCAAGTGATGCAGAATCACTCATATCATCTTGTAAGATAATCTTTAAAATTCTATCTAACTCTTCATCACTAAACACTTCGCTCTTAATAGAACCCCTCTTAGCTAAAACATTAAATCTATTTGCAGTAACTGAGTTTATCTCCCCATTGTGTGCTATTGTTCTAAAGGGTTGAGCTAATTTCCACTGAGGAAGAGTATTGGTTGAAAATCTTTGATGGAATAGACAAAATGATATTTTAAAGTCTTTATCTTGTAGGTCTTTGTAGAACTTTTTAATAAGAGTTGGCATTAATAGACCCTTATAGGAGATAACCGATGTAGAAAATGATGATATATAAAAATCTCTATCCTCTCTTAACTCATACTCTACCTCTTTTCTAGTTAGATATACCATAGCATCAAATCTAGAAAAAGACATAATAGAATCTGGCACAACAAATATTTGTGTTATGTTTGGAAGAGACTCTAGTGCATACTCTCCTAGTGCATCGGTATTAATTGGCACTTCTCTTCTCATAATAATTTTTAAATCATTTGCTCTACATTTCTCTTCAAAAACCTCTAAGTCTTTGCTATTTTTACTAAATATCATAGCTACAGCATACTGCTTTGGTAAAACTACCCCCTTCTCTTCTGCCTTTTTTCTCATAAACTCATGAGGCATAGATAGAAGTAACCCTGAGCCATCTCCACTCTTACCATCTGCTGCAATTGCTCCTCTGTGCATCATTCTTGAGAGTGCATTTATGGCATCTTCTAAGTTTTTGTGAGAAGGTTTGTTGTCTATTGAAGCTAACAGACCAAATCCACAGTTATCTTTAAATGAAGTAAAAAGATCTTTCATAAACCAACCTTTATTTAAAATATTACAGGGTGAATATATTTGTTTTTTCCCTAAAGTTGGTTGATATTATCCAAAGATTGTTTAAGAAATTAAGGGATTTGGGCTTATTAGGCTAAAAGCAAAAGAGGAAGATATTATTGTTACACTTTTAATTAAAATTTATAATTTTCAATTAACTAAAAAAGTAGAAATTATTTTTTTATTTCTACTTTTTTGAATATTCAATTACACTAACACTATATTTTGGAAATGTATAATTTAGTTGAGCATTTTCCACTTCTATACTACTTTTTTGTTTAAAAATATCTATTTTTGGTAACTCTATATAGTATTTATCATCATCATCTTTTGTTATTTTTGCATCTGGATTTAACTCTTGTAGTCTTGATATATCTACCCCATTTGCAACCTCTTTTTTATCGTAATACTCTCCTGTTATAGAGTGAGTTAGAGTTGTAATATCTACTCTATTACTACCACTATAATTTATTAAATCTATATTTATATTTTTATCTTGACTTGATGAGCCATTTACAACAAATACTACTACTTTATCTCTCATTTCAATTGGAGTAATTACTATATCTTTATCATTTGATATCCCATACATAACTTTTGGATTTGCATCAAAATCTATATAATCTCTCCATAGTTTTAAGCTAGAGACAATTGGATAAGGAGTTCCATCTCTTTTATAGGTAGCATGTCCTCCTCCTATATATGCATGCCATAGACTACTCATATATAATCCACCCTTTATAAAATAGCTAAAGGTATTTGAGTGCCAAATAACTTTTCCCCAAGACTCTTCATAGAGTAACCCCTTTCTAGTAGCAGGCGGTAGAGAGTTATATTCAGTAAATGCAATCTTTATATCTTTTTTAGCCCTTCTTGGATTATCTTTCATATATTTTTCAATATGCCCTTTTACTATTTCTATATCAGTTTTATAATCTTTTGGATTATCTGTGTAGTTATGAACCGATATAATATCTATATAATCCCCGTAATCTTTTAAAACATCAGGAAGCATACCATTTATCTGTCCATGGGTAGTGCAAGGACCCAATATCTTAACACTGCTATCAGCACTATTTATCCCTTCAGCATATTTTTGGAGTGTTTCTCCATAACTTGTAGCATCTATGCCTTCTAAATCTGGCTCATTTCCAACCTCTACAAATTTTAATCCAAGTGGTTTTGAGAGTGCTTCATTATCTCCCCAACTACTATTATAATCTACATTCAAATATTTAATTAGACCATTTCCATACTCTTTTACATCTTCATTATCTTTTGCACCTTTACTAGATGATACTCCTATTAAAAATTCCATAGATGGGATTTTATCTTTTATATACTCTGTCCATTTTCCAACAGAGTATGTAACACTACTACCACTATTTTGTAGATCATATTTTTCTATCATAGACCCACCAGGCCATCTAAGATAACTAACCCACTCTTTAAAGTTATCTATAAATGTTTGACTAGTAGATATTGCTTTGTTTGGAGTCATACATAGACCAAATAGTAATTTGCTTATGCTATTTTGTTCATAATCTCCCTCATATATTGCAAACTTTGGCATATTTGCATATATTGATAATTTATCTAGTTTGAAATATCCATTACCATCTACATTTATATAAAAATATGCAACACCTACGCCTTTTATGGAGCTTAAATCTAGTTGGCATTCATTATCTTTTGAATATTTTAGTTTAGGAAGAGATGAATCATCTCTAAATGAGGAGCTTAAATCATCTGATGTATCTATTAGATACCACTTTTGATTCTCTTTTACTGAGAAGAAATCTCCAGTGAAGTTATTTTCGCTTATACACCAATTTGTTCCATCATATAACATAATTTTATAGTAAAAGTTTTTATTAAAACTTCCCTCTTTTACAATTGCACTATTTTTGCTTAAATCTATACTATTATCAAATATTGTATATAGATAATTATTTGTATTTTTTGTCTGTTTTTGAACAAGTGTATGATTTTTTACTCTAAATATAAGATTATTAGGAGTTGCTCTCCATTTTAGATTACTATTTGATGTGTCTATTTGCTTATCTAGTTTTGTATCGCTAGAGAACTCTCCACTCCATTTCATAAAGTTCTCTTCAATTTTTTGGGCTGTGCTAAATAGTGTTAAATCTTTTACATCTACACTAAATTTATCCAATATAATTAGACCGCTACCATTTATGACTTCTACACCCATTTCTATATCATTATAGTATAGCTCATCTATATCTTGGCATGTTTTGGCATCATTCTCCTTCAAGTAGTTTAAGAATTTTTTAAAATCAAATTGGATTTTATTTATTTTTTTAGTTGCAACAAAGTTGTAAAAATATCTATCTAAATCTTTTTCTTCTTTTTTATATACAGTATATATTACTCCATCTATTTCCACATTCTCTTTAAATAGGACTCTTCTTCCTGGGTGAAATCCATCTGGATCAAACCTTACCATAATTTCATATCTAATATCTCCCATAGAGGAGTTATCTGTTTTGTGTAGCCAAGACTCTATTGCAATATTGTATCTTCCTGTAATATTAAAGTCTCTATATTCTAAATCTATATTTACACTCTTTAGCTCTTTAACTTTTTTTGGCAAGATACCTTTTAGATTTACTTGATGAGCAAATTTTTTACCATATATAGCCTCTGGATACCCTTTTACTCTACCTTCTCCATTTGGCCAACCCCAAAACCAACCACCTTTTGTAGAGTTATTTTCGCTAAAAGTAAATACGCACTGTTTCCAGTCTTCTCCATTTTTAATATTACCTTTTCCCCAATCATTATTGTTTAGAGTATAACTTCCCTCTATTGGTAGATCTTCAAAGTCTCCACAGCTTTTATCTAAAACATCTAAATTTGATATTAATATTTCTGGGGAGATTATCTTTACAGTTCTACTCTTTTGTGCTTTATTTCCCTCTTTATCTGTAGCACTATATACTACTTTATATTCTCCAAATTTACTAATATTTAAATCGCTAGAATTTATATCTACCTCTATAGTATTATTGTTGCTATCTTTTGCAACTGCTCCTAACTCCTTATATGGATTTCCTATAATAATTATTTGTGGATTATCCCCATTTAGTTTAATATCTATTTGAGAGTTAGACGAAGATTCATTAGTATTATTTAGGCTATTATTAGAGTCATTATTTGTTATATTATTTTGTGAACTATTATGTTCATTGCTATTAGCAGAGTTGTTATTATTATGATTTAAATTGGAATTGGAGTTACTATTTTCATTAGAGTTATTATAGTTGTTATTATATGTGTTTGATATAGGGTTATTATTAGAGTTATAAGAATCCGATGAGGAGTTGTTTTCATTATTAGAATGGTTATTATTATTTTGGTTTAAGTTGGAAGTTGAATTATTGTTTTCATTAAAATTGATACCAGTATTGTTATTATTAGTTAATGATTCTGTATTATTGTTATGGTTATTTTGATTATTAGTAGAGTTGTTGTCTATTATATTATTATTTAAAGAGTTATTTAAATTTGAATTATTACTATTACTATTATTTAGACTATTAGTATTGTTGTTTTGATTATCTTTTTTAATATTGACTACTTTTATAACTCTAACAGCAGTTGAACTATTTTTAGAGCTATCTGTAGCACTATATACTACTTGATACTCTCCTTCTATAGCACTATTAATATTATTTGATACTATTTTAACATCTACTATGCCATCTTCATCATCAATAGCCTCAGCTCCTAATTCTGTATAGGTACTATTTAGAGCTAAAATTAGAGGATTATCCCCTTTTATTTTTATTAAAGGAGGTGTAGTATCTATGTTTAGTTGAGTAGGCTCCTCATCTGTTTGATTACTTAAGACCTCTAGGATATCATTTTTATTTTCTTTCCATTTTTGATTAAATGTTTGAATAACATTTTTTGTAGATTCTTTTATTAAAGGAATTGTTTCTTTATTTAAAATATCTGGTTCTATTTTTTCTATATATAATATAGCCTCTTCTAAGGCCTTATCACCCTTTTTAGCCTCTTTTTTGGCCTCTTTTAGTGCTTTTGCAAGTGCTTTAAAACTGACTATAGCATCTTTTTTAGCCTCTTTTAAATCTTTTTTTATCCCTTTTTGTATCTCTTTTGCTACCTTATTTACTTTTATATTTGCTTCTAATAGGTCTAATTTACCGCTTTGTATTGCCAACTCTATTGGATCTTTTGTTAAAATCTCACTTTGTAGATTTAATACTTCTGCAATATCCTCTTTTGCTTGAGCCAATAGAGAAAATAGCCTGTTGGTATCTATTTTATTATAACTCTTTTTTTTACTATTTTTTTCTCCTATTTTATCCATTACTGATGTTGCAATTAGGGTAGATATAGGAGTTAAAATCACCTTTTTTGAATCTTTTTCTCTAAAAGCTATTAATGTTTGAGTGTATGGTCTATTTTCTCTAATATCAAATCCTCCAGTAGATACAATTGGAGTTTGATAGTTATCTTTTTCTATTTTTAGTTTAAAATAGCCTCTATTATCACTTGTTGTATATGTTTCATTTTTATCTAAAATTCCATTTTTATTTGAATCCAAAAAGACTTTAGCATCTCTAATCTCTCCATCTACTACTCTACCAGTTATCTCTTCATAAATTGGTGTTAAGTTATTTTTAGAACCATTTTGTTCTACTATTTCTACTTGAGTTTGTTGTGCTACTTGTGTTGGGCTATCTTTTTTAGTGGTGTTGCTATGGTTATTATTACCACAACCTACAATAAATATTGTGGTTATTACAGTTATGATAGATTTTATATTTTTATTCATTAAAAAACCTTAATCTAAATATTTTATTTTATAATATTGATTTAAAGATTAAAAGTTAATTAAAAATATATAAATATAGTAAATTGTATTTTTAATTAAAAATTAATGAAATTCAACAGGATCAATATCTATTTCAATTTGAGGGTTATTTATTTGGTGTAGAGCCTTTAACATAGGGACCCTTTTTGAAGAGCGAAGTAGGATTTGATATCTATATTTGTTTGCAATCTTTTCTATTGGAGCTTTTCCATGCCCTACTATCTCTATCTCTTTAAACTCCTCTAGTTTTGATACAATCTCTTTAGTTGTATTAAATGCTCTTTTTTCACTTCTATTTGAGATTAGAACTCTAGCAAGAGTTACAAATGGTGGATATAAATCTCTTGCAAACTCTAGTTCATCTTTTAAGAACTCCTCATAATCTTCTATATACATCTCAAAGAAGTCTCCGTTTGCACTCTGGACAATAATATCAGCACTCTTTGCCCTTCCACTTCTTCCTGCAATCTGGACTAAAAGGCTCATGGCTTTCTCTCTTGCTCTATAGTCACTAATTCCTAAAATATAATCAATTCCTAAAATTACACTCAAAGTTATATTAGCATAGTCATGCCCTTTACTCAACATCTGAGTTCCCAAGAGGATATGGCTCTTTTTCTGTTCAAATCTCTCTAATGCCTTTTTTAGTTTAGTTGGAGTAGTAATTGTATCTTTATCAAATTGTTCTACTACAATCCCTTCTATATTTTTTTCAATTATCTCTTTAGCCTCTGCTGTGCCAATCCTTTTGGTTGTAAGTGGTGAGTATCCACAACTATTACAAATTTCTGGGATTGGTTGGGTGTGGTTACAGTAGTGGCATTTGATTTGTCTATATTTTGCATGAAGAGCCATTCCAACAGAGCAGTTTGGACATTTTTGAGTCTCTCCACAGCTAGGACAGTAGAGATATTTAAAGTTTCCTCTTGTAGGAATAAATAGTAGAGACTGTTCTCCTTTTTTAAAGTTATACTCTATTTTTTCTAAAATAAGGTTAGATATACCATTTCCTTCAATAAAGATATATCTCTTTTTAGTTTTTATAAATGGCTCTTTCAATCTTACAATATCATATTTATAGTATGAACTAAGAGTTGGAGTTGCACTAGATAAGACTACTTTTGCTCCAATTTTTCTTCCAATATATATTGCCATATCTCTTGCGTGGTATCTTGGTTTCATCATAGATTTATAGCTATCATCATGCTCTTCATCAACAATAATAAGACCTACATCTTTTATAGGAGTAAAAAGAGCAGATCTTGCCCCTGCTATAATATATATCTCTCCTCTATTTAGTCTATCTAATATATTTTGTTTCTGTTTTTTAGTAAGTCTAGAGTGCCAGATTGCAATTTTATCATTAAAATATCTCTTTAATCTCTTTTCCATTTGAGGGGTAAGAGAGATTTCTGGCATTAGGAGTATAGTTCTTTTTTTCTCCTTTAGATTTTTGATAATTAAAGATATAAATATTTCAGTCTTTCCTGCTCCAGTTACTCCAAAAAGAAGGGCTAAATCTTTTTTTAAGAGGTTATTAAAGGCTATTTGTTGAGCTTTAGATAAGTTTGGACTATTAATCTCTTCTAATTCTACACTTTTAGTTTCTACACTGTTATTGTGTGGGATATATAGATTTAGAGCTTCCCCTACTGAGCAGAAGTAATATTTTGATATAAATTCTGATATTTCTATTTGCTCTTTTGTATAGAATTTATCTTCTATCTCTAAAATATCTACTGTTTCAAAATCTATTGGTTTTGTTGTCTCTTCAACTATTACTCCTCTTTTTACTTTTGATTTTAGAGGAACTTTTACTACTTTTCCAACCTCTATTTTAGATTTATAGCTATATGTTAAGATTGGTGCTGATGATTTTAGTAGGGCTACTTTATAGTAATATATGGTGCTTCTCCACTTTTTAATGGAGAATTTTATCATATATCATTTTAATTAACTTGTAAGCTGTTTGCATCCTGTAGCATTTGTATTTGAAGTAATTGTTGTATCACACTCAAATTTTCCATTTACAATCTCAAATATCACATCTCCAGATGGACCTTTAAATATGTATTGGTCTCTACCATTGGTTCCAGTTCCCGCACTAAATGACCACTTTCCTCTCTTATTTGGGGTATTTGGAATTGGATACTCTAAGACTAAAGGCAAAGAGGCATTATTATCAAAGTGACCAAATACATTTGTCGAGCCTCCAACTGCTCTAATAGGTCTGAAATCTCCTCTTAAAATTCTCTTTTGTCTCTCCATAGCTAGGGCATTTCTAATGGTAGCTACTGTATTTCTAGCTTTTGCAATTACAGCATCGTCTCTAGTTGCTGCAAAGCGTGGGATTGCAATTGATGCTAAAATTCCAATAATAACTACTACAAATATTAACTCTATCATTGTAAAAGCACTTTTTGCTTGTTTCATAATATTTACCTTTCTAATAAAACTTTAAAATCCGACTCTATTTCCTGCAATTGTCATATTTATATCTTGAATAATTGAGTTTATCCCTCTGCAAATAGAACTACTACTTGCTATCTTTTGGATTGAGAGTTCTATATTACTATTATTGCTATAATCTAAAATCATCTCCTTACACTTTTCTTTAGTTGAGATATATTTATTAATGAAATAGATATAGACCTTTTTTGCTGTGCTGTTTTCTTCTAATAGAATATCTCCATTTTTTTCTAACTCAATTACGGTATTTGATACACCTCTTAAATCTGCTACTGTTTTTGGGATTTTACCCTTAGCAAATATACTAGTTGCAATCTCTGTTTTTGCTGTTTGTATATTGTAAGCTAGTTTTGATATTTTAGCATCAGATGAGGTTGAAGATAGTCTAGGGATTGCAATAACTGCTAAAATTCCAATAATAACTATTACAAATATGAGTTCTAACATTGTAAAGCCATTTTTTTGATTTCTCATTTTTTAAGACTCTTTTTAAATATTTTATAGTTTTAAATATAATAACTCTTATACTTAAAACTATAAAATATAATCCTCAAAAGTGAGGATATATATTTTTATTTTTAGTAGGTAACTTGACTACCACCAACTGTAATATTTGTATCTTGGACTAATTTATCTACACCTTTACAAATAGCACTTGCACCACCTGTTGATTCAATATTAATTGTTACACTAGATGATTTACTATTTCCTATAATAGATAATCTTTTACATTTTTCTCCACTATCTTTATCTATAAAGTCTATAATTGATTCATTATTATCTGAGTTTGTAGCTTGAGTTATATTTACATCATTTGAAATAACTGCTTCAGCAATTGTATTTGAATATTCTTTTATAGCTTTTTCTGGATCAGTTGTTTCTGCTGGAACATTATTTGTTGCAATAATTCTAGCTGCAAGTTCGCTCTTTGCTGTTTGGATTGCATTTGCCATTTTAGAAATTTTTGCATCATCTCTTGTTGCTGCAAGTCTTGGGATTGCTACTGCTGCTAATATACCAATAATTACAATAACGAAAATCAATTCAATCATTGTAAAACCTGCACTCATTTGAGGTTGAGTGTTTCTTCTGTTATTCATAAATTGCTCCTTAAAATATCTATTTAAAACATGTCTTTTATCAAACGTTAAAATTATAGCTTAAATATATTTATAAAATTCTTAATGTATATAAGAAAGTTAAGATTATTTTAAAAATTTATATTGGAAGCTCAAGGAGCAGTTTTTCTATCTCTTTTTGTGTCTCATAGTTCTCTTTTAGTGCGTGGAGATATACATTTAGAAGTTTTGGGATATTGCTATCCCTATCTGGTGTAATATTGTGTCTGTGTAGTGTATCCATTACATACATGGCAAAATCATTATCTAAGTCAACCTCATATCTCTTTCCTGCAATAGAGAAACTAACTTTTTTTTTCATTTTTAAAACCCTTTATATTAAATAATATTATAAAAATATGTTATTATTATATCAAATATAGTAAAAATAGAAAGTAAGTAGTAATGTTACCTTTTAAAGTTGAAAGTCCTTATACTCCAAGAGGAGACCAGCCAAAAGCTATAGAGAGACTTAGTAAATCTATCTTAGATGGAAATAAGTTTCAGACTCTTTTAGGGGTTACTGGTTCTGGAAAAACCTATACTATGGCAAAGATTATAGAGCAGACTCAAAAACCAACTCTCATTATGACACACAATAAGACTTTAGCTTCACAACTATATTCAGAGTTTAAAACTTTTTTTCCAAAAAATGTGGTGGAGTATTTTATAAGTTACTATGACTACTATCAACCAGAAGCATATCTCCCACGACAAGACCTATTTATTGAAAAGGACTCATCTATAAATGAGGAGTTAGAGCGAATGAGGCTCTCTGCTACCTCTTCTCTTTTAACATATAATGATGTAATAGTTATAGCTTCAGTCTCAGCCAATTATGGATTGGGTTCTCCAAGTGATTATAAAAATATTGTTCAAAAGTTAAAAGTTGGAGCTGAATATAACCAAAGAGAGCTACTCTTAAGGCTTGTAGAGATGGGCTATAAGCGAAATGATGAGTTTTTTGATAGGGGAGATTTTAGGGTAAATGGGGAAATTATTGATATATTTCCAGCATATAGCCTAGAGTATGCTATTAGAGTAGAGTTTTTTGGAGATGAGATTGAAGATATATATACCTTTGATACTTTAACTATGAAGAGAGTAGAGAGCCTAAAAGAGACCATAATCTATTCGGCTAATCAATTTATTGTCTCAAAAGATAAATTAAAAGTAGCTATAAAATCAATAGAAGAGGAGTTAGCAGATAGGCTAAACTATTTTAAAAGAGAGGGAAAAATTTTAGAGTATAATAGATTAAAAGAGAGGGTAGAGTTTGATTTGGAGATGTTGGAAGCTACTGGGACTTGTAAAGGGATAGAGAACTACTCAAGACATCTAACCCAAAAAAGAGAGGGAGAGCCACCATTTACCCTTTTAGACTACTTTTATGAGTTAAATAGAGACTTTTTAGTAATTGTAGATGAGTCTCATGTTTCACTTCCCCAATTTAGAGGAATGTATGCTGGAGATAGAAGCAGAAAAGAGGTTTTAGTAGAGTATGGGTTTAGATTGCCAAGTGCTTTAGATAATAGACCTTTAAAGTTTGATGAGTATATAGAAAAAGTTCCACAATTTCTATTTGTATCAGCTACACCTTCAGATTTTGAACTAAAAAATTCAAGTGTTATAGTAGAGCAGATAATAAGACCCACAGGATTATTAGACCCAAAAATTGAGGTTCGAGATAGTAAAAATCAGGTAGAAAACCTATATGATGAGATAAAAAGAGTTGTAAAAAGAGGAGAGAGAGTCTTAATTACTACTCTAACTAAAAAGATGGCTGAAGAGCTTACAAAATACTATAACGATTTAGGGCTAAAGTGTAGATATATGCACTCAGACCTAGATGCTATTGAGAGAAACCAGATAATAAGAGCTCTAAGACAAGGGGAATTTGATGTTTTAATTGGAATAAATCTCTTAAGAGAGGGGCTAGATTTACCAGAAGTAAGCCTTGTAGCAATCCTAGATGCAGACAAAGAGGGTTTTTTACGCTCTACTACATCTCTAATCCAAACAGCAGGAAGAGTGGCTAGAAATGTAAATGGCTTAGTTTTAATGTATGCTTCAAAAGTTACAAAATCTATGCAAGAGACAATAGATATTACTAAAAGCAGAAGAGAAAAGCAGATGGAGTATAATAAGAAGCATAATATTACTCCAAAGACTACAAAAAGAGAGCTAGATACTAATTTAAAGAGTGAAGATATAAACACTCTATATAAATCTAAAGAGAAAATTCCAAAGAGTGAGAAAAAAAGACTCTTAAAAGAGCTTAAGGCTAAAATGTTAGAGGCCTCTAAAAGGCTGGATTTTGAGGAGGCAATACGGCTTAGAGATGAGATAGCTAAAATAAAAAAACTTTAAAAGGGAGTTTTAGATATATAAAGATTTTTTTAATAAAATGTTTTTTTAGATTATTAGATTGGTAGAGTGGATTTTTTGAGAGGCTATATTTATTAAATTTTTCATTTTCTAAAATTTAATTAGAAGTTATAATTATTTTTTAAGTGCGAAGTATTATTAATTGAAATACAAATAGATTTTTTCTATTTGCATTTCAAAGAGACTAATTCTCTTCAATGCCATTTTGTGCATTTATAAAAATTTTAGCCGTTACTTTATCATAAATGAAGTAGGCATCTCTAAGCTCTTTAATATTTGTATTATCAATTTCTCCAATTTTTATATGAATAGCTTTTTTACTAGAATTTTCAAACTTAAATATTAAACTTGATCCATTTTCTGAATTTGTAGCTATAATATTAGAGCCATTATCTTCTATACTATATGAAAATATTGAAGTGTTTTCCTGTAGATTTTGATACATAGGAATAAAGAACATTTGATTATCATGAAATTCAACTTTTGATATACTCCATTTCATATTTGTATTCTTATTATTATCTGTTTCTTTTTGTTCAACAAGATAGAATTTTTTCCCATCTAACAATTCTTTATTGAAACCATTTATAGAAGATTCTGAATTTTTAGTATCTCTAAATGTTTTTGCATGATTTTCATCAAGAAATAAATAGCCAATAGTTCCACTTTCATCAACAACTATTATTGTTGTATCATTTTTATCAATAGGAGATATTATCCAATTACTATTTTCTGAATCATCACCTTCTAGAAAAATAATATCAATAGAACCATTTTCTTCAACCCTATATGAAAAAGATTCTTCTTTACTATTTGGGATTTCATAATCTTTAATGCTAACTAATTTATCTGAAAAGGAAAAGCTTTCTATATTCCAGTCTGTTAGAACTTGATCATTTCCAAAATCATCATTTTCAACCAAATAAAATGTTTTTCCTTTTAAAAAATCTTTAGTAAATTTAAATGGAGCTTTTTCTGATGTTTGTATAGTATCAGGCTCATTATTATTTAGATTATTTGAAGTAGAAGAGTTGTTTCCTGAATCTCCACAACCATTAATAAAAAATACTAATGTAAGCATTAGTGCTATTCCAATTTTTTTCATTATGTTTTCCTTTGGACTAATTTATAAGATGAAAATATTTTTCATCTTTAAAAAATCTTATATAAAAAGATTTTTTAAAAATGAAATTAATTAGAATAATATTTTAAATTATATCAAAAAATCTATTAATAATTATATATTGAACTTATATAATATATTTATATCTTAGTAAGTAAAAGTAATAGGTAAAAAAATGAGTCTAAAAGCAGGTTTTAAAAGGTTGCTTAAGTAATAGTTAAGACTATAATATTTCTATTAATTTTTCTAAAAAAACTTTAATCTTTTTTTGCTATTTTATGTGGCAAAAAGGACGATAGATGAAAAAGATTGATTTATCATCTCCGGAGTTATATTTTAATAGAGAACTATCATGGTTAAAATTTAATAGCAGAGTTTTAGCACAAGCACAAGATAAGAGCCTCCCACCACTTGAGAGACTAAAATTTATTGCAATATATGGGACAAATTTAGATGAGTTTTATATGATAAGAGTAGCAGGGCTAAAATCTCTATTTAAAGCTAGAATTCAAGAGACAGCAATTGATAAGCTAACCCCAACAGAACAGCTAGAAGCAATCCATAAAACTCTACATAAAGAGTTAAGGGTATTAGAGGATACTTTTAGAGATATATTAAAGGAGTTAAAAGAGTATGATGTAACTATAAAAGATTATAAGAGTCTATCAGAAAAACAGCAAGAGGTTATTAAAAATGAGTTTTTTGAGCAGATATATCCTGTAATTATGCCAATTGCAATTGATGCTACTCACCCCTTTCCACACCTAAATAACTTGAGTTTTGCTTTAGCTCTAAAGTTTGAAGATAAAAAGGGAAATATTAAATATGGGCTTATTAGAATCCCTAGAATTTTGCCAAGCTTTTTGAGGGTTAACCACTGTTTTGTGCCAATTGAGTCAGTTGTAGATTACTTTAGCACAGAGCTGTTTTTAGGGCTTAAAAAGATCTCATCTACCCCTTTTAGAGTTACAAGAAATGCAGATATAGAGATTGAAGAGGAAGAAGCTGATGATTTTATGGAGATATTAGAGGAGGGGATTAGGGCTAGAAATAGGGGGGCTTTAGTTAGGTTAGAGATGGGACATACAGAAGATGAGGATTTAATTGAGCTTCTTACTACCTATTTAAAATTAGATGAGCATGATATTTATGAGTATCATATTCCTCTAAATTTAGGCAGACTTTGGGATATTGTAGCTGAAGAATCCCTAGCCCATTTAACTCTTCCAACCTATACTCCAAAAATCCTTCCACCACTAGATGAGAGCAGTAATATATTTGAGGTTATAGAGAGAGAAGATATTCTACTCTACCACCCATTTGAGAGTTTTGACCCTGTTGTAAAGTTTATTGATAGTGCATCAAAAGACCCAAATACTCTATCTATGCGAATGACTCTCTATAGAGTAGGTAAAAACTCCCCAATTGTAAAATCTCTAATTAGAGCCTCTAGAGATGGAAAACAGGTAACAGTTTTAGTAGAGTTAAAGGCTAGATTTGATGAGGAGAATAACCTACATTGGGCAAAGGCTTTAGAGGATGCTGGAGCACATGTAATATATGGAATAACTGGTTTAAAGGTTCATGCAAAAATAGCTCAAATTACAAAGAGAAAGGGAAATAGATTAAAAGCCTATCTACATCTCTCAACTGGAAACTATAACCCAACTACAGCAAGAATATATACAGATATTAGCTACTTTACAGCTAAAAAAGATTTTAATGATGATGCTACAAAGTTTTTTCATTTTATTACAGGATTTGCTGATCATATATCTATGAAGAGGCTGATTGTAGCACCAATTAATATTAAATCTAGATTAATAGAGATGATAGAAAAAGAGGCAGAGTATAAAGAGGAAGGATTAATTATATTAAAGGCAAACTCTTTAGTTGACTCTGATATTATTCAAGCCCTATATAGAGCCTCTATGGCTGGGTGTAAGATTGAGTTAATTATTAGAGGGGTTTGCACCCTTCGCCCAGGGGTTGAGGGGGTTAGCGATAATATTTCAGTCTATTCTATTATTGGAAAATATTTAGAACACCCAAGAATTTACTACTTTAAGCATGATGAGAATGAGTTTTATATCTCAAGTGCTGATTTGATGCCAAGAAATTTAGTTAGAAGAATAGAGATAATGACTCCAATTATTGAGACAGAGCTAAAACAGAAACTAAAGCAGATTCTACACCTACAACTTCAAGATAATAAACTTAGATGGAAGTTAAAGAGTAGTGGTGAGTATAAACATATAAAAGCTAGTGGAAAAGTTATAAATAGCCATGAGATACTTGAAGAGTATGTAACAAAACTATATAATAAAGCTAAGAAAAAAACAAGGAAGTATCTAAAGAGACTTTCTAAAAAGAAATAGTAAGGAGTTTATGTGATATTAGAGTATCAAGGCTGGAGACCAATTTTAAAGAGAAATGCGTGGATTGCAGAGGGTGCTAGTGTAATTGGGCGAGTTGAGATGGGAGAAGATAGTGCTGTGTGGTTTGGTGCAGTAGTAAGAGGTGATGTGCATTATATTAAAATAGGTGATAGAAGTAATATTCAAGATTTATCTATGGTTCATGTAACCCACCATAAAAAAGCCGATATGAGTGATGGGTATCCTACTATTATTGGAAATGATGTAACAGTAGGACACAGAGTTATGCTTCATGGTTGCACAATAGAGGATGCCTGTTTGATTGGAATGAGTGCTACTATTTTAGATGGGGCTGTAATTGGGAAAGAGTCTATTGTTGGGGCTGGAAGTTTAGTTACAAAAAATAAAAAGTTTCCTCCAAGAAGCCTAATTTTAGGAAGTCCTGCAAAAGTGGTTAGAGAACTCACAGATGATGAGGTAGCAGAACTATACGCCTCTGCAAAGAGATATGTGGCTTTTAAAAATAATTATTTATAATTTATGCTAAAATATCCTTATTAAGGTTAATAAGGATATTTATATGAAATTATTAAAGTTATTAATTATTTTTGTTATAAGTTTTTTTATTAATGGCTGTTTAAAAAGAGAAAATGCAAAGCCAAAAATAAAAGTTACAACAGTTAGTGAGCATTCTAATAGAAATTATATTCCACAACAGCCAAGGATTATATCTCAATCTAGAAATAACGAAGCAAGGTATGCTAGAACAATAAGAGTTATTCCAAGAGATATCTCCCCTTCACCACAAAATAATAATATTGTTGTGCAACAACCTTTAGCTCAAGAGCCTCCAAGGCATATGACAAGAAGATTTGATTTTAATCAAGTATATAGTCCAATTCTTGGAGGTTATTATTCTAATAACTATAAATTAAGAAAATTTATAGATGATATGGTAAAAAAATATGGCTTTAGAAGAGAATATCTATATGGGCTATTTTCTACTGTAAATAGAGATGTTAGAGCATTAAAAAAATATAATGTTATAGGAAAACCTAAAAAGAGTAAAAAACCAAGAGATAGTATTGGTTCATGGGATAGATATCCAAAGTTTGTAACTGCTGATAGAATAAAAAATGGCGTTGAGTTCTGGAGACAAAATAGATATTGGCTAGATAAAGCATATAAGATATTTGGGGTTCCACCTGAATATATTGTGGGCATTATTGGGGTTGAGACAAATTATGGTAGACACACAGGAGACCATAGAGTATTAGATGCTCTAACATCTTTAGCCCTAGAGTATAAAAATAGATCAAAATTTTTTACAAATCAGTTGGAAAATTATATACTCCTAACAAAAGAGCAAGGATTAAACCCTTTTAATATATATGGCTCTTATGGAGGAGCATTTGGAATAGTTCAATTTATGCCAGACTCATATAGAAAATATGCAATAGATTTTGATGGAGATGGGATTGCCAATCTATTTAATCCAGCAGATGCTATTGGGAGTGTGGCAAACTTCTTTATAAATAAAGGAAAATGGATACCAGGGCTTCCTGTTGCTATGAGGGTATATTATCCAAGAAAAAGATTTAACGCACTTCCTACCGGATATAAAACAGAGTATTCACAAGACTACTTAATGTCACTTGGGATGAGACCAACTGGAAACTTTAACGGGTATAGAGGGCCAGTTAGTCTTATTAAGCTTAGTAAATATGATAGAGATGAGCTCTGGTGGGGGACTAAAAACTTCTATGCAATAGCAAGATATAACCCTAGAGATTACTATGTAATGTCGGTTCATCTGTTAGGTCAAGCTGTAAAGAGGGCATATTTAGGCAGATAAAACCTTTTTTTGATACAATCCTCTTTTTAAACTTTATTTAAGAGGTTTTGTTTTGAAAGTAGTAGTTACAAGTCCTAGTTTCTCTAAAAATGAGAAGCTAAGAGAAGAGACTCTAAAATATTTTAAAGATGTAAAATTTAATTTAGAGGGAAAGAGATTTAAAAAAGATGAGTTAATTGAGTATTTAAAAGAGGCAGATGGGGCAATTGTTGGGCTAGAACCCATAGATAGAGAGGTTTTAGATGCTTGTCCTAACTTAAAATATATCTCAAAGTATGGG
>Ga0256843_1001221_pt1 | contig 20629 bp, 20 predicted proteins | sample AlvinellametaG_FD_191572 | JGI IMG/M metagenome (GOLD analysis project Ga0256843, IMG submission 191572) | Pompeii worm associated microbial communities from hydrothermal vent at the East Pacific Rise, Pacific Ocean - Alvinella | ecosystem: Host-associated > Annelida > Integument > Unclassified ... | reverse complement strand
CCGGGAAAATATTCGCTCCCTTTTTATCAAATGTCACACGCATTTTGATTTTATGTGTCATAGGGTTTGCATCAGGTATGATCGCATCGACGATACCGGTTGTACGAAAGCCCAGAGCATCGATGATAACATCAACTTTCGCTCCCTCTTTGACGATATTTAAACTACTTGCGGGTATGGAGAGGTCGATTGCCAGATCTTCGGTATCTACCATCATAATAGTTAGCATACCCGGCATAACCATATCGCCTACTTTGATATTTTTCATAACAATCACACCATCTGAAGGTGCTTTCATTTTGAGGTAGTTGTAGACAGAAGCCAGTTGTTTTGCTTTGATGGCTGCCTGTTTGACCATCACCTTGGCGCTCTCTAACATCGTTTGGGCATTTTCCGCTTGTGCTTCCAGATCGTCGAGATCTCCCATAATGTTCTTGGTTTCGGATCTCTCTTTGAGTCGCTTTCGTTTTTCATTGAGTAGGTGGAGTCTTTTTTTCCAGTACTCTAAAACAACCTGAGACTGTTCAAGCATCAGATCGGCCTGCGATTTCAGAATATCGAACTCTGCCGATTCCATTTCGTAAAGATCCTGTTCACGCTTGACCTTTTGTCCCAGTTTGACATAGACATGTTTGACATATCCCATAAAACGACTACCGATCATTTTCTGACCGTTGGATATCACCGTTCCGGGCAGGATAAGCTCCGTACTATGCGCTAAAGTCGCACACAAAAGTGCAGCGATAAATATTTTTCTTTTCTTCATGATGTTATTATAGCCTTATGTTTTGTAATAGATCACCAGTGTCTTAATCTTGTATGACAGTTCATACAGCTTTGTGTGATTTTATTGAAATCCTGTAAAGCGCGTTTCGCATCGCCATCTTTAAAACTTGCGATCATATGTGTTACTTTTTTACGGACTTTTCGTTTGATAGAGTTTGTCATTTTGACTTTGTTATTGAGAAAACGCGTCATAACGTCTTTCTCTTCTACTTCTTCAAGAGGTGGTTCTACGCGATCCATCGTTTCGGCAAGGATGATACCTCCCTCTTTGACCATATCGAAATTGTTGTAGAAAAATCCGTTTTGGATCGTACCCATCGCTTTTGCCATCTTTTGCATATCCATAATCCTATCTGCCTGCGTATAGTTGGTGATGGCATCGGCAAACAAAAGCGTAGATGTGAAAGTCAATGCGAAAGTCAATTTTTTCATAAAAAATCCTTATATATAAAGTAGTAATGTAATTCTATCCAAAAAAAGATAATAAATCAACTTTACTTATAAATAAACAAAGAAGTCTAAAATGATATATTATAAGTATAAATGATAGCTTAAGTTATTTATCAGGTAAATATTGTTAGAATTTCATATAAATAAAATTTATATTTGGAGGTTTTTTATGAAAAAGATAGTGTTAGCGAGTGCTTTGACAATTGCAATGGTTTCCCCCGTATCGGCGGATTTTAGTTTTCAGGATATGTTTACGGATATGAAAGATGCTGTAACATCTATGAGCCACGACGCAAAAGATAGTGTCAAAGCGATGAAAGACGGTGCTGTCGAGACAAGTAAAAGTGCTGAAAGAACAGTGACTAACGTAAGTCATGACGCAAAAGACTCTGCTGTAAAAATTTCAGACGACTTGAAAACCAGTGAGGTAGAAACAGTAAGAAGTTCGGAAAAATCCGTTACAAGTGTGAGTAAAGATGTAAGAGATTCTACAGTTGAAATCGCAGAAGATACGAAAGATTCCGTGACAAATGTATCTACGGATCTTAAAGACAGCTCCACCATTGCCGCTAAAGATATGAAAGATAGTGTTGTCGAAGTATCTCATGACACAAGAGACTCCGTAAAAACGGTTTCCAACGATTCGAGAGATTCCGTAAAAACAGTTTCCAACGATACCGGCGACTCTGTAAAGACTATCTCTAACGACACAAGTGATTCGGTTAAAACAATCTCAAATGACTTGGATGACAGTACGAAAACAATTTCAAACGATACGAGAGATTCTGTAAAAACAGTTTCCGACAATGCAAACGACAGTACGAAAACGATTTCTCATGATACCGGTGATGCCGTCAAAGAAGTATCAAACGATCTCGATGATAGTACGAAAACAATTTCAAACGACTCCAGAGATTCTGTAAAGACAGTATCTGATAACGCAAACGACAGTACGAAAACAATCTCTCATGATACGAGTGATGCAGTGAAGGAAGCGACAGACGACGATAGTAAAAAATAGTCTTTAGTTCTATATTTCTTAGTATTACCCAAAAAGCCGCTGTTATGAAAGTAACAGTGGCTTTTTCTGTTTATAGACTTTTGTTAAAGATAATTTTTTCTTATGAGTTGTCTGTAATGAAAGTCTAAATTAAAAAGGAGGCGTTGACGTGTCAAAAATCTACTTTCGGTTGTTCTTTTTTATAGCGACCTTTTTATTGTTGTTCCCCCACAGTGCTTTAGCCAAAGCCGAATCTTCCACCACAGCCCAAACTGACAAACATCTGGCTTTGATGTATGCAGTCGAGGGTAGTGACGTGGAGCAAAGGTATGATGACTTTGTGACGCAAAAGCTGAAGCAGATCGGATTTAACCTGACCGATCCGCACAGGGGCGTGAACAAAGTTTACAAAAAACTCTACGGTAAAACTTCACTTGATTTGCTTAGTTTTTTACCTGTTGTAAACGATGAAGTTGTCAAACCGTTGTTTACGATCGATCCGAGACTTGCAGGATTCAATCCGTTTAACATGCATATTTATAAAAAGATCGGAGAAAAGGCGTATCATTTCGGACATCTTACACCTGAAGCGATTTTGGATATCACCGGTGTGGATGATCCTGTCGTGCGGCAAAAGTATATCGACTCGTTCAAACAACCGGATGAGATACTATCCGATGACTTCGGCAAAGAGCATGCAAAGTATGTCGATTATAAAAGTTTACCCGAAAAACGGATGATGACGTATGTTCTGGAGTTTGACAGACCGGAGTTCATCGATGATTTTGTCGATGAGTTTCAGGAAAATTTCGAAGATGCGTTTGCCGGTAACGGGTATGTGATCGCCGGTTTTCATAACTTCATGGAAGAAGAGGACGATGAAATCCTTTCTCCGAAATTTGACGCTTTCTGGACGTATGCGTTGTGTCACATGAAGTATTCGAGTTCTGTTTTTGACAACGACGGGATGGTGCCTGAAGCAGGTGTTTTCGCACCTTGTACGATGTATATGTTTATCCCAAAAGAAACCAATAAACTCTACATAGGTATGCCACTTCTGGAAAATGTCAAAACGGCACTTGGTGTCAAAGATAAAATGCGTACGGAGTTTATGGACAAGCTTGACAAGCAGATCGCTTCGATTTTGGAAGAGATGGGTGCAAAGGAGATGGAAAATATCAATCCTCTCAAAGCACTTCCTGCAAAAAAAGAAAAGGCGGCGAAAAAAGAGACTTTGAAGCTACCTGTTGCAGCATTGCTGAAACAAATCGACATCAAAAACGACAATCTTGCCACAATGTACGAATTTGACGGCAATATAGAAGACAAATATAACGCTTTTGTCGAAAAGACGATCAATCAAATAGGTTTTAAACTGACCGATCCGCATAAGCGTGTCAATGATCATTATAAAGAGAAGTACGGTAGTACCAATCTCGATATCCTTAGTTTCATATCTATTGCAAACGAGTCGGTTGTCAAGCCATTGTTCAATATTGATCCGAGAATTGCCGGATTTAACCCGTTTAATTTTCTGATCTATAAAAAGCTGGATGAAGATAAAACACATATAGGACACCTAACTGCCAATGCGATACTCGATATGCTTAGTATCACCGATGAAAAAGTACGGGAGCGTTACACGAAGTCACTGGCGGAGCTTGACGCTTTGATAGAAAAAGAGTTAGGTGGTAAAAAGAGTACTTTAAAAGCGAAAAGTTTTGCCAAAGAACGTATGATGAATTTTATCGTTCCTTTCGATAAAGAAGAAGATATCGAAGATGTGGTTGATAACTTTCAGGAAGCCTTTGAAAAAGCATTTGAAGACAATGACTATATCATCGCAGGATATAACAACTTCAAAGAGACTGACGGAGAAGATACTATCCCTGAATATGAAGCATTTTGGACTTATTCGCTTTGTCACTTTAAATTTTCCTATACGGTTTTTGATAATGAGAAAGGGCATCCTGAAGGAGGACTTTTCGCACCATGTACAATGTATATGTATATACGTAAAGGGGATGATAAAATTGTCGTAGGTATGCCGCGTTTGATCAACTGGAAAGCGACGTTAGGCATAGATGACAAAGTGCGTAGTGATTTTATCGCAAAACTCGATCATGATATCCCTGAAATCATGAAAACAAAACTGGGTGCGACAGAGATAGAAAACACCAATCCTTTGCTTGCCATTGTTCCTAAAAAGGCTCAGGCACAAACGCCGCCTCCTGTAGCAAAAGAGAAGCCGGTACAAAAAGCGGCAGCGCCGAAAGTGCCGAAAGCACCTGTTGTAAAAGTACAGAAGCCAAAAGAGGCAGAAGCACCTGCAAAAAAACCGGTACAAGCGGAACCAAAAGAGCAAAACGGATATAAAATACAACTTCCGACACCGCCAAAACCGGTCAAAGCACTCAATGTCATAACTGTCGGAGGGTCGGATATCAAATATGTACCGAGTAAAGAGACCAACCCGCATGATCATGAAATCATCTTCAGTGAGCGTCGTCCGCCTGATTATGAGAGTTTGATGGAAAGCAGCGCAAATGAAAGCGCCGCACCAAAAGAGGTGTTACCGGGACTACCTGTAACAGGGCGTGTCAGCGCATATTTGCGTGGTGCGTATATGGATGCGAAAGAGGCGAAAAAGGCGTTGGAGAAAGCCGGGTTTAAAGTACTTAGCGTAACGCCTGTCAATAAAAAAGGAACGCTGGTAACTATCACCTTTACCGATGACAATCTTTTGAAACTTGCTAAAAAGAAAAACAGTGGTTTTGTGGGTGTGATGAGACTCCTTGTCAATCAAATCGACAATCAGATATCCATCACCAATCCACTCTATTTTGCCAGAGCGTTTATGGGGGACGGTTATGAAGAAGAACCGGTGCAAAAAGTGCTCGAAAAGCTTAACGGTACGTTTAAAGAGTTGAAAGATTCCAAAGATCAACTCAAATATACACTGCTTCCTAAATACCGATTTATGGACGGTATGCCGTATTATAAAGATATGGTTGTGGTTGCCAAAGGTAAAGATAGTAAGACATTGCTGGCAAAACTTAAAAAGAAAAAGGGTGGAAAGTTTGTCGATTTTGTACAGCAGATCGATGCCGATACCTATCTTGTAGGTGTGGAGCTTGGTAAGAGAACCGCAAAATTTATCAAAAAAACAGGTTCGAACAATGCCTCGCTGCTTCCTTATCCTATTCTTATAGAAAAAGGTGTTGCAAAAATCATGGAGCCTAAGTACTATATCTCTATCAATTATCCTATGTTGAAGATGAGTAACTTCATGAAAATAGCAACGATACCGGACGCTATTCGTAACGAGTGCGCAAAACTTTTTAAATAACTTCTTAGAGCGGATGCCGGAAGGTATCCGCCAATCTTTATATAAAAAATACTTATAATAATTTCTTCAGTGTCAATATGTTATGATATAACTTATATTTATATTGGAGGACTTTATGAAGAGTATGAGTAAAATTGTTGCAGTATCTGTTTTAACAGCATCTGTCGTATATGCGACCAATGGTGACAATATGATAGGTGTAGGTACCCAGTCCCGTGCGATGGGTGGTATAGGTGTCGGTATGGGGGTCGGAACCGACTCTGTTTTTAGAAATCCGGCGTGGATTGTCGACTTAGATGGTTTTAACGCTTCATTCGGTGCAACGGCGTTTATGCCGACAGTCAAGGCGAAAGTGGGACCTGCCCCGGGATTAGGCAACGGTGAGGAAGGAGAAAGTAAGTCCGATCTTTCGATGATCCCAACTGTTTCACACTCTGACCATATCAACGAAAATCTCTCTTATGGTGTGGGAATGTTCGGTGTATCGGGTATGGGTGTGGACTATCGCAATGAGGATCCTCAAAAAGGTTTGGCAAATATGCGGACTTCTTTGCAATATCTGCGTTTTGTACCGAGTATCAGTTACAAGTATGAAGATTGGCGTTTTGGTGCGGGAATCTCTCTTGCGTATGGTGCTTTGAGTATGTCGGCGTGGATGCCTGATGGTGTACCTCCCGGACAGCAACCCGATCCGACTACTGCCAAACAAAGGGGCGGAGGGCTTAGTGAAGATTTCGGCATTGGTGTTCAAGTTGGGGTAGGGTACTATGTGATGCCAAATCTCTCTGTCGGTGCTTACTATCAAAGTGAAGTGGCAACAGAATATGAAGATGTATTTGATTTTAATACAGATGGTATCTATGATAGCCTCAAACTCTCTCAGCCTGCAGAAGCGGGTATTGGTATAGGATATACATCTGAATGTAAATGTTATACGATAGCATTTGATTATCGTCGTATTATGTGGAGCGATGCGGATGGCTACGATGCGTTCGGTTGGGATGACCAGGATGTTTTTGCCATTGGTGGATCGTATAATGTGAACGACTTTCTGGTGCTTAGAGCAGGGTATAACTATGCTACGTCGCCGCTTCATAACAAAACGTTTCAAGCCGCTAACGTAGGCGGTGCACCGTTTCAGGCGTTTAATGTGGCGTACTTCAACACCCTGGGATTTCCTGCCTATTCGGATACACACTATACGGCAGGTCTTTCGTATGAGCTTTCAAAAACGACGGGGATAGATCTGGCATATGTTTATGCGCCGGAAGTAACAGAGACTTCAATGCAGGTTTTAGAAGCGTCCAATGAGCAGCAATCCGTCTCTGCAACACTTCGTTTTAAATTTTAAATGATAAAGAAGAGGTAAGCAAACCTCTTCTTTACAGACAACTTACCACTTTCTGATTCTTGCATGACATGTCATACACTGCTTCAACACTTTCGTAAAACTGTTCATTGCCTGTTTTGGTCGGTGTTCTTTATACTTTGCCACAGCATCGTCTGCAAAGTTGATGATCTTTTTCGCTTCTCGCTTGGTTAAATCGTAAGCATAACTTCTTTTAAAGGCGTCGGTCTCTTTATCTACCGGTGGTTCTATTTTTGATGTATGCTTTTTGAGCAGCGCCGCACCCGCTTCGATATCGCTCAGGTTGTTGTACAAAAATCCTTTTTGCATCATTTGAAGTCCTTTTTCCATCATACGCATATCTTCGATACGTTCCTGCTGGGAGTATGCGTGAACCGATGTGGCAAAAAGTGTACTCAAAGTGAGGGCAATCAGGCTGTTGCGAATATTTCTCATGTCTGCTCCTTATAGTTGTGGATTTCCTTATAATAACATATTAAGATATAATTTTTCCTTATTTTATTATAGCCTTGAAACAAAAACTTGCTATCATACGCGAAAAAACGGAATAGCGAAAAATGACAATTGAAACAATCAATCAAATCATAGGCGGAAAAATCATAACAGAGGGGAAAGAGGAAGTCTTTCGGGCGGTTGTGTATGCCAAAGCATGTGAAGAGGGTGATCTCTGTTTTGTGACGGATGCAGAGGAGAAGGAGACGGCTTTGGCGCAAAAAGCTGGTGTGCTCGTTTGTACGCAGGATCTGGCAGAGGAAAAAGCTTCTTATACGCAGATAGTCGTTGAAGATATCAAAGATGCAGCGTTTAAACTTGCAGGGGAGGTTGTCAGCGAGGAGGATGCTTCTTTGGAACTGCTTTTGGAAAAAGAGATGACTTTTTTAAAGATGATTCTGGTGCAGAAAAAGAGTGTGGAGATTTTGCCAAAAGATTGGAAAAAAGCTTATAACCGTCTCATGGAGAGTCCCAAGCGACTTTTCCTTACTACGGATGAAGCCCTGTTTAAAGCGGCGAGGAAGAAAAAAGAGAAGTATGGCAAAAAAGCTCCGGGACATATTGTCAGTGCCGACTCTTTGTTTCGTACGACATTTAAGATCGATAAATATATCTACCAGTATAAGCAAATGACTTTTTTTCATCTTCCTGCACTTCGTACGGCAGTGGCTTTGTGTCAGGAGTATGAACTCGATCACAATATTGACAAGATAGGGTATACCAAACATTTCAGACCGGTTTTTCTGGAGGGTGAACCCTCTGTTCAGGATGTCATGAAAAACGATAAAGTGGTGATTTTGAGTGACAATCTCGAAGATATTTTAGAAGGTCGGGAGTATGCATCAGATATCGGACACTGGATGGCGAAAACACTGGTGATGGTACCGCCAAAGACGAAAGTGGAAGGGGTGAAGTACCCTACTTATTATCATGATGAAGAGGATTTACTGGAGAAGATCGAACAGTTGGCGTACAACTATCTGTTTATTTTAACGCAGGAAGAAGGGCTTTGGCAGAAAATCCAAAGCCGCTTTTGCTGAGACTACTTTTGGCAGCCGTTTTTGAAAGAGATGTCGGCATTTTCTTTTGTGCCGCCCTCTTTACCGTCCGCACCTAAAGAGATCATATCGATATCTCCGTCGTTGTTGATGTAGATATACGGGTTTTTCCAGGGATCGACAGGGATTTTATCTAAAAAACCGCCTTCGGGATAACTTTTGTATTTGTCGGGATCAGGATTTTCAACCAGCGCTTTGATACCTTCTTCGGTAGACGGATAGGTACCGTTTTGAAGTTTGAAGTTCTTAAGAGCATCGTTGATACTTTGCATCTGGATGCATACGATCTTTTTCTTTGCCTGTTCGCTTTGTCCCAAAAGATTTGGTAAAACAAGTCCTGCAAGTAAACCTAAAATAATGATGACAATCATGATTTCGATGAGTGAAAACGCTTTTTTCATGAAATGATTCCTTTAACTAAGATCTAAAGTAAATTAAAATAGTTTTATTTAAGATACTTATTATAAAATAAGATCAATATTATAGTGAAAGTAGCTTTATAAAATATGAAAAAAGCAATTGTATTGATGATGACATTGGGCTTCATCGCTGTCATAACTGCACTGGTTTTGTATTCGCTCTCCATTTCTCAGAAGAGTTTTGGTGCAGTGGCGCAGATAGATGCACAAAATCAGTTCGCACTGACTTTCAAAGACTTTACCAAAATCCTTGATACCGTCACCAAAGAGATCAAAGAACCTGAAGCGTTGGATATGTTGCTGGCGATGGATATTCCGCCTTTAACGGAGCCGAAGTCTGGTGTGACGATTGGGCTTGAGATGGATTCGTATATGCGAAAGATCAATCTTAATGCGATTTTGGTACAACTTCTCAAAGCGGAAGGAAATTGTGATCAAAATATGACGACCGAACTTTTGTGTAGACCGCTGGATCGTTTTTTCGAGCGTTACGAGATACGTGATAAACGTCTCATGATGGATTTGATGCTCGATACGGTAGATAAAGATGATATCGAAATGGGCAGTGAAACGGAGATAGCGCTGGAAGATATCGACTTTGCGCAGGGGAAGATTTACAGTTTCAATCATTTGCAAAAAATCTTTGATAAATATTATCAGTTGAGTTCGGATAAAAATATTTTCAAACTCGATCGTGAAACGGTGGAAGATGTCTTTTATTTCGGGGATACCAATCTGACAACGCAGATGCTTGACTGTAATGTCGATCCGCTCAATACGCAAAACGCTTTTACCTACATTTTGCCGGCGCACCTTTTAGATACACAGAGTGATTATTGTCAGTTGTTCGATAAAAAAAGTGAAATGCCGGCAGGCGATCCTGAACTTAAACTTATAAAAGAAACCTTCAAAGTGAAGCAATTTGACTTAAATGATACAAAAAGTAAGTATCTGATAAAATGTAACTTAATTTTGGGCACAGGGACCCTTGAAAACGAATTGATTTTCGCCTATGATATCACACACAAGAGGATAGATCGTATTGAAGAATCTGTTTCAAAATAAAGCACGGCTCTTTTTCCTGCATAAAAATGCCAAGCCCCAGACGGAGGGAACATTTGAAGTTATCCTTTCACCACAGTACTATTGGGTAAAGAAAGTTTCCTTACCCGTAAAAAGAGTCGGTGAAGCGAAAAAACTGGCGGAATCGGTTTTTGAGGGAAGTTTACCCGAAGGTAACTACAGTTATGAAGTGATCGCCTCCGATGACGGCGAGTTTATACTCATCGCTTATGACAGAGATAGTATCACTGAGGAGTTGGAGAAAGTCTTTACCCAAAATGCAAAAGTGCAGGGTGTACGTTTTGCGCAGTATGAGTGTAAAGATCTGGATGAGTGTTGTAGTATCGATGACGACACCTCTCTTGTCAACCTGAACGGTCTGCTGGTACAGATACCCCGCAACTGTACCGACCCCAAACTCAAAGTGGAAGAGTACATCCAAACTATAAAGCCTTCCTCTCATAAAGTGAAGCTTGGGACTTTAGACGTAGAGGTGATGGACAAACGTACCTTCGTTTATCTTGCAGTTGCCGTGACACTTTTTGCCGGTGCGTTTTTACTTGAGTATGTGGATTATAAAAAAGAGACGGGTAAACTCGAAGAAACGAAACAGACGTTGGTACAAAAATACAATCTGCCCGCAACCACAATGCAGCTAAAGAGTATTCAAAACAGACTTACCAAGCTTTTTCATACACAAAAGAAGATGAGAGACATCCTTTATGCCATCTCGAAACTTCCTCTTCTAAAAGATGAATACATATCAAATCTCGATATAGATACAAAAACCGCAACGGTAGAGTTCTCTCTCAAAGATGCAAACCGTGCAGCTGTTTTAAAAGGGGTGTTATCCAAACGGTTCAAAGTGCTTGAAAGCCGTGAGGATGACCAAAAACTGAAAGTGAAGATTGCCGTATGAGTCAGAGAAATATTATCATATTTAGTGTTGTAGCGGCTTTGCTGTTACTGTTTTTATATAACATGAAACAAAATGCTTATCGTGCGTTTGTAGAACAAAAAGAGCAGTTGGTGACATTTGAAAAGAGTGCGAAAGAGATAGGTACTTTGAAAAAACGTTTTTCGGACAAAAAAGCGGTTACACGCACACTCTCTTCTCTCAAGCGTATCGCAACACCTTCCAAAGAGTATGAAAAAGGGAAAAAACGTGTCTTAGAGTTTGATCAACTCTCTCCGCAAAAACTTAATGCTTTACTTCGAAAAATCGCAAACTCTACGATCGAGATCAAAGATATGCGTATCACGCGTATTGATGATCTTCATGCCAAAGTGCGGCTGGAGGTTGCAAAATGAAAAAACTCTTTTTACTCTTTTTCTCTTTTTATCTGGCGCTGGTTTTTTTGATGCCTAAAGTTGAACTTTACTATACGCTGAAAACCTATCTTAAACCGGAGCGAATCGTTTTGACGCAGGATAGTGTCAAAGACAGATGGTTCGATCTGAAAGTGGAAAACCTGAAACTTTTTTATGACGGTATCGAATCCGCACAGGCAGAAACTTTGACGATAGCACCGTGGCTTTTTTACAATAAAGTGAATGCACACAATGTCACTGCCGGTAAAGATGTTAAAAAGATGTTTGATTTTAAAGCCGACTATGTGACGATGACATACAGTGTTATCGCACCGTTTGCAGTAAAGATAGATGCGGAAGGAAACTTCGGAAAAATAGAAGGGGCTTTAAATCTTAAAGAGATGAAACTGAAGCTTGTTTGTACACCTGAAAAACGCTTTAAATCATCTTCGATGTTCAGAGAACTTTTTAGAAAAACTGATGAGGGGTATGTTCATGAATCAATTCTCCGCTAAAATCTTACGTACCTTCATCATTTATGTACTATTGCCGTTTGCGGTGGTAAAAATAGCATATGCTATCGTGTCGTTTCTCTTTTTGAGTAAAGACGACGTGGTTGTTCCGAAGGCGGAATCGCTCTCTTATCACTATAGTCTCGATCTTGGACGAAAAATACTCTCTGCAAAAAGTAAAGCGCCTGTCGTGAAGCAAATAAAAGCGACCAATCGTATCAAGGATATTACGCTAAAGGGTACATATCTTGAAGGAGATCAGAGCTTTATCGTTATTGAAGACAGACTTGGAACGACTTTCCTTTATAAAGGTGATCGCTATGTGGGCTATGTGTTGATTGAGATTTACGACGGGCGTGCTGTTTTTGAGAAAAACGGAAAGCATTATGATCTTGTGATTGAAGATGAGAGTAAAAAGAGTACGTCATCCGTTTCTCATGCCAAGTCGTCTGCTTCGGTAGCTTCAAATTATAACGGTGGCAGCGGCGAATCTTTCGAACCTGTTGCGATTACGCATGAAGAGATTGATTCGTATATTAAAAATCCGAATAAAATCTGGAGAAATATCCGTATACAGGAGCTTCGTAAAAACGGACAGATCGACGGTTTTCGCGTAAATTACGTGAAAAAGGGTTCGTTTTTCGACAAAGCGGGGCTTAGAAGCGGTGATGTCATCAAAGCGATCGACGGAAACGAGATCAAATCGCTTTCGGATGTCATGAAATATTATAACGATATCAACAATCTTGACGGATTGTCACTTACCGTACTTCGCGGCGGTGATGAAGTAGAACTAGAGTTCAATATCAATTAGGGGAAAATATGAGAAAAGTTTTTATAAGTGTTGTACTTTCAGGGCTCTTTTTAGGTGGTACGATAACGGCGGCAACGACGCCCGATACAGAGCAAAACGGTGTGAAGATCAACTTTAAAAACCTGAAAATCGTCGACTTTATCAATATGGTAGCCCATATTACGGGTAAAAATATTTTGATCGGGCAAAATGTACAGGGAACGGTAGACTTTGTCTCCGTCAAACCGGTACCTAAAGATAAAATCTATGATCTTTTGATCAAAGTTTTGGCGACCAAAGGGTATACCATCAACGATACCGGAAACGGTTTTTTACAAGTCATACGTAGTGCGGACGCCCCTAAGTCCGCACCGCCGCAATACGGACAGGCAGAGATCCCCGAAGTTCAGACAGTTGTTATTCCCGTTGAGAACCTCAATGTCAGAACGATTTTGAGACAGGTGAACTTTTTACTCAGTAAATACGGAAAAATCACACTCTCCTATGAAAGTAACTCTGTTGTCGTAACCGACTATCCGGATAACATTCGCACCATCAAAAATCTGATACACAAACTCGATAACGGTACAGTCAAGCCGAATGCACAGTTTGTGATGTTACACAATGCCGATGCGAAGACAGTGCTGCCGAAGGTGCAAAAACTTGCAAATGCGATGTTCGACAGTAAGATCCAGACACAGAAAGTAAGTGTTTTCGCCGATGATGCGAGCAATGCCATCGTACTTGTCGGTGCGCCTAAAAACGTACGAAAACTTATCCCCAAAATTCGTAAAATGGATAAATCCAACGAAACAGTCGATAAACATATGGAAATCATTTACGTTAAAAATGCGGATGCTGCGGAAATCGTTAAAACTTTGGAAAAACTACTTTCGGATAAAAGCTTTGCAAGATCACATAAAGATCAGCAAAATCAGACGACTTTTGCACAGACGCAACAACCGGCTCCCGTAAAAAATACCAAAAACGCTCCCAAGCAAGCGCCTCAACCGACGATGGTAACACGTAACGAGCCGACGCCAAGTATCAGCGGTAAAGATAAACCGACCGTCACGGTCGATACGGAACTCAATGCCGTCGTTGTATATGCAACCGATCGTGAAATCCGTGAAATCAAAAATGTCATTCAGGAACTCGATGTCGAGAGACAACAAGTGTACGTACAGGCGAAAATCGTCGAGATCAGTAAAAACAAAGCCGAAGAACTTGGTATGAAATACAGCCTTTTAGGCGGCGTGGCAAACAGTTCCGGTTTGTATGGATTTAGCGGTGTTATAGGCAGTGTGGACGGTTCAAACGCTATCGGTCAGGTTGCCAGTCTTTTAGGCAACAACTTCGATATCCCTAAAGTAACAAAGGCTCTGGCACTTGGTACGACGATATCGCTTTACGATAAAAACGGTGTAGCAAACATCCTCTCCGAACCTGCGGTACTTTGTATCAACAACAAAGAGTCCTCTCTGTACGTCGGGCGTACGGAGTCGATTTTGACGCAGGCAACCACAGGTGCGGATGCGACTTCGCTGACAAGACAGAACTATTCTCGTGAAGATATCGGTTTGACACTAAAAGTGAAGCCTAGAATTTCCGAAGACAATAAAGTTGCACTTGATATCAAAACGATTTTGGAAGATGTCATCGGTGGGCAGGTGGGACTTCCTACGACAACCAAGCGTGAAGTTTCCACAACTTCCATCGTTAAAAACGGTGAAACGGTGATCATCGGTGGTTTGGTGAAGGATAAAACCAGCAAAACGGTTACAAAAATCCCATTGCTTGGGGATATTCCGATTTTAGGAAATCTTTTCAGACACACCAAAAACGACAAAGACAAGATCTCGCTGGTTATCATGATCACGCCGTATATCGTCAAGCGTAGTGCTGATCTTGGTAAACTCAAAGAAGCCCTTGGACGGCTTGATATGGTGGAGAAAAATCTTGCAATGCAAATCGATGAAAAACTCAAAACCGGCAAGCCGATCGAAATCGATCCGAGCCTAATAGCGCCGGAACTGGAAGTGGAAGAACAACCGCAAACGATAGTACATCCGCAAGTCCGTACGGTTGAGCCCGTACAACACCATGTTGTTTATGAAGAGCCTGTTGAAGAGGTAAGCAGCGAACCGACCGAAGAGATCATCATCGACGAACACCAAAGAGCGTATAAAGTTTTAAGAGATGCACAGGGAAATATCATCTCCAAAAAGCGTATCTCTTTGGATGAAACTTATTAGGATTGCTTCATGAAACTCAACAATATCGCAGAGTTTAGCAACCTTGACCTCTATCCGGAGTTGATAGAGGGTGTTGATCCGGATCTTTGTGTTAAAAACTCTCTTTTAACGACAAAAATAGAAGGTAAGCCTTATATCGTCTTACATCCCGATCATCTGAGTGACGGGTTCAACCTCTTGTCCAAACTTGATTTGAATTTGCCTCTGGCATTTGTCGATCAAGACACTTACGATCGACTGTATCACCGCTTCTTGGAGATCAAAACCGATCGTGAACTCTCTTCTACGATCAACGAAGAGAGCGAAACGGAACTGTTGGAAGAGGATATTTCTCTTACCGAGTTTTTGAAAAACAGTAGCGATATTCTGACCAGTGAAGAGTCCGCACCAATCATCAAGTTTGTTAACTCACTCTTTTATCAGGCGGTCAAAAAAGGTGCTTCGGATATTCACATAGAGTCTCATGAAAAGCGTGGTGTGGTGCGTTTTCGTATCGACGGTGTTTTGGTAAAGCATGTGGATTTGGATAAAAATATCATTGCACTTGTCATCAGTCGTATCAAAGTTATCTCAAACCTCGATATCTCCGAAAAGCGTATCCCACAGGACGGTCGTACGCAGGTAAAGATTGCAGGAAAAGATCTCGATATCAGGGTTTCGGTACTGCCTACTTACTACGGTGAGCGTGTGGTTATGCGTATCCTGATGGAGTCAAGCGACATTCCTACGCTGGAGAAACTGGGCTTTACCAAAAACTTGCAAAACGAGTTTGAAAAGTTACTTGAACACTCGCATGGTATGATACTGGTTACCGGTCCTACGGGAAGTGGTAAGTCTACGACTTTGCATACTTTTTTACAGACGGTTGCCACACCGGATAAGAATATCATTACGGTGGAAGATCCGGTCGAGTACAAAGCGGACAATATCAACCAGATACAGGTCAATGTCAAAACAGGATTGACATTTGCTTCCGGTCTTCGTTCTATCCTTCGTCAGGATCCCGACATCGTAATGGTTGGTGAGATTCGTGATAAAGAGACGGCGGAGATCGCTATCCAGGCGGCATTGACGGGACACTTGATGCTTTCTACCTTGCACACCAACAATACTGCAGCAGCCATTACCCGTCTGGTGGATATGGGTGTCGATGACTTTTTGATCAGCTCCTCTTTGCTGGGGGTTCTGGCACAAAGATTGGTTCGTAAACTCTGCCCCGAGTGTAAAAAAGAGTCTTCGCTTCCAAAAGATATCGTGGAAGAGTTTCATATTCCCGACGATGCCAAAGTGTATGAAGCGGTGGGGTGTCCGAAGTGTAACTTTACCGGCTACGTCGGCAGACGTGCGGTGGGTGAGCTTTTGATCATGGATGATGAAGTGAAGATGATGCTTAAAAACAAGATGACGGATTTTGAGATCCGTGAAGCGATGCGAAATAAGGGTATGAAACTCATCGGTGAGCAGTTGCTCGAACTCTTGCTTGAGGGCGAAACGTCACTCAAAGAGGTTATCAGAGTAGGGTTGAAAGACTAAGATGATTTTCCAGTATAAGGGCTTTGACAAGCACGGCAAAAAGGTAAAAGCACGTATCGAAGCGAATGATCTTGCCGAAGCGAAACGTAAGCTCAAAGCCAAAGGGATTATTTACCAGAGTATCGAAGAATCGGGTGCATCTTTTTGGGATAAGGTGAGTTTCAAACGTAAAAAAGTACTCCCCGCCAAAAATCTGGCAAATCTCTCCCGAAACCTTGCCATCTATCTTCGAAGCGGTATTCCCATAGTCAATGTTATCCGTTTGGCAAAATCTCAGTATGAGAGTGATCCTCTCATGATCGATTTTCTCACTTCTTTGGAAACGAGTATGGACGAGGGTAAGAGTTACTATGTGGCGCTGGAATCGCAGGAGATATTGGAACTCCCTGCATTTTACAAACAGTCGATCAAAGTGGCTGAAGAGAGTGGTAGCCTTGCCGAAGTGTTGTTTGAGATGGCACGTTTTGTTGAAGAGCAGGATAAAGTAGCGGGTAAAGTCAAACAAGCTCTGGTTTATCCTATGTTTATCGTAGTCATCTCTATCATGATGGTTGCTTTTATGCTGACTACGGTCGTGCCGAAAATCACGGGGATGTTTCAGCAACTCAAGCAGGAACTTCCCGGTATCACCAAAGCGGTGATCGCTGCGGGAGATTTTCTGGGAGCATACTGGCTCTATATGGCGATTTTTATCATTGTTGCGGCTGCCGTTTTTCAATTTCTGGTGCGAACGAGTGATAAGTTTCGTTACGGGTATCACCGCTTCTTACTTTCGTTGCCGCTTTTTGGAAAGATCATCCAGACGTTTGAACTGGCGCGTTTTTCCTATATCACGTCTGTACTGGTTCGCTCGGGTGTAACCTTTGTACATGCGGTGAAACTGGCATCCAATATTTTGGATAACGAAGTGATCAAAGATGAGTTTGTCAAAGCAACCAAAGATGTTGTTGAAGGAAAAAAGTTTTCAAGTTCTCTTTCCAAATACGGCAAGCATATCGATAAATCCTTCATTCAGGCGATAGCGCTTGGAGAAGAGACAAGTGAAGTGGCACTGGTGATGGAAAATCTGGCAGATCTTTATTTTGAAGAGAATCGTTCGAAAATCGATCTTTTCCTTGCGATGCTGGAGCCTATGCTGATCCTTTTTGTCGGTGTGACTATCGGTGTGATCGTCGTTGCGATGCTTCTACCAATCTTCTCGATGAATATGGCAAATATGTAATCAAAAAAATATGTCAATTTGAAATATTTTTTTGATTTAGTTTCATTTTGTTATAAAATAGTGCTAACAAAAGAAGAGGAGTTAGCATGAAAGCGATCAAAAGTGGAACTTACACAAGCCCGTTTACAAATAAAGAGGTAAGAGTGATTCTTTGTGCGGAATCACTTTGGATGACACAACTTCAAATGAGTGAACTTTTCGGTTGTGATGTACGTGAGGTACATATTGTTTTAAAGGCTTTGTTTGCAAGTGAAGAGTTAGACCGTTCTATCGTCAACCGTGCTATCGAGATTGAAAACTATGAGGGAAATTATGTCAGCGGCAATTTTTACAACCTCGATGCCATTACCGCTGTAGGGTACAGACTTAACCCGAAAGAGACGACACACTTTCATATCTGGAGTTCTCAGGTACTTCGCCACTATATCTTTACACTGCAAAACAGACACAATTACGGCATCATAGAGAGTATCAAAAGAAAAGTCTCTCATATGCTTGCAGTAGCCTAACGAAAACAAAAAGAGGGGTATATGCATGAAAATAGTCTCATATACCCCGTAAAAACGGTCTTTTTGGTTTTGGCTTAAGCACTTTTATGTAAAATGGTGTCATTGATTTATGTCAAGACAAAGGACAGTAATGTTAGTTGCACCAAGTATACTCTCGGCGGATTTCGGGAGGTTGGGTGAAGAGGTTAAAGCGATTTGCGACGGTGGTTGCGATCTGGTTCATGTAGATGTGATGGATGGGCATTTCGTCCCAAATCTAACCATCGGTCCCGTAGTCGTTCAAAGTGTGGCAAAGGCAAGTACGAAGCCTCTGGACGTACACTTGATGGTGGAGAACAACACCTTCTTTGTTGATCTTTTTGCACCTCTCAAACCCAAATACATCTCCTTTCATCTCGAAGAGGAGATGCACCCTCACAGACTTATCCAAAAGATACGCGATCTTGGCATTTCTCCTGCTATCGTACTCAATCCTCATTCTCGCAGTGAAGATCTGGAGTATATCATCAACGATTTGGATATGGTACTTCTGATGAGTGTCAATCCCGGTTTCGGCGGACAGAAGTTTATTCCGTCGGTGATTGAAAAGGTAGCGAGACTAAAAGATTTGATCTTGCGTAAAAATGCCGATACACTCATCGAAGTGGATGGTGGTGTCAATGACAAAAATGTTGTCGATTTGAAAAATGCAGGTGTGGATATCGTCGTTGCCGGAAGTTATGTTTACGGCAGTGACGACTATGCAAAGGCGATCAAGAGCTTACAGGTTTGAGATGCGTGTAAAGATTTGCGGTATAACCAATCTTGAAGATGCTCTCGATGCTATCGAAGCGGGTGCAGATGCACTCGGCTTCGTCTTTTATGAAAAATCTCCCCGATATATCTCTCCCGAAAATGCAAAATCTATTGTCAAAAAATTACCTCCTTTTGTCGAAAGGGTAGGACTCTTTGTCAATGTAGACGCAGATAGCGTAAACAACACATGTCAATATGCCGATATGAGTCTTGCGCAGATCCATTTTGAAGCGGACAGTGCATTTTACGATGCCCTTGCTGTAAAACATCTCAAAGTCGTTCGGGCAAAATCTAAAGAAGATCTTCTTCATTTTAAAGACGAGTATCGCATAGTCGATGCTTTTGTCGAGAGTTACGGAGGTGAGGGGAAGCGAGTCGATACTACATGGTTTGACGGTGTGGATTGTTCGAAAATCATACTTGCAGGTGGATTGAATGAAGAAAATGTTCATGAAGTGCTGCACTTGCCTTTTTATGCACTGGATTTAAGCAGTGGTGTAGAGAAGAAAAAAGGAAAAAAGGATAAAATGAAGATGCAAAATTTTATAAAAGCTGTGAAAAATGGAAAAATTTGATAATCTTGTAAACAAATTGCAACTTGGGGATGTTCCCAAAGAGGATTTTTACGGTTGTATCAATCGCTTGAAAAAGAACTTCGATCTTGATTTGGATATCGAGACGCTGAATTTTTACGGATTACCTGTCGTTGAAGATGACGAGTGTGTTTATCTGAGAACACAGAAAAACTCTTACAAAGATGAAACGTACTGTATCGTAGATATCGAAACAAACGGTAACAGCCCCGTAAAAAATCAAATCATTGAAATCGGTGCTATCAAATACAAAAACGGTGAAATCGTAGATCGTTTCGAGTCTTACGTATATGCCGACTATATTCCTCAGGCGATTGTACGTCTTACCAACATAGAGCAGAGTGACCTTGCCGATGCACCCTCTTTGAAAAAAGTACTTTATGATTTCAAACTCTTTTTAGGCGATCATGTATTTGTCGCACACAATGTAAAGTTTGATTTTCACTTTATCTCCACTTCCATGAAAACGGTAGGATTGGAAGAGCTTTTAAACCGTAAACTTTGTACGGTAGATTTGGCGCGTAAGACGATCAAGGCAGAAAAGCATGGACTAGGGCATTTACGCGAAGTATTGGACATACAGTGCGGTGAACACCATAGAGCCTATGCCGATGCCATAAGTGCCGCTAAAGTGCTGGATGAGTGCTTTAAAAACGTACCGGAAGAGATCCGAACTACAGAGGAGTTGATCAACTTCTCAAAACATGCTCCTCGTGTTACTTCCAAAAGAAAACAGAATAGTAAAAGTAGTAAAGAAAAAGCGAAAGAGAAGAAATAGTTTCCGTAAAGTTTCAAACTTTACGGAAACGGAGCACTTTATGCCTAGTGGTGACTCTTTTGTACAACAACCAACATTTTAATGTTGATAACGATAAATCTGATAAATTGCCAGATAACGCAAGTTCTTAAAAACTTAACGATTCCTGTCGGAACCATTGTTTCAAATTCCGGTGAATATGGTTCGATATGCTTTACGTGTTCTGCATGTTTGCTTTCTGCCATTGTAAACTCTCCTTATTTTTTTATATTTATATCAAGTGACAGGAACGAAGTCCTGTCTTTACTATTATTCAGGGATTAAAGCCCAGCCTGGTTTGAGTTTTGCTTTCCAGATAAACATA
>Ga0256843_1001220_pt1 | contig 20659 bp, 19 predicted proteins | sample AlvinellametaG_FD_191572 | JGI IMG/M metagenome (GOLD analysis project Ga0256843, IMG submission 191572) | Pompeii worm associated microbial communities from hydrothermal vent at the East Pacific Rise, Pacific Ocean - Alvinella | ecosystem: Host-associated > Annelida > Integument > Unclassified ... | reverse complement strand
TCACTATCAAGATATTTTTCAAGATCATTTGGAGCAAACCAAAGTGAACCTATCCATTTTTTAAAATTTTCTCTAGCTTTTTTTTGATTTAGTTTAAATGGAAGTATAGATTCAGGATGCAACTCATAAAATATATCAAGATTTGTAAGTACTGGAGTATGACAATATGGACAGTTTGTTGTTCTTTGATATGATTTTATCTCAAACTCACCAGCACAGTTAGGACATTTTGCTGTAAAGTTTTTTAAAGGTTTAAAACTTTTATGTTTTGAGATATTGTCTATCGCATCTTTAAAGTTATGTTCTACTATGGGTGTATCTTCAACTTCTATTTTGTTGATATACCCACAGTATTCACACTTCAATGCATTTACATCTGAGTTAAAAACTAAACTAGCTCCACACTGTTTACAGTCAAATGTAAACTCTTTTAAAATCTTCTTTTCTTGCATAGTCTCTACGGAAGTGGTGGAGGTGTTATAAGTTTAAAAAGCTCTTTTAACTCTTCTATACTTTTAGCCTCTTTCCACATATCAAGACCACTATACCAAACTTTTGTATCTTGTTTTAAGTTGCCACTTTTGATCATATCTTCTATCTCATCTATACTATATGGACCATCAGGAGCATTTTCTTTTGCTATATAATAAAGTGTTTCAAAAGGCTCTGGCACATACTCTTTTTTGGGTTGAGAACTATCTTTTTCAAAACTTTTTGCCAACTTTTCAGCCATAGCAAATCCAGCACCCATACCAACCATACTAGAGGCATCAGATGAGTGTTCTAAAGCAGAAGCACTTTTATACTTTAGATAGTTATCAAGATTTCCTATAGCACCCATACTACTTCTTTCATCTATAGCTTTTTCTACAGCTTCAGGTACAGAGATATTTTCTATCCTAAATCCCAAAAGTTCAAATCCCATATCATCAAACTCTTTATCAAGATTTTCTTTGATATATCTACTCAACTGTTCATAGTTTCCAGCTAGATCAACAACAGGGATATTTGACTCCCCAACAATAGATGTAAATTTTGTTATGATTAGATTTCTAAGACCTCCACTAACATCATCTATATCAAAGTCAGGATTTGTCCCAACTAACTCTTCTACCACCTTTTTAGGATCATTTATCCTTATCTCATAAGTACCAAATGCTCTAAGTCTAACGATACCAAACTCTTTATCTCTTAGGATTATAGGGTTTTTTGTTCCCCATTTTAAATCTATAAATCTTCTTAGATTACAAAAGTAAACTTCTGCCTTAAAAGGAGAGTTAAACCCATGATCCCAATGCTGTAAAGTAGAAAGTATAGGAAGATTTTTAGTCTCCAGCTCATATATACCAGGACCTAAAACATCGGCTATCTCACCTTCGTTTACAAAAACTGCTGATTGAGACTGTCTTACTATAAGTTTTGCTCCATACTTTATCTCATTTTGATACCTTTTAAAACGGTAAACAAGAGTATCATTACTCTCATCTAACCACTCTATAACATCTATAAACTCACCAAATATAGCATCCCAAAGTCCCATTTTTAAACCTTTATTTTTCTTTTTTCAGCCGCAACTAGTGCTTCATGAAGTTGACTTTCTATCTGTTTTAACTCCTCTTCTGCTTTTCTTCTAGCCTCTTTAGCTTTATAAGTGATATCAAGTGATTCGTTGATACTTTCTATCAATGTTTGATTTGCTTTTTTGATACTTTCTATATCAAATACTCCTCTATTTGCTTGTTCTGTTATCTCTTTTGTAGCCTCTTTTAGTTTTTTAGCATTGTCTTCTAAAAGTTCATTTGTAAAATCATTTGCAGCTTTTATACTCTCACTAGCTTTTTTACTTCTAAAAATAGTAACAGCTTGAGCTAATTGATTTTTCCATAGTGGCAATGTATTTACCAAAGTTGAGTTTATCTTTTCTACTAAAGTTTTATTGTTATCTTGGATAAGTCTTATACTAGGAAGAGATTGAAGTGCGACTACACGAGAAAGTTTAAGATCATGAACTCTAGCTTCAAGTGCTGTGATCAAAGCTCTTTTATCTCTGACACCAAGTTTTTTCTCCAACTTGGCACTACCAGCAGCCTCTTTTTCCAACTCTTTTAACTCTTCATTTAAAATCTTTAGTTTATATACACCTGCAGCGATATACTGATCAAGATCTTTTATAAACTCAAAGTTAGCTTTATAAAGTCTCTCTAGTGCTGTGATATCAGTAAGTAACTTTGACTTTTTTTCTTCAAGATCATCAACTATTTTATCTATTTGAACTCTCACATCATCATACTTTGATAAAAATCTCTCAACAGGAGATGCAAAACCAAAAAGTTTTGAGAAAAATCCCTGTTTTTTAGTAGGATCTAACTCATCTATATCAAATCCCTTTAAAGTTGTTACAAGTTGGTTTAGATTTTCACCTGCATATCCTAAATCTTTACTTTTTACACCTTGGAGCATACTTTCACTAACACGATTGATAGCTTCTTGAGCTCTTGCACCAAAAAAGATCACCGAATGTCTATCTTTTATCTCTTCAGCCAATATCTCAACTTTTGCCTGTTTTGCATCATCTAGTTCATGATGGAGTTCTATGCCTTCTTTTTTCATCTCATCTTCTAAAGCAACTACTTGATCTTTTTCTTCTTCTGCTTCTTCTGCTTCTTCATCACTATTTTCAGAAGATTTATCATCACTCTCACTATCTTTTGGAGTTTTATCTTCTTGTTTATCTTCTTGTTTATCTTCTTGTTTATCTTCTTTTGTTTGATCCTCTTTGATATCTTTTTCTATATCTTTTTCAACTTCTTTTTCTTCATCAACTTTTGCATCTATTTTTGCTGGTTCAGGTTGTTTCTCTTTAAGATCAACTTTTTTGTCATTTATCTCAACAACTTCAACCATACCTTCCATCTCGTTTTTCCACTCTTCGTTTGTCATCTTTATACTCCTTCTTCTTTTAACTGTTTTGTTAGTGCTTCTATCTGAATGTCTAACCCGCTTAAGTCTTTTTTCTCTAGCAGTTTTTTTTGTTCGGTTATTGTATTTTTTAACTCTTCCAGTAGCCATTTGAACCTATCCTCTACTTTGGGATCAACATTTTTGTACTTTGAAAACTCTCCACTTATCTCAACAAGACGAGTTAGATAGATCTTAAAAAACTTTCTCACTTTTGTCAAAATCTTAGGATCATCCTCAACTTTTTTTACTATATCGTCGATCTCTTTTATAATTGTATTAAAATTTTCTTGAATATTTTTATCTATATATCTAAAACTTTTAAGTTCTTTTAGTTTATCTTTCACCTCATCTATCACTTCGATAGCATCTTGAGCTATTTTACTAAGTGTTCCATCTATTTTATCTTCACTAGGATCAAGCCCATAATAAAATATAAATCCAACCAAAGTAGCAAGTGCTAACATGATAGAAGAAAGCAATCCATTGTTTACACAAAACATCGAAGCAATAAATGTTCCTCCACCAAGTATAAATGCAGCCATCATTTTGTATTTCTTTTTTGGAGCAAGTGCAAGTTTTGATGAGTTGTATTTGTTTTCTTCTTCAAAGCCTTTTTTAGCGATCTTTATCCCAACAAAATAAACTATATAAGCAACTACATTGAAAACAAACTTTTTAACATCTCCAGAAGCTAGTGAAAAGAAAGTAGCTATCAACAAAGGAAATATCAAAAAATAAAGCATCATACCTCTTAAAGTTACATTTATAGTAGGTAACTCTCCATCATATCTTTTTGCTATCATGATCAATCTCCAAAAACACTAAAAAGACTCTGCCAAGCTATCACACCCATACTTCCAAAAAGAAGTAAAAAGCCTAAAAATTTAAAATATGCTTTTTCTAGTATATCATCACTCATCTATACAAAATCCTTCCTTTTTCATATATCTTACCATAAACATCCATATCACCCTCTTTCACAAACTCTTTTACAAAACCTTTATCATGATAAAATACTTCAATATTTTCAAACTTAAACCACTTTATATCACTTTTTATATCAAAATCCAAAAGTTTTTTACCTCTTAACATCTTTATCATAAACTTATATGCAAAAAAAGCTGGATATTTTTCTTTTTTTACCTGAGAGTAAAGTCCATATCCATGAGCTACCAACTGATGCCAATAAACTCTATCTATCTTTTTTGTAGCTAAAGTTATCAAGTGATATGCGACCATAAACTCTGCATACTCATTTAAGCTAACACACTCTTTTTCACTAGTGGGTGCATAAGGAGCTGTACCAGATATCGGCCAATTTGTCTCCGTTATGTAGATTTTATTCTCACTTTTTGGAGAAAGTTTTACCATAGTCCACAAAAGTTCACACTTTTTAAACAGATCAAATCCAACTTGAGTGCTAAAAGGGCTTCCTCTTCTATCTACATACAAAAGTGCAGAAAATATATCAAAATGCACTCTATAAAAGTTAAAAAGAGTTCTTAAACTAAAATGATACTCAAAATCTATCACAGATGAACCTATCAACTTTTTATCATGATAGTTTTCATCTCTAACACTTTGAACTGTTTCAAAAAACTTTAGATACTCATCTACTGAGTAAAAAAGCCATTTTTTTCTGTTGATAGTTGTACCTACTTGATACTCTATTATCTTATCAAAAGTATCAAATATTTTTTTTATATCTCTTTTTAAAAGATTTTTATCTTCTATATGAGATCTGCTTTGCATAAGATTTATCATGATCTCATACTCATCAAAACTATCTATATATCTTTTATACTCTTGTAACCTTTGCATCTCCCACATAGGAAATCTGATAAGAATCTTTCTAACTCCTAACTCTTGTAACATCTCTTTTTCATTTTCAACCGAGTTTTCAAGACTTATACCCATACAAAATATATCTTGATTAGTACAACTACTGTTTTTAAAAAGTTTCAAAAAGTAAGCTATCATGATAAAAGGCATCATGATAAGATTAAAAAAAAGAAGTTTTAGATGAGAAAAGAGAGACTTTTTGTAAATCTCTCTTTTTTTGTTTTTATCTTTTATGATATGTGGCTGATTTGAAAAACCATCCCAAAACTCTTCGCTGCTCACTACTCACTGCTCACTAAACTATCTGCACTGATCTACAACTGCCCCAGCATTTGGATATAAGTATATCTCAACTCTTCTGTTTAGTGCCATATTTGCTGGAGTTGTATTTGGTACTAAAGATTTGTTATATGAACACCCTTTTGCATAAATTTTGTTTGGAATACCACTTGATTTTATCATGTTTGCAACACTTTGAGCTCTTCTTTGAGAAAGTTTCAAGTTATACTCATAACTTCCTCTGTTATCTGTATGCCCTACTACTTGTACTATAGTTTGTGGATATTTTCTAAGTATATCCCCTACTCTTGATATCTTAGCAGTTGCACTTGGAGTCGGATAGTCTGAGTTTGTTTCAAACATCATCTTATCTCTAAAAGTTATCTCCACATAGTTTGCTCTTTTAGAAACTATGATATCTTTACTAGGATCTAGTTTCGCGTTTGGTGAGTTATCAACATTTGTATTTAATGCTGCTGCCATCTCTGCTGCTTGACGATCAAGACTGTATCCATAAGCAGCCCCAACACCAGCACCTAAGATAGCTCCTTTTATAACTCTTTGATGTCTGTTATCACCTTTTGCAGTAGCTGCAGCCAAAACTGCACCCGCCAACGCCCCATAAAGTGCACCTGTTTTTGTGTTTTTTCCAGCTGGTACATTTAAGTTTGGATTGTTATAACTGTTTGGTGTACATCCCACAAACAACCCTGCTACAACACTTAAAGCTACTATTTTTTTTATCTTTTTCAAATTTTTCTCCTTATTTAAGTATTTTGTATTTTATCGGCATAATCCTTTATTTTTTAACATCTGTATGATACCTTTGAAAAGTGAACTTTTTGTAAACTAAGCAACCTTTATGTAAAATCGCGATAATTACAATCATGATAGGAGAACCAAACTGTGTTTACAGCCTTAACAGAATCATTTAAATCAGCAATAAACAAGATAAGATTTGCAGATGATGAAAAATCACTAAAAAAAGCACTTGATACTTTAAAAAAATCTCTTCTTAAAGCAGATGTACACCATAAAGTAGTAAGAGAACTTATAAAAACAGTAGAACTGGAAACTAAAAAAGCTGGGATTGGGAAAGAGAGTTTTTTAAGAAGTTTAAAAGACAACCTAACTTCCATGCTTACAGCTCCGGGAAATCAAGGATTTGTATTTGCTTCAAAACCACCTACTGTTGTACTGATGGCAGGACTTCAAGGTAGTGGTAAAACAACCACAACGATAAAACTGGCAAACCATATCAAAGAAAAAAAGAAAAAAGTTTTAGTTGCAGCCTGTGATCTTCAAAGACTAGCAGCAGTTGAGCAGTTAAAACAACTAAGTGAACAATACAACATAGATCTTTTTTATGACGAAGATGAAAAAGATCCAGTAAAAGTAGCAAAAGAGGCACTAAAAAAAGCAAAAAGCGGACTATATGATGTACTTATAGTTGATACAGCTGGACGACTTGCTATAGATGAAGAGCTTATGGATGAGTTAAAAGCGATAGCAAGTGAGTTAAACCCTGATGAGATCTTTTATGTAGCTGACTCTTTAACTGGTCAAGACTCAGTTAGAACTGCAGATACATTTAACAAATACCTAAATATAACAGGTGTTATCCTCACAAAATACGACGGCGATAGCAAAGGTGGAGTAGCTTTGGGTATAGCTCATCAGATAGGTATCCCTTTGAGATTTATCGGTACTGGAGAAAAAGCTGGGGATTTTGAACCATTTTTACCAGATAGGATAGTTGGGCGATTGATGGGAGAAGGAGATCTTATCTCTCTAGCAGAAAAAACAGCAAATATCATAGATGAAAAACAGGCTAAAAAACTAACATCAAAGATAAAAAAGGGTCAGTTTAACTTTAACGACTTTTTAGAACAACTAGAAAGTATGAAAAAACTTGGAAATCTAAAAAATCTTATGGGTATGATCCCAGGTATGAGTGGTATGGCTGGGAAACTAAAAGATATGGATCTTGAAAACTCTACCGAGATAAAAAGAATAAAAGCTATGATAAGTTCTATGACAAAAAAAGAGAGAGAAAATCCAGATCTTTTAAACAACAGTAGAAAAAGAAGGATAGCTCAAGGTGCGGGACTTAGTCAGCTAGAAGTAAACAGATTTTTAAAACAGTTTAAAAATGCGGCCAAAATGGCTAAAAAGTTCTCTGGGAAAAAAGGTATGCAAGATCTGCAAAATCTTTTAGGACAACAAAATATGCAGTTTCCTAGATAATAAAAGTCTATTTTAAGGAAAAAATAATATCATAGCGACCAACCGTCAATGTGCAATAAAAATATAAAAAAACAGGAGAAAGATTAGATGGCAACAGTTGTTAGACTTACAAGAATGGGTAGAAAGAAAAAACCTTTTTACAGAATAGTAGTTACAGATAGTAGAAAAAGAAGAGATGGTGGATGGATAGAGAGTATTGGTTACTATAACCCTCTTACAGAACCTGAGACTATCAAAGTAGATGAAGACAGACTAAGCTACTGGATGAGCGTTGGTGCAAAACTTAGTGACAGGGTAAAAAGAATAACTGGCAAATAATATGGCTGAAAAATTTATCCTTGAGTTTGCAAAACTTATCGCTGATCATCCTGATGAGATAGAGATAACAAGAAAAGATATAGATGATAGCTTTTCTGAAATAGAAGTAAAAGCAAACAAAAGCGATACAGGAAAACTGATCGGAAGAGATGGCAAGATGATAAGCTCTCTTAAAACTATCATAACAGGTTGCAAAGCAAAAGAAAACAGAAGTTATAGAGTTACTATAAAAGCTCATGAATAACTCTCTTACTATAGCAACTATAGGTAAAGCTGTCGGTTTATGGGGTGAAGTAAAACTTCATCTTCATACCGACTTTAACTCACAATTTAAAAAAAATGCTACCTTCTTAACCAACAAAAACAAAGAACTTACTATAGAGAGATACGATCCAAATAGAAACTTAGTAAAGTTTTTAGGTGTATCAACTCGAGAAGATGCTTCAAAACTAACAAATCAAAAACTTTTAAGCAGCATAGAAGAGAGTAGAAAAAGTTGTGAACTAAATGATAATGAATATTTTTGGTTTGATATCATAGGCTGTACAGTCAAAGAAGATGATAAAACTTTGGGAGTTGTAAAAGATATACAAAGACTTACAACCAACGACTATCTGGAAGTAGATGTAGCAAAAGAGCTTCAAGAGTATGCAAAAAGTTTCCTTATCCCCTATATAAAAGATGTATATATAAAAAAAGTTGATATAGAAAATAAAACTATATATACAAAAGAGGCTTTTTCACTTTTAGAGATTTTGAAAAGCTGATTTTTTAGATATAATAAATCTTTACAGATATAAGGAGTTTGTTATGTATGCTACAGAGTTTACAACCATTATAGATAAACCGTACATAGAAATACCAGAGTATGAAAAGTTTAAAAATCATAAAGTAAAAATTATGCTCATAGATCTAAAACAACAAAGTACCAGTAAAAATCAAAAACAACAGATAAAAAATATACTTGAAAACACTCAAGAACAGTTATTTAGCAGTATAAACAATCCTCTTGATTGGCAAAAAAATATTAGAGAGGAGTGGGAGTAGTGATACTTCTTGATTCAAATATCATAATATATCTTTCAAAAAAACTCATATCCATAGATGATGTTTTTTTTGATGAAAAGAAAACTTATGCAATATCCATCATAACATATATGGAAATACTTGGATACAGTTTCAAAAGTAAAGAAGAAGAAAATACTATAAAAAAAATATTAGATTATCTCAAAATATTATATATAAACAAAGATATAGCAGATAAAGTTATAGAGTTAAAAAAAGAAAACCATATTAAGCTTCCTGATGCTATCATCTGCTCAACTGCTATTTTAAATCATGCTATACTTGTAACAAATGACATAAGATTAAAAAATATCCCCAAAATACAATTGAAAACTATAGATATATAAGCCATGACTTTTACATTTGTAACACTTTTTAAAGATCTTATAGATGGTTACTTTAACGACTCTATACTAAAAAGAGCCATAGACAAAAAGCTTATCATGATAGAGTATAAAAATCCAAGAGATTATACTACTTATAAACATAACAAAGTTGACGAGTATATGATAGGCGGAGGAGCTGGACTCACCCTACTCCCTCAACCAATAACCGATACTATAAAAGATATCAAAAAAAACTCTCCAAAAGCTCATATCATCTTTGTAACTCCTGCGGCAAAACCTTTTAGACAAACTGATGCAAAAAGACTATCAAACAAGGAACATATAGTTTTAGTTAGTGGCAGATATGAGGGATTTGACGAGAGACTTATAGAAAATCTAGCTGATGAAGTTTTTAGTATAGGGGATTTTATCCTAACTGGAGGCGAACTTCCTAGTCTTTGCATCTGTGATAGTATCGCAAGACAAGTTGATGGAGTACTTGGAAACAAAGAGAGTTTAAGCGGAGAAAGCTTTGAAAATGATCTTTTAGAAGCTCCAAATTTTACAAAACCAAATATTTTTGAAAAAAATGAAGTCATTAAAGAATATTTAAAGGGAAATCATAGTAAAATCCACCACTTAAAAAAGAAGCTGTCTTTGGCTAAAACAAAATTTTTTAGACCAGATATGTATAAAAAAGTAAAAAATAAAGTTTAAATGAGGAAAAACAGATGAGAAATAAATACATCGAGGCTTTTGAAGCAAATCAAGTATCAAGCAAAAACATCCCTGACTTTAGAGCAGGTGATACTCTAAGAGTAGCTGTTACGATCAAAGAGGGTGATAAAACAAGAATTCAGAACTTTGAAGGTGTTTGTATCGCTAGACGTGGTCAAGGAACTGGAGAAACTTTTATCGTTAGAAAGATAGGAGCAAACTCTGTTGGTGTAGAGAGAATCTTCCCACTATACTCTGACTCTATAGAAGAGATAAAAGTTCTTAGACGTGGTAAAGTTAGACGTGCTAAACTGTTCTATCTAAGAGGTAGAAGAGGAAAAGCTGCAAGAATCAAAGAGCTTAAAAAATAAAAATTATATAGGAGGATTGACCTCCTATATAGTACTCTATTTAAGATTTAAGAAATTTGCTAACTTACAATTAGTTGTTATAAAATTTTTCATAAAAACTCAGGAGAAAAATCAAATTTAATACCTATAAACTCTAGTTTCTCCTAAATTTTCTAAAAACCCTATCAAAATCCAAGCTGATTTCGCACCCTATATCATCAAACTTCAACTTTTCATCTGTAAAATCACCAACTTTGGTATATCTGTCATCTTTTAGTTTATAAACTTTTGCTACCAGGTCTTCAGGATAAACGAGTAGATAATAATCCACTTTTTCATCTTCATAAATACTAAACTTGACAGTTTCATCCTTTTTTGCTGTAGATGGACTTATAACTTCTATGATGATTTTTGGAGCTTTTGTGAGATATCTGTCATGATGGTCACCACAGGTAAAGACTATATCTGGTCTTAGAACTGTATCATTTGCTACTTTCCAGTCAACTTCAAAAACAACTTCACACTCATCACATTTGCTATTTTCAACACTATCAGCTAAATCTCTCAAAAGTTCTAAAGCTATATTTTGATGAACTCTCATTGGTGATGGAGCCATGGATATAGGTACACCCTCGACTAACTCCCAGTCCCCTTCCCACTCTGCATAGTCGCTATAAGTATATTTTGGTAGAAGATTTGCTATAGACATGGTAACTCCTTTTAATGAGATGTGAAGTATTATATCATAAATTTTATCTGCTTTTATAGATACTACTATACAACACTTTGTCTAATTGTCCTAAAATACCAACTCTCCTTGAGCTTGTCTTGCTTTTTCTCCACTTTTATGTAGATCTTCACATACTTTACAATCCCAGCACTCAAACTTACAATTTTTAGTATATTTGTTCCAAAATTCTATCTTTTTTTTGTCGTATTTGAAGTGTTGCATAAACTTATACAACTCTTTGAAAACTATATCATCTCCATCAGCATAACTTTTGATGATATCGAGGGATTGATAAAAAAGTTTCATATCACTTCTGCCATGAAGTTTAAAGATCTGAACATACTGTAAAAGTTCATCCACATCTTTTCTAAACACAGGAAGATTTGCATTTTTTAGACTATACCACTCACTCTCTCTACCCCAACTAGGACAAGTTGTATGTCCTAAAGCTGTATCAAAAAACTTTACACTACATCCACTACCGTTTGAACAGTTATACTGATAGTGTTCACTCATAGCAGGACAAAGCCCTCTGCACCACTCATTTGCCAAGATAACCATAGGAACTTTGTATCTGTCGTATGCTTTTTTCAGTCTTTTTAGATTGTCTCTATCTCTTAGGTTGTATCTATCTATATTTATCACATCAAAACCATTTTTGGCATAGTCCACATACTCTTGAGGTTTTGAAACATTTTTAAGTATAGTATTTTTTATAGTCATATCAGGAAATGCTCTTTTTAGACTTCCATCACTCATCCAAGTATAGTGAGGTATAGTGATACTTCTAAGCCCTTTTTTATATAAAGGTTTTAAGTTTTGTATAAAAAGATCAAGATTTTCTTTTGTTGGTTCTACTAAGATATTGTTAAAAGTTGCCGATACCTTTATACCAAATCTTTTTTGTATATCCATCATCCAAGAAAAGATCTTTTTGTTTTTTTCTTCACTATTATCATGATTTCTGGTATATATATCTTTTGTTCCCATAGCATCATTTTCAAAAGGTGGCATATAGTGGGTAAAATAGATATCATATATAAAATCTTTATATTTTGCCAAAAATGGTAAAAACTCATCATGATAGTACTTATCACTCATACCTATAGTAAACGGAAGAGAAAAAATCTTTTTGCTGTTTTTATTTTCTCTTTTTTGCATATAGTTTATACTCTTTGTTGCTTTATCATGATTGATATATTCAAAAAGCATCTTATAACTTTCACACCAGTAACTTTTTTCAAATCTCCCCTCATACTCTCCCCTGCTCTCATAAGGACAACTTCCTTTACAGTAGCTCCACCACGCACAACCTTTACAATCATTTTCTTTTAGATATGAAACTCTTTTTTTATGGATCTTCTTTTTAAACATTTCATCAAAACTATCTTTTTTGATACTTCCCAAAGGAAGCTGTTTTGCCTGCATCGCTCTATCACATGTAAAAACATCACCATTTGGACCAACAGCACACAAAGAAGCATCACACTTTCCATCGTTGTAGCATCTTAGTTCATCTTCACTTCCTGTATCTCTTAACTTTTTCCAAGAGTTAAAAGGAGTGATATTTAGTTTATAGTCATCTCTAGCCCAGACTTTCCACATCTCTATCATGAAAGTTCCATAGTCTTTAACACTCATACCAAACTCTTCATCACTAAACTTTCCTGCATAATCACACATAGCATTTATGTTGATACCGTTAAATCCTAGATTTTTAAAGTAGTGATATATCTCTTTTTCTCGTCCTATAGAACCACTATGAACTGTATAAACTGCTGCATATCCAGCTCCATCTTTTTTTAGTTGAAATATAGACTTTAAAAAAGCTTCATCATAACTTTTACCATTTTTTAACTTTCTAGCATCACTTACAGGATCAGCAGAAGTACTAAAAACAAACTTATCTTTTTGTGGTTTGTCTTTGTTTTTTACCTTTCTAAAGTTTGTTAGTAACTCTTTTAGATTTTTAAAATCTTTCTTTGCATAAGGTATAAGATTTGACTGCATAGCATGAGAGATCTGCATAGATGAGTTTTTAGTTATATCCAAAACATCTCCATAAAACTCATCACTCATCATCAAAGGCTCACCGCCAAGCCAATAAAATGTAATATGAGCCTTATCTTTTGTTATCTTTTTAAAATGCTCATTTAACTTCTTTTCCAAAAGTGCAAAAGTCTCTTTATCCATAGGCTTAAAAAGATCACCCCATTTATACACTTCACAATAATCACACGCTGCATTACACGCATATGTAGGTTTTACTATAACTGCCATACCTTTACTCATATCAACTCCTAAAATACCAACTCTTCAACTCTTGCACTTTGTTGCAACCTATCACACATATCACACTCCCAACACTCATACTTACAGTTTTTTATTTTCTCTCTCCACATCTTTAAAACTTTTGGATCATAGTTATACATCTCAAACTGTTTTTGAAGCCCTGGAAGTATAAACTCACTACCATTTGCATATCTTTTTACTATCTCCATAGAACTTTGCAAAACATTTTGATAAGTTCTGCCGTGAAGCTTTAAAACTTGTACATACTCTAAAATCTCTTCAAAATCCTCCTTGTGAGTTGGCATCAAACCACTTTGAAGTCTGTATGAAGGATTTAGTCTTTTCCATGCATTGCAAGTATTTTGAGCTAATTTTTGGTTAAAATACAGTTCATTTACCTCACTTGAACAGTTAAGTTCAAAGTGTTCATCCATAGCTGGACAGTTTCCTCTGCATCCTTCATTTACCAAGATACTCATAGGAACTTTGTACTTATCATATGCTTTTTTTAACTTTTTTAAGTTATCTCTATCTCTTAGGTTATATCTGTCTATATTTATCAGATCAAATCCCACTTCACAGTTATCCACATAATTTTGAGGTCGGCTTACTTTTCTAAGTATGGTATTTTTCACAAAAAGTTCTGGAAACTCTTGCTTGATCCTGCCACTTGCCATCCAGTGATAGTGAGGTATAGTAACACTCCTAAGCCCTCTGGCATAGAGAGGTTTTAGATGCTTTATAAAGATCTCAAGATTTTGACTGGTTGGATCTACTTTTATAGAGTTGAAAGTTGCTGAAACTTTTATACCATATCGTTTTTGTACATCCATCATGATCTCAAAAACTCTCATACTCTCTTTAAAAGTATCTTTGGTGCCAAGTTTAGCTCCCATACCATCATCCAAAAAAGGAGGAATCAAAGCTGTAAAATAGATATCAAACAAAAACTCTCTATACTCTTTTAAAAACGGAAAATACTCACTTTGTAAAAACTCTTTTGAAGCTTTGCTAAAAAAAGGTAGAGAGAAGAGATGCTTTTTCACTATGCCGCCTTTGAGACTTTAAAGATATCAAAGTTTTCATCTATCTCTTTTAGCATAGCTTGAAAAGAACTACACTCATACTTTCCATCCTCAAACTTCAAATATGCCCCACAATACTCAAAACTCTCACACATAGCACACTCTAAGTTTTTGAAAAAAAGATTTTGCTCATATGAGTCAAGCTCTTTATAAAACTCGCTTGAATGTCTTTTCTCTTTTGGCTCTTGTAAGTTATAAAAATATTTGCTTCTTTTGTCCCATCTTTTTGACAAGGTTACAAAACCATCACTTGTAACATAAAAAAACTCTTCCAACTTATCTTTAAAAGTATCCCAAAGAGTTTGACTTATCTCCTTTTTTATCTTCTTTTCATATATGTAGTTTACAAAACTAAAAAATGGCTCAACATTTTTTACAAGATTTGGATTTAGTACTATCTCTTTTGTGATATTTTGCATCACTTTTGCATCTATAGTTTTAAAAAGATCAAATGTTATACTACTTTTGACTCCCAAGCTAGATAAAAACTTAACAACACTTACTATTTCATTTGGCTTTACACTACTATCTAGCACCGCTGTTAAGTTAAAATTGTTTAAAATATTTTTATACTCTTTTAAAAGTGTAATATTTTTTATATTTACATCAAAAATGATGTTTAATCCCTTATATCTTAAGTTAGATAAAGTCTTAAGAAGTGAAAAATCACTAAGATAAAAGTATAAAACTTGGGTATTTCTACTATAAAACTTTATACTCTTATCTATCATACTCTTAAAACTAACTATATTTTTTATACTTCCTACTCTTATAACTTTTGAGTTGGATTTGGCATCTAACTTGATATTTATAGGTAAATCTATCTCTTTATACATACTCTAACTCCTTTTTTATCTCTTGTACTGTTTTTTTCTCTCCAATAAAAGGCTCTTTAAAAACACTTTCAAAAAAGCTCAAATAACTCTCACAAAAAAAGTGTTTTTCAAAAACTTCTTCTCCATGAGTTTTAACAGGGCAATATCCATGACAATACTCCCACCACTTGCAACCAGTACATGTCTTTTCTTGCATCATTTGATAGTAGTTTTCTATCTTTTTTGTTCTGTTTTGATGGATATCAAAAAGTTTATGTGTATAGATGTTTCCTACTGGTTTCTCTTTGATACGGGTATATTCACAACACTCAAAAAGATCTCCGTTTGGAAGGACTAAAAACATTTTATTTGAACATTTGCCACTAAAATAACAACTAAGCTGTTCACCACTACCACTTTTGTGTTTTAGTGTCCATCCGTTAAAAGGTTCTATACAAATACCATAGTTATCTTCTTTCCATATCTCATAAAACTTTTTTAAAAACTCACCATACTCTTTTGCACTATAGAGTTCATCTTCGCTCATCATGCCATCATAGTCAAGCACAGGCTTTACAGTAAGAGACTTCACACCTAAGTTTTTATAAAAGTTATAAACCTCTCTTTCTCTGCCAAATGCCTCTTTTGTAACTGGATAGATAAAGTTGATCGTTCCGTTTTCTTTTAAAAGTTTAAAGTAGGACTTTAAAAAAGCTTCTTCATAACTTTGTTTGTTCGCTAACTTTCTGGCTCCGCTTAAAGGATCATAACTTGTTCCAACAAGAGGTCTATCTCCTAAAAGTTTTTTAAGATATGGCCACTCTTTATCATGATACATAGTGAGATTTGTTTGGATAGTAAACTTTATGTTGATATCTTTTAAGATCTTACTTTTTTCAAAAGTCTCATATACTTTTTTAAAAAAGCTATCAGGAGCTAGTAGAGGTTCACCACCATGAAAAACTACTGTAATATTTTTTAAACCACTCTTTTGGATAAAATCTTCTGTATTCTCAACAATTTTTTCTACTGTTTCATCACTCATACTCTTTAAAAATCTTCCAAGTTCTGGAACATTACAATAACTACATCTTGCATTGCAGTAGAGATTGTGTTTTATGGTAAGTACCATCATAAGCTTTTTCTCCCATTTGTCTTGAACCTAATATCGACAAACAGGAGAAAAGATTTAGAATATTTTAGTTTTTATGCATCGTCAACAACTACTTGATGCTGTGTGATATCTATCAAGTTTTGATGATCACTTATATCTGTTATCTCTTGTGTCATTTCTGGGATAACAGTTGGTGCTATTTGATGTGTTTGTTCCGGTGCTTGATTAGTATTTTCATTTTCACACTCAGGAAGCTCCATCTCAATCTCATCACTATAGTCAGATATAAGATCTTGAAGATTTACATCATGATCATGATTTGTTGAACTACTATTTTCTTCAACTTCTGGCATATCACATTTAGCATCACTAACAACTGCTGCAGCTTCAAAATCAAGATAATCTGCTGTATTGATTTCATTTACTTCATGTGTTTGCAAAAGATTTTCAACTTCTTCTTTATCAGTTGTTATTTCACTTACTTTAAAGATCCCATCAACTTTGTTACCATCAGCATCAAATCTCTGTCCAACAACTTCCATAGAACTCATATCTTCGCCAACATTTACCCAAGTAGTCATAAAACCACCATCATGAAGATCAGTTACATGTGGGTTATATTGGTTTTCATTTTGATCTTCGTTGATAAGAACTCTGTCTCCTATCTCTTGACCATTGGCATCATATCTTTGATAGTAAACTCCGCTTCCATCGCTATCTTTATCAGCAAAAACAACAACACATCCACCATCATCAAGTCCAGCAACTTCAGGTGTAACATTTGAGTACATATCAAAGTCTGTTAACTTAGTTACCTCTGTTTCATCACCTACTTTGTCTCCATTTTCATCAAATCTTTGTAAAACAACACATGCATCGCTACCATCATGAGAGATCCAAGTAGTTACAAAACCTCCATCAGCTAAAGATGCAACCATAGGAAGTGTTTGATCTCCACCTGTTTGGGTATTTATATGAACTTCATTTGAAGCACACATATCATGACTAAAAACTCTACTATATACCTCTTGTCCAGCCGAACTATCACTTTGCCAAGTTACTACAAAACTACCATTTTCAAGGCCATCTATAGCTGGCATAGTTTGATTTGCCTGTGTAGTCTCGTTGACAAGGATTTCACCACCTACTTTCTCTCCAGACTCATCAAACTTTTGAACATAGATACCATAACCATCACCATCCGCGTTTTCACTTTGCCAAGCTACTGTATAACCACCATCTTTAAGCCCAGTTATAACAACTTGGTTTTGTTCACCTTCTGTTGTGGTATTTACAAGTGTTTCACCACCTACTTTGTTACCCTCTGCATCATATCTTTGTAAATATATACCATATCCATCTCCATCTCCCACACTACTTTGCCAAGCTAAAACATATCCACCATCATTTAGTGCTGCAACATCAGCTTCAAACTGATTTCCCTGAGTTGTAGTGTTTGCTAACTCTGGCTCTCCTACTTTGTTACCATCAGCATCATATCTTTGGAAGAAAACTCCATATCCATCACCATCGGCATTATTTATTTCATTTGTTGCTAAAAATGGTACTATATATCCTCCATCTTCAAGAACTGTTATAGGATCATCTCCCCAACAATAGTTACTAGACCAACAATCACTTGACCAATCAGAACACCAGTCACTAGCCCAATCTGAACTCCAATCACTAGACCAATCACTAGCCCAGTCTGAACTCCAATCGCTTGACCAATCACTCGACCAATCTCCACTCCAGTCATTTGCCATAATAGTAGTTGTTACACTATCATGATTTGTATCTATCTCAACATTTGATACAGCACAAGCTCCATCATCACAGTTATTTGACACACTTTCTATACTAACTTTATATGATTCATTATCTTCCATAGTGTTATCATCTATATTTGCTACTGTGAAAGTCGCACTAGTACTTCCTGCTGGTATAGTTATAGTTTTTGTATCAGCATGAAGATCATTTTCATCTGTATCTATATGTGATATTTTAACTGTAACACTAGTATCTGCTTCACTTACTTTATCTAAAGAAACTGTATAAGTATTTTCATCACCCTCTTCTACACTACTTGATTGTTGAGAAATACTAACTTTTGCTACATCATTATCATCTATAGTAGTCTCTACTTTATAAGCATCTTGATCTATTTGTATGTTGTTCCCATCAACATTTACTATCTCTACTTCAAAATCCTCTTTACATTCAACGATATCATCATCAGTTGCATTTATAGTAAACTCTACAGAGTTTTCACCTGCTGGTATAGTTATATCCCTAGTTACTGGTGTTACATCTCCATCTTCTGTTGTGATATTTCCTACCTGTATAGAAACATTTGTATCTTCAGATGATACTTGACTAAGATGAAGTGTATATGTATGACTATCTCCCTCACCTACATCAAGAGTGTTTTGAGTGATACTTACAACTGCACAGTCATTATCTATGATATTTGTCTCTACTGTTCTGTGTTCATCACTTATATCTACATATTTGCTGCTAACATCTTCTATGTTGACATTAAATGTTTCGGTTCCTTCAACTATAAGATCATCTATAGCATCTATAGTAAAAGTCATACTTGTTACACCTGCTGGTATAGTAACACTTTGAGTTATAGGTGCCAAATCACTATCATCTGTTGTATCATGACCTACTTTGATAGTAACAGTAGTATCTTCTATATTTGCTCTATCAAGAGTCAAAGTATATGTATGAGTACCACCTTCACCTACACTATCACTGTTTTCAGATAAACTTACTACTACTCTATCATTATCTTCTATAGTAGTCTCTACTCTACTTTCACTTTGCTCTATAGTATATTTTGGGTTGTCAACACCTGTTATACTTACTTCAAAACTCTCTGCATCTTCTATCTTATCATCATCGATAGTTTCCACTTTAAAAGTAGCTTCAGTCTCTCCAGCTGGTATAACTACATCTTGAGTTACAGGTACCAAATCTCCATCATCTGTTGTGATATGTCCTACTTTTACGCTTACAGTTGTATCTGTAGAACTTGGTTTATCAAGATGTATAGTATATGTATGACTATCTCCTTCATCCATAGTAGTACTATCTTGAGTTAGAGTTACTACACCCTCTTCGCTATCATTTATAGTTGAAAATACCTCTTTATGATCTTCATCTATCTCAATACCACTACCTTGAACATCTGTTATAGTAACCTTATAGTCTTCATTTGACTCTATAAGATCATCATAGATAGCAAGTATTTCAAAAGTTACATCAGTTTCACCAGCTGGTATAACAACATCTTGAGTCAAAGGTTCGAGATCTCCATCATCAGTTGTGATATGTCCTACAGTTACAGTTACTACACTATCTGTAGAGCTTGGCTTATCAAGGTGTAAAGCATAGATATGAACATCACCTTCATCAACACTTGTTCCATCTTGAGTTATACTTACCTTTGAAATATCATTATCTACTATTGTTGTTGTTACACTATTTTGTGTATCACTTATATCCACTAAATCACTATCTACCCCTACTATCTCTACCTTATAATCCTCATTACCCTCTGCTATATCATCATCTATCGCTTCTAGTGTAAATGTCGCACTACTCTCCCCTGCTGGTATTACCACCTCTTTGCTTACTGGCTCTACATCACCATCTTCTGTTGTGATATTGCTCACTTGTACTGTTACTGTTGTATCAAACTCCGCTGGTTTGTCTAACAATACTTTATATGTATGCTCATTACCCTCTTCTACATCTGTACTATCTTGTGTTATACATACTACAGCTCTATCATCATCTACTATTGTTGTTGTTACCTCTTTTGCTGTCTCATCTACTTGTACTTTATCGCTGTCTGTTCCTACTATCTCTACTTTATACTCTTCGTTACCCTCTACCAAGTTGTCTTGATTGTTCTCTAACTCAAATGTAACGCTTGTCTCTCCCGCTGGTATTACTACCTCTTTCGTAACTGCCTCGATATCTCCATCATCTGTTGTGATATGCCCTACTTGTACACTTACTGTTACATCTTTATCACTTGGATTATCCATATTTATCGTATAACTATGACTTCCTCCCTCGGCTACTTCATTTGTATCTTGAGTTATACTTACCTCTGCATAGTCATCATCTAGTATAGTTGTTACTACTTCACTATGTTCTGGATCTATCTCTACTTTATCACTATCTACACTATCTATGATAACTTTAAACTCTTCATCTCCCTCTATCAACTGATCACTTTTTGTCTCTATCTTGAACTCTGCTTCAGTCTCTCCTGCTGGTATTACTACCTCTTTTGTTAACTCTTCCAAGTCCCCATCATCTGTTGTTATATGTCCTACTACTACTTTTACTGTTGTATCACTATCGCTTGGTCTATCTAAATGTAGTGTATATGTCTGTAAATCTCCCTCATTGATAGCATCTCCATCTTGAGTTATACTTACCTTTGAAACATCATTATCTACTATTGTTGTTGTTACACTATTTTGTGTATCACTTATA
>Ga0256843_1001219_pt1 | contig 20684 bp, 8 predicted proteins | sample AlvinellametaG_FD_191572 | JGI IMG/M metagenome (GOLD analysis project Ga0256843, IMG submission 191572) | Pompeii worm associated microbial communities from hydrothermal vent at the East Pacific Rise, Pacific Ocean - Alvinella | ecosystem: Host-associated > Annelida > Integument > Unclassified ... | reverse complement strand
GATCTTCCGTCACTTCGGAGATGATCTTGATACTTGCCAGGTAGGCAGGATCACTCTCGGGATTCTGCGTATCGGTCACATTGCTCAAGACTCCCAGTTGGTGCGTAAATGCCAGTGCCGCTTCTACTTTATTGCTTATGAGGTCCTGTCTCAGCTGTGCCGCATCCAGATCTGCTTCTGACATACCTGCATATTGCGGGTCAGTCCTGTCAAAGGTCAATGCCGCATCTACAAAGATGGAAACAAAATCAGACCGGCTCATTCCTCCGTTCAGCAATCCTGTCCAGTAGTTTACTCCCTGTACATCACCTTCTCTTCCCAGGGTATTACGATAGACTGCTTCTACAAACGCCTGATTATCCATATCTCCATAGGCTCTTGCAAAGCTTGGATGCTGTGCAAAGCCTGCGGAGAGCTGTTTGAGCACATCGGAGACATCTTCTCCGTTCTGCTGTGCCTCTTCTCCTCTTTGTGTCCAGTAGGTCAAGCCTCCTTCATCTGCGGCTCTGTTGAAGTAGGCTATGTATAATCCTGTGATTTTTGCTTCAAGGGTAACTTCCCTTGCATTGGCTGTTATGGCTATACTACTCAACAGCATAATCATTAAAAATAGTTTTTTCATAAAATTCCTCTCTCCTAATTTTAATTTAAAAACATAATAATATCTAAATTTATTTAAATAATTTATACTATGTATACTAAAAAACTTACTTCAATAAAATATTGGTCACCAATCACATATTCAGAGGTATCTATAGGAAATTAGAGTAAAATACATCTATCTTTTTGTCTGGGGATTCTGATGGATAAACACACTGACCTTTCTGAATTAAAAAACTTTATCTATATACTCTCAGGTATCCTCTTCACACTTGCAATCTATCCACTTTTTAGATCAGAGGCTGTACGTTACTGGATGCTTTTTTTAATTATCTTTCTTCTGATAACCGTTACGGTAAAACCCCAATGGCTCAAACCTTTTTATCTTAAATGGATCGCTGTAGGTGATCTGATTGGCAATATTGTTTCAAAAGCAGTTTTACTTATACTGTTTTTCTGCTTCTTTACCCCGGTATCTTTTGTTTTAAAACTGCTGAAAAAAGATCCTTTGCATAAAAAAATGGATAGTGATTCCCAAACATACTGGACAAAAAGAGAATCTCCACCCGAATCTATGAAAAATCAATTCTGAAAGAGAGAAAAATGGACTTACTTAAAGAGATATGGCAATTCATGCGCTCACGTAAAAAATACTGGCTTCTTCCCGTTATCATTTTAATGCTTTTACTTGGCGCTTTGATCGTTTTGGCACAGGGAACTGCTATTGCACCTTTTATTTATACTTTGTTTTAAGATAGTACACAATGATTATTTTAGGTATTTCCGCATACTATCATGACTCGGCAGCATCTCTGCTCAAAAACGGTATCCCAATAGCAGCCGCACAGGAAGAACGTTTTACAAGAAAAAAACATACTTCCTCCTTTCCGTTCCATGCAATCCGTTACTGTCTTGAAGAAGCCGATATTTCACTTGAGGAGATAGACTATGTCTGTTTTTATGACAAACCTCTGCTCAAATTCGAACGTCTTCTTGAAACCTACTTTACAGAAGCGCCCAAAGGCTTTTCTTCATTCATTCAGGCCATACCTGTTTGGCTTAAAGAGAAACTCTATCTGAAAGAGACACTCTCCAGAGAGTTTACAACACTCTATAAAGAGATACATCCCCTTACAGAAAAACAAGAGCATAAACACTTTAAACACGCCATCAGAAAAAAACTGATGTTCAGTGAGCATCATCTCAGCCATGCAGCAAGCGCTTTTTATCCAAGTCCTTTTGAATCGGCCGCCGTATTGACCATAGACGGCGTAGGAGAATGGACCACCACTTCTCTTGCATACGGAGAGGGCAATACAATCAAGCTGATAAAAGAGATAAACTTTCCCCATTCTCTGGGATTGCTCTACTCGGCATTTACCTATTACCTCGGGTTTAAAGTAAACAGTGGTGAGTACAAAGTAATGGGTCTGGCCCCTTATGGAACCCCTCTATATACCGAACGTATAAAAAGCCACTTGATCGATATTAAAGAGGATGGTTCATTCCGATTGAATATGGATTATTTTAACTATACAACAGGTCTCACCATGACCAGCAGCGCTTTTGACGAACTGTTTGGAGCACCCCCTCGAAAAAGTGAGGGCAATCTGACCCAAAGAGAGATGGATATTGCCGCTTCTTTACAGGCTGTTACAGAAGAAGTCATGATCAAGCTTGCCAAACATGCAAAAGAAGTTACCGGGTCGGACAATCTCTGTCTGGCGGGAGGTGTTGCATTAAACTGTGTCGGAAACGGAAAAATACTGAAAGAAAATATTTTTAAAAATATCTGGATACAGCCTGCCGCGGGAGACGATGGCGCTTCACTCGGAGCAGCCTATGCACTCTATCATGATGAGCTCAGACATGAAAGAAATATTGACAAAACTGTGCCCGATGCCATGCAGGGTGCGTTTCTCGGTCCCCAATATTCAGACAATGAAATTTTAACTTATTTGGACAGCATCGGTGCAGTCTATCACCGTTACAGTGAAGATGAACTTCTCGACAAAACCGCAGACGCACTTGCCAAAGAAAATGTCATAGGCTGGCATACGGGACGTATGGAGTTTGGGCCACGTGCTCTGGGACACCGAAGTATTCTTGCAGATCCCAGAAGTACCTCAATGCAGCGTACCTTAAATTTGAAAATCAAATATCGTGAATCTTTCAGACCCTTTGCCCCCTCCGTTTTACGCGAAAAAGTCAGTGAATGGTTTGAACTGGATGTTGAAAGCCCCTATATGCTTTTAGTAGCTCCTGTACACCCCTCCAAACGGATCGCACATGAGGAAACAGCCGAGGGGTTTGACAAACTGTCTACACAACGGAGTCTGGTACCTGCTGTTACTCATGTTGACAACAGTGCACGCGTACAGACTGTAGATGCCAAAACCAACCCGAAATACTACCGTCTTTTAAAGAAATTTGAAGAAAAAACAGCATGCCCCATGCTGGTCAATACTTCATTCAATGTGCGCGGCGAGCCTATTGTATGCAGCCCGCGTGACAGCTACCGATGCTTCATGCGGACAGAGATGGACATACTGGTACTGGAAAACTTCATTCTCTACAAAGAAGAACAGCCCGACTTTGAAGATGAAAACAACAGCATAGAAGCATTTGAACTGGACTGACATGAATCGTATCAAAAAAATTCTTTCACTGCTTATTGTCAATATTATTATTCTTCTTGTTTTGTTACTGGCGATTGAAGGGGCAAGCCGTATTTTCATTCCGGGCAAAGAAGAAAAAGCCATCTTTAATGACAAAGATCTTCGTGTAAGAGGCAGACCCTTTGTAGAACATCATCCCACACGCGGATTTGCACTGAAACCAAATTTCAAAAATTCACTCTACACAATAGACCGCAACGGATTTCGCGTAACACCGGCACAGGCAAAAAGCAAACCGGTATTTACCGTTTTAGCCATGGGAGAGTCTACCACTTTCGGCTGGATGGTCAAAGACAATGAAACCTACCCGTACTACCTGGCAAAAGATCTTCAGAAAAAATATCCGAATATTCAGGTAATCAATGCCGGTATCCCCTCCTATACCTCTTCTCAGGTTTTGGCATATCTCAAAGAGATACTCACCAAAAAAACGGTTCATCCCGACATGATACTCATTAACATTATGTGGAACGATATCTGGTATTCAACCATACTCAATTGGCATCCCGATATTCTCATTTATCAAAAACCGCCCGAGTGGATGGTTTTCCTCAGTAAACACTCTCATCTGTTTAAGGTTTTGCAGGAACAATCTTCAAAAAAAGGGAAAGAATCCTTTACCGACAGATTTAACAAAGAGGCTCTGGAGTACTACAAACACAATATAGAAGAGATGATCACTTTATGCAAGCATGCGCATATACCGCTCTTTTTTGTTGAACCTCCTCTCGATGCGGACCATATTGCCAAAAAAGGGCTCAATGAATTTCATATTCGTTATACCAAGCCCTTCCTGATTGAAATGGGGAAAACCTATTTCAATGCTCTAAAAGAGGCAGCAGCAGCAAAAAAGATCCCTGTCATACAGCAGTCACTCGGCCTTCAGAACCTGCACCAGAAAACACTTTTCCTCGATGCACTGCATCCCACTCCACAGGGAAATAAAATAATGGCAAAAGATATTGCGGCAGAGGTAGAAAAATATTTGTCACATACACTAAAACAGAAATAAGATTATTTCTGTTCATTTACCAAATCCCACGCGGGGTTGTACCCCAAGAGCATTTCTTTCAGGGCATATTCCCCCAAATACGGACAAAGGCTGTGAATATCAAAACAAACCGTTAAACAAATACTATCTACAGTTCTCCTCTCACAGTAATCGTTTTTGCATTAAAATCTTCAATCCTTGCCGTACTTGGATTATTTTGGGTAAAACCGCCATAAACCATTTCTGAAGCATCCCATTGATTATTTCCGTTTGCATCATCATATATTGCAAACTGATACATATGCTCGGAAGTATAATGATCAGGATCTATCACATAGGATGAAGTTGCCCATGTTCCATCATCGTTAATATCAATATGAATACCACCCCAGGAACCCTCTACCTGTTCAACATCAGGCGTAATTCTTATTTTCGCATTTGCCGGTATGGGAAGTATATTGTTATCATCATCCACAAATTCAATTCTTCCACTCCAATGCGGATTATATGCCTCCGAAGAAAGGGTAAAAAGATTGTTACTGATATCCCACTCTCCGTTTTCTCCTTCAATTAAAACAACATAGGCATTTCCAGAACCATTCATCACTTCAGGGTCTATTGCATACGAACCATTGTTTGGAATATTGTCTGCAAACTTATACCAGTTTTTATTGCTTAACAGGCTGTTAAGATCTGAAGCATACTGCTCCAAGTCTGACGGGTCGTCATGCAGAACATAGAGATTGACACTGTTCCCCAAAATCATATTCGTGTTCCAGACAACTGTTTCTGTAGTGCCGTAAATCCAAACTTCGCCTCCGTTAGGAGATATAAGGGCTTCAACATCTGAGCCTATGGTTTCAAGCTGCATTCCGTTATTTTCATCACATATTTCACCGCTTCTGCTCTGGTAGTCTGCGGTCATTACTGTGATATTGCTCCAACTATTTTTTTCTAAACTGTTACCCACATAGTCATAGAGGTCTTCAGCACAATTCCAATTATGCTCTTCAGGATCAACATGGTTTTTATACACAGCGACCTGATATGTTTCATCAGGATTGGCAAACAGTTCTCTTATACGTGTTTCATTAAATACATAACACTCCTGACCAAATGTTCCGTCACTATTTACTTTACAGTTAAGCCCATCCCATCCATACGTATCGCTCTGGTTGGAAGAAGGAACGATACTCACCCACATATCAGAAGGAATATCCATCTTTTCACCAAAGTCATTTCTGTAATCTATGCTCCCTGAAATAAAATGATTCATCACTGTTTCTTGCCATGTTTCATCATCTGTCTCAACCGGCTCCAGAAACAAAGTATCCTCTTTTACTTCATCTTCCGCCAATTCTACTACAGACTCTTTGCGTGCATAGCCATCTTTTAAAACAACAATGGTGTATTGACCCGCAGCCAAACCGCTTATTTCATAGCTTCCGTTTTCATCTGTTACGGCTGTCAAGCCACCAGGAACAATGGTTACCTGAGCATTTTCAAGCGCTTCGCCTGTTAAAACATCTTTGATATTGCTTTTGAGTGTCGCACCTGTAAAATCGGTTTGTACCAAATGTTCAGAGTCTGCAAGGGTTGTAAAGACAAAATCTCCACTGGCTACTTTGTCTACACCTGATTTTTCATAGACAATCGTAATTTTAAAGCCTACTGCTTTATTGTCAAACAGTGTAAAATCTTCTCCGCCAAAAAGGGTTGCAAAACTCAGTATATTTTTACCTGATTCACTATCGTATGTAAATTTATCGTTTATGTTCTCTGTTGCTTCATAGGTATATTGTTCTTGAATACTTCTATCGAGTATCCAGACATTGTCCGTTTCTGAGTATGACAATCCTACACCGTATGTTTCCATTTTTATCTTTTTCATATGGAATGTTTCAAGTTGGGAATTTGTTAATTTCAATTTGATCATAGTCAACAGATCAGAAAAACTTTGGACATTGGGAAGACTGCTGATTGTAGTGGTATTTTGTGAAACACTTCTCAGACCAATAAACTTTAACCATTTTTCATAATTGGATACTTCAATCTTATAATCAGTTTTTATATTGCTGACTTTAAATTTTTTATCATCAACATTTATCAGGTCTTCTTCTTTTATAACTTCCGAATCTGACATAAAAATCATTTCACTGATAATAAGCCATGCCATATTTTTCATACCGTCAATATAATTGTCAATCTGGATTTTGGCATGATCATCTCCAAATGCATACTTGAAGAAGAAATATATTTGCGCTCTTTGTGAATCGCTAATAGCATCAGATAAAAATATTTTAGACAATCTGGAATTCGCATCTATCAAATCACCCAGTTTCCAGCTTGGTTTCTGATGGTTTGGTTCAAAAAAATCATTATTTCTATACATATATGTATAAACACTGTTAATAGCCATCTGTTCACATAAGGCTGCGGAACCCGCTCTACAATACGATTCCCATTCCAATATCTGATCATCATCATAATATGGGAAAAAACTTTCAAAGAAACTCTCTTTTGAAAATTTGGAACCCTCAAAATTATCATTGACATACAATTGAGCATAATTATCCCACAATCCCAAGATGATCGGTGATGTTTTGACAATATTGCTTTGTATTGTCAATTCTTCAAAATATTTCACCAGTAGATCAATGGCTTTACCTGTTAAATTCTTTTTCACGGAAGACAAACTTTGTTCTTTGTAACTGCCTGACTCATCAATGATTGCACTAAAATCCACTTTTTCATATATGGCTGCAACTGCTTCATTATCCATCGAATCAGGCCAGGCATATTTAATCCCGTATCCTCCAGCTTCTTTTAAAAGATCAAAATACTCACCGGTATTTGTAGGCTTTTTGAAAAATACTATATCTTTTGCCAAATTCAGGATTAAATCCAAATTTTGATAGTAGTCGCTCTGCTCCTTGGTAAGTTTTGTTTTTCCTATGACTTTAGAGATTAAATTATCAAAATCTATGATTTTTTGGCTAAAAATATTTTTTTCTTTTTCACATTCTTCTTTGGTATCATCACTGGAATAAGGGTAATCAAGCCTTGCATCTACATAATTTCTATCCGAATCATAAATCATCCGGTAACATCCGAGATTCATGTAGGAATCAAATGCTTTTTTAGCATTGAACCAGGAAACATTGGTAGAGAGATCATTTTGAAAAAACACAATCGCATCCTCTGCAAAGACCAATGTATTGATTGCACTCACCAAAATATTATAATTGTATACACCATTGGTTTTCAAACCCAGTGCCTTATATGTTTTGGCTAACTGTATTTCATCAGATTCATAATTTGTTATTTGGTTGAAAATGTAATCTTTCGTATTTGGATAATATGTCTCCAGTATTGCATAGAAATATTTTTTATATTCACCTCTTAACTTTTGTAACAAATTTTTAATATCATCTTTTCCCGGAGCAGTATCCAACTGATCAATTGTCAATAGAGAATAGCTATTGACAGCTCTACCGATCTCTGTATTCAACGGAACTTCAAACCGGACAACATGTGCATCATAGTCAATATCCGTCACTTGAAGTATCTTCACATCACCCCTGTCACCTTCCAGACTGATTTGAAGATTACGAGGATCTGATACTACGTAGGGATCATAGGCATAGTTAAATACCATATTGCCGTCAACCGCTCCTCCCGCATCAATGGTAAACTGGGCAACCGTACTGTCTGAACCGGTTTGCAGTTCGGTGACTCTAATTACTTTTCCATCTGTCACGGTATCAGCCGGTATGGTAAAAGAACTCTCTCCAATCGTAAAATTATTGTCTTCCGAAGCATTTTCAACCGTTAGATTGTATTCACTCAACTCTTGATAGAAATTTATGCTTACATTTGCCGAAGAGATAAACCGGGTACTGTTCCCGTCTTTTTTATACAGTGAAGCTTTGGCATAAATATCTTGTGGATATTCCGGTACTGTAAAAACTACTGACGTGTTCGTTTCATTCCTGTCATCGGGAATGCCGCTCCACATAATGATATATCTGCTGTTAAGTACATTTACACCATTTACATTGACCTGAACTTTCTCACCAAGCTTCACACTGTTTTCCGATGCATTCAATACAATTGGATTTTGAAACAAGGTCTGATATGAATACTCTTTTTCTTCAAGAGATTCATTTCTTAAAATATCTTCTTTCATCTTTTCTATTGCATCTATAGGCAAAGAACCTTCATACAACTTTGCCAGATCAGTCATATCTACAGCCAAAACACCCTGACTGTCAAATCGGTTTTGTTCCAGTTTTTCACCATTGATCAACATAAGATAGTCACGAATAAGCTCTTCGGCTTCTTCTATTGTTTTACCTGATTCAACCAGTTGGTATTTCAGTTCGGTCACAGGATTGGCATTAATAACTGTATCATCTGTAAACTGGAAAATACTGTGCAGTGTAATATTTCTTTCACCGAGCATTCCTGTACTTTCAAGAATATAAGTTTGCCCCGGTACAAAATAGCCGCTAAGTATATACTTCCCATTCTCATCTGTTACAGCCTCGCCCATATGGTGCCCCAACAAGTCTGTAATGTTCGTTACAGCATGAGAAAGAGGATCATCCTCTACATACCCGGACAGCATACTTTTTTCAAATGTTTGCATTGCATTAATTTCATTGACAGGGTTGCTGCTCTCTTCAATACTCTTTAAAAATGTTACGGCATTTTCAACGGTATCATACGATTCCGTCACTTCGGAGATGATCTTCACAGAAGCCAGATAGGCAGGATCTTCTTCCGGATTGTCATTGTCTGTAATATTACTAAGTGTATTTAGCTGATGGGTAAACTGTAAGGCAACTTCTACTTTATTGGCAAGCAGATCACGTCTAAGCTGGGCTGAGTCCAGTGCTTCTGCACTTAAGTTTGCATATTGCGGGTCATTCCTGTCGAAGGTCAGTGCAGCTTCCACAAAGATGGACACAAAGTCTGAACGGCTCATTCCTCCATTCAGCAGACCTGTCCAGTAGTTTACCCCCTCTGCATCTCCGTCTCTTCCCAGGGTATTTCGGTAGACCGCCTCTACAAACGCCTGATTATCCATATCTCCATAGGCCCTTGCAAAGCTTGGATGCTGCGCAAAACCTGCGGCAAGCTGTTTGAGCACATCGGAGACATTCTCTCCATTCTGCTCTGCCTCTTCACCCTTCTGTGTCCAGTAGCTCAATCCTCCTTCATCGGCAGCACGGTTAAAGAAAGCAACATAAAGTCCGGTGATCTTCGCTTCGAGTGTCACTTCGGAAGCATGTGCAAAAACAAAATTTGCAAGCAGTAAAATAAGTATAAAGAGCTTTTTCATAAAATCTCCCCTCTCCCTTTTTTTCATATAATTGGAAGAGTTTTAATAATACTCATTCCATAAAATTAATTATACAAAAAAATTTCTTCTAATAATTTTAAGGTATTTTACAGTTAAGTTTTTTCTATATTATTGCCAACATACACCTGTAGAAAATATCATATTTAGTGACATCCGGCAACAATATCCATACTGTTGATATTGTCAATGCCTACACTCCCATTTGCATTGGCATATATATCCAAAAAATCTATTGCACATATTTTACTTGCTTCCTCTTCGGTCACTTCCGATATGATCTTGATACTTGCAAGATAGGCATCATCATGGTCAAGATCATTGGGCATCGTTACATTGGTTGCTGTATTCAAATGATTTACAAAAGCAATCGATACCGTGCTCTTGTTCTGTAAAATATTCTTTCGTTTGAGGGCATCATCATATTCCTGCTGTGTCAGCTGAGCATTTTCCAACATACTTTCAAGATCTGTATCAAAAACCGCACTGATGAAACTGGCAATAAAATCACTTTTGCTCATACCCTTATCCAGTAAAGAAACCCAGTAGTGCAATCCCCCTTCATCCGGTGCATTTCCCAACATATTAATGTAGATTTTTGTTACAAAATCTACATTGTCAAGACCGTCATACTCTTCTGCAAATTTGGGATGAGAAGCAAATCCTTCAGAGAGATCGGCCAGTGTTTTATCTCCCCGGGCAATTTGCCCGTACCAGTAGTCCAAACCTTCCAGGTCACCGGCACGATGATAAAACGCTACATACAATGCCTCTATACGTAATGCCAGAGCATCATTCCTTCCGTCTCCATCCGCATCGCTGTCACTGTTGTCTCCTATTCCGTCACCGTCACTGTCCCGACTTTCAGTCGCATCAAACGGAAAAGGATCCAAACTGTCTTCCACCCCGTCATTATCATCATCACTGTCTACTTCATTCATCAATCCATCCCCGTCAAAATCACCACTTCTCGTCTGATCTACTACAAACTGATCATACCGGTTGTCAACCCCGTCACCGTCAATATCATTATCTTCCAGGTCATGCAATCCGTCACCATCATCATCCATATCGTCAATATTGGCAATTCCGTCACCATCCGTATCAAAATTATCCGCAGCATTCTCTTTGCAAAAAGCACTAATATGACTAATATTGTTTTCCGCCAACAGTACCTTTTCCTGCCAACACTCTAAGGGTGTATTATAGGCATACAGCTCACCAATGTTTTTTAGATTCTCAATATTCAATATATTCAATGGATTATCTGAAATATCCAGATTTTCAATACCTCTGCCTTGAGGAAGTATCAAATGGGTAATGAGGTTATTGTCCACACCCAACCACTTTAAACCGTATTGGTTTGAAAGATCCACCATACCCGTTATTTGATTGCTGCTTAGAAATATGCCTTCAATATCATATGAATTACTAATATCAACTGTATTTATCCGGTTATCATGAAGATCAAGCCATGAAAGTTTTGGCATAGTATCAAAATAGACACTGCCTGAAATATTTCCTTCACTCATTGTAAAAAAATAAACATTCGATAAAGAAAAATTCATATCAGAAGCATCAACTCCCTGACACTCGATATTTTTTAGCTGGGAAAGATAACTGACCGTATATTGATTATGCTCGGAAGACTGTACTGATGCACTGTTCAAATAGCAGTTTCGTACAGTTTCATTTTCTATTGTATCAATTAACCGGGTACCGTCATTTTCACTTAATATTGCAGAAAAATAGGGTAACACCATATTGACTGCATAGACTGCATCTGCCGCATCATCATATTCGTGGGAAACACCACACGGCAAATGGTTGCATTGCAGGTTTCCAGGATCTGAAAAGAGAAGAACATTACTCCAGACATTATAGGCATCTGCATATGCCATCACTGTTGCAAATGAGTTATCTACACCGTGCCCTCGTCCAAAAACGAACTCTGTTCCCTCTTCTCCCTGTGCATAGGAATGGGCCAGCCCCATATTATGTCCTATTTCGTGAGCCACTGTTTCGGCATCATACATACAGGTATTGTAATTCGGCCCTTCCCACCACATACAGGTACCATCCATGGCATACCCGTAACAGCTGTTCATATATCCCAGACCACCCCAAAAATTAAAATCATTTACCAATACGCTTACCACATCGGCACGGTATTGATGCTGCAACATGTCAAGGTTCTGAAAATAGGGAGCTTTTCCACCCCACATATTGTCAAGTACCGTTTCCGAACAGGCAGGATCATCCATATCAATAATTTCATAATGCACCAGCTTTAAAACTGCATTGATATGACTGTCACTGTATATTCTGTTAATTTCGGCAACAAAATTTTCAAGACTAAGCTCCAGTTCATCTGTTGATAAAAAGGTATTTGCCAGTTTTCTGGAAAGATAAACCATCCATGAAACCTCATAGGGAGAGGCGGTGCGAAGGATTCTTTTCTGCAATGAGGAGACATTTACCTCTTTGGCTGCAGAATGGGAGCGTATCTTTTTTTCTTTTCTGTCAGGAGGGTAAATTCCTTTTTCATCAACAATTTTTTTTCTGTATTTTTCACCGATCCATCCTTTATCTTTATAAAGGTACATACTAAAAGTTCCTTCAGGTACCGTAATTGTACCTATGCCGGTTTCATGGGAAAACGAGAAAGTCAATCGTCCTTTCGATACGCCATTTTCACTTGTTGCCTGTAGCATCAGTTTTTGCCTGTCAAACTCTTTTACTACATCTATCTTAAAACGATAATCATGTCCGTTTTGCGGTATGGTAAATGTAATATACGGTTCATTTGCATTGTAGCGTACTGAAAGTTCCTCTGCATTCATCATTGAGACAAACTGAAGATCTTTTGTACCTCTCTCCTGCATTGCATCTTTTAACTGTAGTGTTCTAGCTGTTATACCCCTCTCGGAAACCGGGGAGAACAGCGTTACATCCGCCCCCAATACCGTACAGATCATAATGAACAGAAATCCTATCTGCTTTTGCATTGAAAATACCTCCCCTTTGTTTATGTATACCTCTTCACCTTCCTTGGAGTTTCAGTCAGTGACAGTATACCGGATTGAAAGGTATTTTACATACCTTCCAACTATTGGAGGTTAATGAATAATACCGTGTACAACATCTACCACGGCAATATCAGCCCAATCCGAACCGATACTGCCGGGAGCATCATTCCCGTAATCATAGGTATTCAGTTTAAACGGTATTGTTTTGGTAACCTGCTGCTCTGTTCCCTCATTGACAACAATATTTACATGCCCCGTTGCCGGCCCGGCACCATGATCATCATAATAATGCACACGTACAATATAGTTACCATCCAAGACCACACCGGTAGAAGCACTTTCTGTGGTCAATGTACCGTGTTCCGGACCGTAACCATCCGTATCATCAACATCCAACGTCACGCCGCTGCTTGTTTCACCATTCGCATACCACATTGTTTCACCGTTAGGGTCTGTAATATAGAGATCCACATCTGCATAGTTTTGATCCCAGGTGAGGGTTACAAGCAGTTTTGTTACGGCAAAATTCCCTACAACATCACGTACCAGTACCGCACCGTTTCTGATCCAGTTGGACTCAGTCTGCAAATCGGCACCCGCAATAAGTACAATCGTATTATCCCCTTCGGATATTTCTATTTCCTGACTGAAGTTGTTACTGCCATCTAGAGGTATTTCCCTTGAAAAACCTTTTACTGTGGCATAAAGCGTTTGTGTACCACTTAATGAGTTCACAAGGCTTCCGCTCAATCTTGTTGAGTGAGATTGAATAGATTCGCCTTCAGACGGACTATTTAGTATAATATCTTCAGAAGAGGAAAATCCGTTTTCTGCTTCCTGTGTCAAGTACCCAAAGTCACTACTGCGGCCAAAACTTGCTAGTGCTGCATATCCAAAACTGTTATAACTGCCATAAGCACTGAAAGAAGTTCCGTCAAATCTTACAGACTGTTCATTTTGGACAAGGTCAACATCATAAAAATAAAAATTACTTCCATCAAACCTGTAGAGTACCATCGCATGCTTGGAATCTCTGTCAACTCCTGCAAGCAATACCAGCGGTCTATGCAGCAAACTCATATAGGCTTTCATCAAAAATGCTATATGGGACTGTGTCAAACGCTGTTCTCTGCGCCATTCCGTCAATCCCCATGTCTGATTTTGGGCCAATTGTGTACGTGTTGCTACCAGGTCGGAAATATTTTCAGAAAATTTCTCACGCAAACTGTCATTATTGTGTGTATAGTACCACACTGCATAACCCGACATACCAAAACCGTTTCCTCCCGGAGAGAAATAGGAACCAAAATTGTCAATACCCCATCCATTAGCCGATGCCCTGAACCCACTGTCAAAACTTTCCAGCAAAGCACTGTCTACTTTGACAATCACAATAGGAGAAAATGTTCTGGAATCAAATAAGATCGTATTGGAAGTCACATCCTGAGCAAGCATGGTCACCGGTTCATACTGACCGCTCTCTTCATTGTAGTGAAGTGCAAGCAGCGTCTCTTCATCTGTCAGATTGCTGTCATCATATCTCACAGTTACCCTGAAAGGTGCATTCATTACATCCTGATCTTCCTGGGCGATATTGATATCTATGACATTTCCGGTCAATGACAGACCCTCCGGCAGAGGTGCAGGTAGAGCAGTCTCGCTTACAGAGATATTGATATCACGTAAAATAGCATCCGTCGGAATAAAAAATTTCACATCCCCCGCTATTAAGATACCCCCCTCTTCAGGGACTGTACCATTCCCGCCATAACGCAATTTCAAAATCTCACCGATCGGATCATTCGTCTGCATTACATTTTCTAAAAAGCTCTGTATGTTCTCCACAGTAACACTATCTTCTCCTATTGTAAACAAAATAGCGATTGAAGCTTTATATTGTTGTGTCTCGGTAGGATCATTCACTTGATCGGCAGGTACATTCGTCAACTCCCCAAGCGTATGGATAAATGCCAGTGAAGCGATTGTTTTATTGGTGATCAGATCCTGTCTCAACTCTCCTGCAGCCAACTGTTCAGGAGTCAAATCCGGATAGTTCTGAGGGGTAATATCACTGATCAGAGCAGCAGATACGAATGTGGCTACCATATCTGAACGAGACATACCGCTATCAAGTGCTCCGGTCCAATACTCAACACCGCTGCGCTCACCATCCCTACCCAGAGCATTACGATAAATTTCCTCTACAAACGATCGGTTATCCATCTCTCCATATGTTGCAATAAAAGTAGGATGCTGTGCAAAACCTGCTGAGAGTTCTTTCAATGCCGCATCAAGAGATTTCCCTTCTGCCTGTGCATTCTGGCCTCTTAATATCCAGTAATTCAAACCTGCCGCATCCGGTGCCCGGTTAAAAAAAGCTGCATACAGTCCTGCAACCTGACTTTCAAAACTGACTTCCCTTGCAGAAAGCATACCCGTTAGCAATATAAGTATGGCAACCCACTGCTTTATTAAACGATTCATTTTTCTCTCCTCCTTCTCATCTCTATTTATTGATAATACATACTGTATTGAGTAAAGTATATCATTAAAGTATGTCAAAGATATGTCAAAAAGGGGGGAAGTACTGAAAAGTGTGCTATACGGAGAGGGAAAATGCTACCGTGTAACGGTATCTCTTCCAGGCCGAAAAATTTCAGCTCTTTGAGATGGAAGAGAGAAGAAAACAATTGACTATTCTATCGTAAGAGAAACCTTTTTGTCATCCTGATATGTAATACTCAATGTATCACCGGCATCACCGCTTACCTGGACTTTCAGTGTATTGCTGTCATAGAAGAGAAATGTTTCTATATCCATACTGGAAGGATAAGACCACTGCACTGACCCGATAGAGGGATCATCATCAGTAGGCGGGATATAAATATAATACGTTTTCCCTGACACAATATCAAAACTCTCATCACTCTCCACAGCTTTCAATACCGTCCCGGGGTTTTCAGTGCTGTACCCCCAGCTTATCGTATGGTCTCCACTCCCGTCACTGTATGCAAAAGAGGCAGTATAATGATGGTCAAACTCCAGTCGTTCTGTTGGGAAAATAGCAAAATCACATGTGGTAAAAATACTGTTTGGATCATTCTCTTCATCCATATCCACATAAATATCTACCGAAGCAGAAAGATTGTCATCTACCAATGTGAAACTTTTCTTTGAAAGTTCATCACAGGCAACTACCGATGAATTAAATGAAATACTCACAGGATTCCCCGAATAACTTTTATACGGTAAAGGATCCGGCGTTTCATTGGTGAACACAGGCAAAATATCGGTTGCATCTACAGGAGGATATACAAAATAACTTTGCTCCGGAGACAAATTGACAGCCGCATCATACTCATCTACCGTAATCCATTTATCCGTATCCAGACAGATCGTTCTGTAGGTTGATTCTCCATCGGTAGCTTCATCTCTCTCTTCCTGACTCTCCTGACATAAACTGCGTATCCCTGAGTTACCCATATCAAAAACATACTTTGTCCAGGTAACCCCAATACCTATTTCATCCCATTGAGGGTCCATAAAAGCAAGACGATGGTAAATAGCGGTAAACAGACCGTCAATCGCACTTTCTACATCCATCTGCCCTGCAGCCGCATTCTCAGATACATATCTTGCAGCATACTGGGCTTTTACCGCCCGATCTACCGGCCATTCTGCATAAAACAGTGTATTGTCACTGTCTTCATAGTGAGATAAAATATCATTTGCATCCAGATAATCAGAGTGTGCTTTTGCCGCAATATTCAGCTCTGTCGAAAAAACAAACGGACGCAGAGACATTTGTGCACGAATCGCATTGAGATAGTTTAATCCTTCAACCTCTTCATAGACTATTGTTTCTACAATTACTGTTCGTATGACGGTTGCTTCGTTTCCGTCAAGGTCCGTTGCACGGTAGGTCAGCGTATAGGTACCTTCCGTAGAGGTGTCGACACTGCCGCTGATGCTCACCAAAAGAGTGCCGTCCACATTGTCTGTTGCCGTAGCGCCCTCTTCACTGTAACTCTCTCCCGTACTGAGTGTTATTTCTGACGCACCGTTAAGGGTAATGACCGGGGGTATCGTATCGTGTATGACTGTTACATTTCTTGTCAATGTAGCCGTATTTCCCGCACTGTCCGTTGCACTGTAGCTTAGCGTATATTCGCCTACGCTCATCGTATCGACACTCCCGCTGACTGTGACGGCTACACTGCCATCCACATCGTCTGTTGCCGTAGCGCCTGCTTCACTGTAGCTGCTCCCGCGGGTCAGCGTCACGGAGGAATCGCCGTTGAGAGTAATGGCCGGAGGCGTGGTATCGGGAAGCGTTTCTACCAAAACCGTTCTTGTCTTTACCGCTTCGTTTCCGTCAAGGTCCGTTGCACGGTAGGTCAGCGTATAGGTACCTTCCGTAGAGGTGTCGACACTGCCGCTGATGCTCACCAAAAGAGTGCCGTCCACATTGTCTGTTGCCGTAGCGCCCTCTTCACTGTAACTCTCTCCCGTACTGAGTGTTATTTCTGACGCACCGTTAAGGGTAATGACCGGGGGTATCGTATCGTGTATGACTGTTACATTTCTTGTCAATGTAGCCGTATTTCCCGCACTGTCCGTTGCACTGTAGCTTAGCGTATATTCGCCTACGCTCATCGTATCGACACTCCCGCTGACTGTGACGGCTACACTGCCATCCACATCGTCTGTTGCCGTAGCGCCTGCTTCACTGTAGATGCTCCCGCGGGTCAGAGTCACGGAGGAATCGCCGTTGAGAGTAATGGCCGGTGCGATGGTATCTTCATCAACACTATCATGCCATTCCAATATGGCAGCGATCGGGTCGGTACTCCCTTCAATAGAATTTAGAAAATCCAGCACATCCGCCATGCTTGCGGAATCGTCTGTGACATCAGCAATAATCCTGATCGAAGCAAGATATGCAGGATCTTCCTCCGGATTATCACTGTCTGTAACATTTGTCAAACTGCCAAGCTGATGGGTAAATGCCAGTGCCACTTCCACTTTATTGGCAAGAAGGTCCTGTCTGAGCTGTGCCGCATCCAGTTCTTCCTGACTCAGATCAGCATACTGAGAATCATCAGGATCAAAGGTAAGCGCAGATTCAACAAACACCGATACAAAGTCCGAACGGCTCATGCCGTTATCGAGTAGATCTTTCCAGTACCCAACACCCTCGGTATCACCTGCTCTTCCCAGAGTATTGACATAGATCGCTTCTACAAAAGCTTCATTGTCCAACTCACCGTAAGCTCTTTCAAAAGAAGGGTGCTGGGCAAAACCAAAAGAGAGTTCTTTGAGCACATCAGAGACATCTTCTCCGTTTTGCTCCGCTTCTTCTCCTTTCTGTGTCCAGTAGTTTAAGCCCTCTTCATCTGCGGCTCTATTGAAAAAAGCAACATAAAGACCGGTCACTTTGGCTTCCAAAGAGACATCTTTTGCATACAGGGAAGCGTGCATAAAACTAAAAAAAACAATAAAAACAAAAAGGAATCTTCTCATGGTATCTACTCCGGCACATATTCGGTATATAATGATAATTATAACAAAAAAATATTACCTTACTGTTACTTGCTGCCAAAGAAGAGAAAAACACTATGCAAAGATAAAGTTTAATCTGCTAGAATTCTTTTACTGTTCTTTGGATGCGGTGGTAGTTCAGTTGGTTAGAATACCTGCCTGTCACGCAGGGGGTCGCGAGTTCGAGTCTCGTCCACCGCGCCATTTTTATCTGGCTTTGTTCAAAGTTGTTTTTTCCCACCTGTTTTTAGAGACATATTCCCCTTCAACTCCATTTAGATATTGCCTTTGTATAAAAATAAATATAATGCTGCTAAAAGTAAAGAAAGAAAAAGAGAATCAATAAAGTATTGTTACAGAGAAAAGGTTACTATATTCGATCCCGGGAAGGATCGAATTCATTGTTATAAACCTGCTGTCGTATCGTCTATCTGCCCTTGGAATGCATCCAAATGATTGTAGCTTCCGGCTAAAAGATTTTCATATACATCCGCTATTTCCGGTGCAAGCTGATCATCAGAAAGATAAGACTGAAGATCTTCAATATCTGTCTCTTCAACAGCAACGCCTACTTCCAACGCCTGATCGAGAGACTGGCTTCCCTGTGCTATCAAGTCATCATACAGAGACTGAAGCGATGCATCATCATAAACACCTGCATCCAGACTTTCCAGTTGTGTCATATCTACACCCGCAGCACTTAACAATTCACCCACTGCCGCCTGATGATTGTCTTCGGAAGCAGCAATATTGTCAAATACATCGGCATCATACAGATCTCCCATTGCCTCATAGACATCTCCTGCAAGTTTTTCTTCCTGATACATAAAGACCAGACTGTCTATTTCATCTTGAGACAAAATCAGAGAAGTTGTTTCTGAAACTGTTCCTTCCCCTGTGCTGTCTGCACCATGATCAGATGAAGCATCATTCATTCCACCCCACTGTCCATGCTCTGTCTCAGAATCATCCTCGGAGGATTCTGCATGGGCATCGGCACCATAGGTCATACCGCTCTGGTCTCCTGTCATACTGCCGTCTTGTGTACCGGTACTGTCCGTATCGGTTGCAGTGTCATCACTTTGCTCTGTTGTACCGTCTGCATCTGTACTCTCATCACTCTGTGCTGTTGAAGTGTCTGTTGAACTGTCATCTGAAGCATTCATCGCACCCCACTGTCCATGCTCTGTCTCGGAATCATCCTCGGAGGATTCTGCATGGGCATCGGCACCATAGGTCATACCGCTGGCATTTTCAGCCATTGCGTTGACTGCTGTAGATGCATCTTCTGAAGAAGATACGGTAGCTGCGGTACCGTCTTCTGCCAATGTCGCCTGCATAGTATCTGCATCGTCTGCCGCCAGTCCCGTATTATCGAACTGCGCCAAAAGCGTACCTGTCTCTGTCGATACCACTTCACCGTTCCATGAATCAAGCGTATCATGCGTATCGATAAATGCCAATACAGTCTCCAGACTTTCACTGTCTACTACAGACTCTACGACTGCCTGGGAAGCCAGATAGGCACTGTCCTGATCAAGGTTGTCAAGATCGAGCGGATTTGACTCTTCTGCCAGTGTTTCCGTAAAACTTGTTGCCGCATCTACTTTGTTCTGGAAAAATTCCTGACGTGCAATTCCGTCTGCGTCATCTCCGTCATATTCGAGTACTGCCTGAACAAACTCTGCGATCATTCCGTCACGCCCTACTTCTTCTACACGGTCTGTCCAGTAGGCAATCGCATCCGGATCATCATCAACACCGTTCAGGACATTTTGGTAGACAGCTTTTACAAAATCTTCATCATTTAAAGAACCGTATTCTTCTTCAAACTGTGAATTTTGGGCAAAGCCTGCCGCCAGATCATAAATATAATCTCCATCACTGCTTTCATCAGCACGCTGAAGCCAATAGTCAAGTCCTTCCTGATCGGCCGCACGGTGGTAAAAAGCAACATAAAGTCCTTCAATTGTATTGATAGTTGAATCCATTAGTTATCCTTATAATTTTTATATGGAAGTATTATATCGAAGAAATGTTACTTAAACATTACCTAAAAAGTAATACTATGCATTTAAGCCCTGTTTAATCCTATACCTTTTACCCTAAACAGATAAGATGATACTTCTACCAGGCAGTAGCGGTAAAAAAATCCTAAATACAAAAAATACGCTCTCCAAGGAGAAAACATGGCACTTATAGACTGGCTAAGCTCTTTGGCACTGATATCAGCGATTTTACTCGCCATAGCCGCTATTGTCTATCTGCCCTACTGGACGATCATACGACTGCTAAAAGTCTCAAACAGAATATATGTCAAAAGAAGCTGCAAACGGCATACTTTCCAAAAAAACCGCCGAGCATACCATTTTGAGCGTCACACTGCTCCCCCACCCAAACCGACTCCCTACGATATACTCCGATGCAAACCCGATGATGACAATGAAACCATTAAAAAATGCTACAGGACACTGGTCAAA
>Ga0256843_1001218_pt1 | contig 20723 bp, 24 predicted proteins | sample AlvinellametaG_FD_191572 | JGI IMG/M metagenome (GOLD analysis project Ga0256843, IMG submission 191572) | Pompeii worm associated microbial communities from hydrothermal vent at the East Pacific Rise, Pacific Ocean - Alvinella | ecosystem: Host-associated > Annelida > Integument > Unclassified ... | reverse complement strand
AGGAGATATTACCTTTGGTACAGACGAAGATAGTCAAAAGATTTATCGAAAATACCTAGAGGGTATTCTCACTGATGTTTCTATTGGTTATGAAATTCGTGATTATAAAGTCGAGTCTCAACCTGATGGTGAGCGTGACAATGTAACTATTACTGACTTTGATGTATTTGAAGTATCGGCTGTTGGAATTGGCTTTGACAGTGGTGCTAAAAAGCGTTCAAATGAGGACTCTAACTTAAATCTTAATAAGGAGATTAAAATGGATAAAGAACGATTGGATGAACTTCAAGCGTTACAAGAACGTACAGAAGCAGAAAACAAAGAACTTAAACAGCTATTAGCTGACAAAGAGCGTGAAAAAGAAGCTGAGGCTGAAAAGCTTAGAGCTGAAAATGCAAAACTTCAACGAGATGCACAAATTACTGCACTTGGTAGTAAGTATAGTATTTCTGACGATAAAGTTAGAGCTTGGCTTGATGATGAAAAAATGACAGTTGAAAATGTTAGAGATAGCATTTTAGACACACTAGCTACTCAAACTGAGGGCTTTAGAACGGAGGACACAACAAAAGTGGAACAAGAAAACCTTAGACAAGCATTGCGTGATGCGTTAGCGTTGCGTTTAGGTAGATCAAAAACAGATGATATGCACCCTGATGCTGAAAACTATCGAAATGCACCATTAGCTCAGATCGCAAATATGTTACTACCTGAAAATGAGCGTAGTTTTAACCCAGCTACTATTGCAGAACGTGCATTAAAGACTGGTGATTTTCCAGCGTTACTTTTAAGTGCAGGTAATCGTGTACTAGAGGCTGAGTTTGAAGCACAAATGGCTACTGCTCGTATGTTCGTTAAAGAAGTTGATGTACCAGACTTCCGTACAAATACTGACATTGTTAAAGGTCAAGGTGGGCGCTTATCGAGAACTCTTGAAAATGGAGACCTTAAAGAGCTTACAATGGCTGAACATTCAGAGTCTTGGAAACTAGAGTCATTTGGTAACAAGTTCGTACTTACTCGTGAAGTCATTATTAATGATGATCTTGGTGCTTTCAATGATATGTTATCAACATTTGCAACAATGGCAGTAACTACTTTTAATGGTCTTACTTATGACCTTTTAAGAAATGCTGGTGATTATGCTAACTACAAAATGGCGGATGGATCATCTGTTTACTCAGTAGAGCATGGAAATTTAGCATCTGATGATCTTAGTGCTGAGGCCATCACAAAAGGTCGTGTTGCAATGCGTAAACAAAAAGGTATTGATGGTGTTACACCGTTAAATATTGCACCACGCTATTTGATTGTTGCTCCAGAACTTGAAGCACAAGCTCGTGAGTTATTATATTCTACTGCAAAAGTTGATGCTCCAAATGCAGGTGTGATCAACACTGTTCAAAATATGAACTTAGAGTTAATTGTAGACGCAGAGCTTCAATCACCTACTGAGTGGTATCTTGTTGCAGATAGACGCACTATCAAAGTTGGTTATCTAGCAGGTACAAACCGTAGACCAGTAGTGAAAATGGGTGAAAACTCAGTATCACGTACAGTATTTGAGGGTGTTTTTGACATCGGTTTCGTTGTTGAAGATTATAGAGGACTTTATCAAGGTAATCAGTAGATTACTTTGGTAGACCATAACTAAGGAGATTACAAATGGCACAAGCTATTAAAAGATATGACGGAAATGTAGTTATTATCCCAGCACCATATGATGTTGAGGTTAATGATGTAGTTACTATTGGAGCAGAACAGATTGGTGTTGCACAAACAGCTGGATTAGCTGGTGAAGATATTTCAGTAGAGATTGTTGGTGTTCAAGAGATTATCCCTGCTCGTGATGGAGATGCTTTTGAAATTGGTATGATTGCCTACTGGGATAAGTATAACAAGGTTCTATGCAACACTGACGAGATCGAGGATGGTGGTGTGGAAGCTGGGTTAGTTTTATCTACAAAACCAGCAGGTGTAACTGGAACAGTTCTGGTTAAGATTGGATAGCTAAATGACTGATTTTGCACAACTTCAAAAAGATGATATGGATAATGCTTTTTTATCTGATTATGCTATTGAGGTTGTGTATAAATCATCATCTGGTGAAACACCAATAAAAGTACAAGTGTTTGAAGATAGCTTGGATAAGCTTGAAACAACATATACTCATGTTTTAGCAAAGTATGATGATATTCCTACTGTTGAGTATGGGGATGTTATTATAATTGATGGTGTTGAATGGGGTGTAGTAGATTATACTATTGATCCTATGAAGATAGATATTACACTGTTTATACAAGAGGTTGAGTAATGGATGAGGTAACATTAACAGAGAAGTATGTTAGTGATAAGTTAATTGCTGTTGCAAAAGATTTTGGTGTAAATGCACCTAGAGTTGTAATTGCAAAGAGAGCTACTCTAAAACCATCTCAATCTCTAAACAGACTTGTAACATTTGCCTTAATAGTGCCTTTGGATGTTGATGGTTTATTGGATGCTTTAATAAAGCAGTGTTTGGATGATAACATGAGTTATTATTTTGTAGGTTCAGATGTGAATTTACAAGGTAATTTGGATGTTGAATATCTATATTTTGAGGCAGATATTATGCCTCATTTTGAAAATTAAGGAGATTTAGATGAGTGCACAATCTAAGTATTATAATACTGGTGGTGGTGAGTTATTTTTTACACCATTAGTTGATGGCGTATTAGGTGTTGAAGCACCTTTCGGACAAACTGAAAATGTGAGTTTTTCATCATCTGTTGAAACAATTACTCACGACAATACTGAGGGGTCAACAGTTTTTGAAGATTTAAGTATCTTGAAAAAAATTACTGGGTCTATTAAGATTGACACAGTTGAAATCTCACCTGAGATGCTCACTAAAGCATTTTTAGGTACGAAATTTGTAACTTCTGTTGCAGCGGCTACTGGTGTCACATCACAAGTATCTGTAACATCGTATGATTCACCAATTTCTATTGGAGCTAAAAGAGTATCTAATGTTGTAGTGAAAGATGAGTCTGATGCAACAACTTATGTTGAGGGTGTAGATTACACAGTAGATTATCAAAACGGTACAATCAAAGTTTTAGCATCTGGTGGAACAATTTTAGTAGGTGACACATTAAATGTTACATTTGATAATGCGGCATATAATGATATTCGCATTGAAGCATTTATGAACTCTAAGTTAGAGGGTGTGTTGCGTTTTGTATCAAAACCTGCAAATGGTTTATCATATACTTACACATTCCACAAAGTATCGTTACTAGCTAGTGGTGACTTTATGCTTAAATCTGCTGATGAGTTTGCTAAACTATCTTTTGAGGGTGCATTGTTAGCGTCTGAGTTGATCACAGATGAGACAAAATCAAAACTTTACAAAATAGAGTCGTCGGAAGCTGTTTAGTAAGTTTTATAAGGCTCTCTTTGGAGGGTCTTATTAAAATTTAAAGGTAAGGTGGTTTAAAATGTTTGCAAATGTAAAAAAAGTAGAGTTGAGTGATGGTTCTAAAATTGTATGTAAAGATTTAACTTATGGTTTTGTTTTAGGACTAGAGAGTGGTGAGGTTGAAGAAACAACTCATAGTGTTGTTGAGGATGGTACTGATTTGACTAAAGAAGATATATTCAAGTTGAGAAGAAGTGATGTTACTATTTTGTATAACACAATTCTACAGCTAACATATCCTCATTTATATAACGAGGATGGTACTTTAAAAACACTTGATGACTTTCAAGAAACAGATGATAACAATAAAAAAAAAGCTTAAAGTGGTTAGGTGCTAAACTTATTCGCAACGGTCATACATCTGTTTTAAAGTATCGCTTAAACTTCTTTGAAACAGCTTTAGAAGAGCTTGATGGTTATATATCAGAGCAAATACGATATAATAGCTTATCACATAGGTTATCTCAGTTAGAACAAAAAGATTTTGATGAGTTTATGAAACTTGAAGATGAAAAAACTAACAAACCTAAAAAGATTGAAGTAGATCACGAAGCTAATATGCGTGACGCTATGTTAGGATAATAAAATGGCTCAGACTGAAAGAAAAATTGAGATTGAAATTAGAGCTAAGACTGAAAAAGCTCTTAGTGAAATAAATCGCTTAAACAAAGAACTTAGCAAATTACAAAAAACAGAAAAAGATTTTAAAAAGCTAGACACACAAGTTAAACAAATGACTCGTAGTTTTTCACAACTAGCGGTTCATGTTGGAAAACTAGCCGTAATCTATGGTTCATTTAAAGGTTTAACAAATACAGTTCAAACATTTGCTGAATTTGAACAATCAATACAACGACTTGGTGTAATATCAAATGCAACCGCTACTGAGTTACAAGCTCTTGAAGAAAAGTCATTATCGTTAGGTGAATCTACAATATATAGTGCATCTCAAGTAGCGGATGGTATGAACTCATTGGCAATGGCAGGATTGTCTGCATCTGAACAGCTAGAAGCTATTGGAGGAACTTTAGATTTAGCAACAATAGGTATGTTAGATTTAAATGATGCTTCTTTAATAGCTGTTAGGACAATGGGGTCTTTTGGGAAAGAGGCGACTGACATATCACACATCACAGATATTATGGCTGTAGCATCAACAAACTCTGCTCAAACAATAGATGAGCTTGGAGCAGCATACGAAAAAGCAGGATCAGTTGCTACAGCGTATGGAATATCTTTAGAAGAGGTTACTGCGGCGTTAGAAGTAATGGCTGATGCTGGTAGAAAAGGAACAGAAGCAGGTACTCAACTAAAGATTGTAATGAGTAGGTTGGCTGGTAATAAAGAGGCTAAAAAATACCTAGATGAACTAGGTGTGTCAATGTATGATGCAAATGGTAATTTAAAGCCTTTTAATCAACAACTAAAAGAGCTTAAAGTAGCTCTTGATAAATTACCTGCGGCACAAAGAAATATAAAGTTAAGTCAAGTGTTTGGTGGCGAGGCTGTAGGTAGTGCGATATTACTTTTAAACAATATTGAAAAAATAGATTCCAAAATGAATCAACTAGGTAATTCTTTTGGTGTTGCTCATAAAAATGCTAAAGAGTTGCAAGATACATTACAAGGTAGTTATAAAGCTCTTATGAGTGCTTTAGAGGGCTTGGCTTTACGAATTGGTAACGAGTTAACACCAGCCCTTAGAAGTGCTTTAGATGATGCTACAATGTTCATTAGAACATTAGATAAACAATCTATTTCAGATATAGGTACTCAAGTTGGTAATGTTATTAATGTTATTAAGTCTCTAGCTGGTGCAATAGTTGAGTTATTAGGTTTTGTTGCAAAAGTAACTCAGTCTATTTCGGAAATAACTGGTGTTAGTTCTGGGTGGATAATAATTTTAGGTGCGATGATATTAAAAATTCGTACTGGTATTATTCCAGCACTAGGAGCTTTAAAAAACGCTTTTATGTTACTCGGATCAGTAAACCCATATCTATTAGCTTTAAATGCTGGATTGATAGCAATAGGCGTTACATTTGAGTATTTAGATTCAGAAATAAACAAGTTGAATAAATCAACAGATGATTATATTAAAACATCCTCATCATTGAGTGATTTAATTGATGGTTTAATTGGAGGTTTTGATCAATTAGATTTAGAGGGTGTTAGAGTAGGTATTGAGGCTTTAGGTAACGAAACTGACATTGTAAAATATAAGATTAAAAAGTTACAAGAAGAGTTGGTTGAGGCTAAAAAAGGATGGTTTGGAATATTTGTAGATGATGATAAAGTAAAATCATTAGAAAATCAAATAGATCAATTAAACACTCAATTAGAGATTTCAAATGATGTAGAACAAAAATTAATCAACAGAGGTAATGAGCTAACAAAAAGTTTGAAAGATCAAGAAGATGCGTCTAAGAAATTATCTGAGGCTACTAAAACACTTACTGATGAGGAAAAGAAGTTTATAGATAAAACAGAAGCCTCTTTAAATCAACGAAAATCATCATTAGAAACTACTTTAGCATCAATGTTGCAAAAAGAACAAAGTTATTATGCAAAAATAGCTGAATTAGAAGCAAAAACTGCTCAAATTAGAAAAAAATATGCTGATGAAAGAGCAGCTTTAGAACTTAGTGTTAATAGTTCGATAGCTAGTGTTTATGCTAAAGGTTTAAATGACTACGAAAAATATAAAGATGCTCAAAAACGAGCTGATGAGGCGTATGCAAAAGCTAAAGAGTACTTAGAAAAAGGTAATCTTGAAATGTCTCAAAAATATTTGGATGAGTATAACAATCTTATTCAAATGTATGCAGGTGAGGAGATTAAAACCAAAGAAACTGTTATGAAGTATAACAGCGAAACACATAAATATGAGCGTGTTGAGATTGAAAAAACAAGAGCTACTGCTGCTCAAACAGCTAAAGAATATGAAAACGATGCTCTACGCTATAAAGATTTAAAAACACAAATTATTAACCAGTTGGAAGCTAAAGAGATTGATGCTAACAATAGAGCCATTGAATCTGAGCGTGTTAAGCTTGAGATGTTAAAAGCAGAAATAGCAATTCAAAAACAAATGTTAGAGCTAGTAAATCAAATGTTAGCAAAAACAACTGGTGTTAAATTAGATTTAGATTTTAGTGCATTTGATGAAGCTATTGCATCTGCCAATAAACAACTTACTGATTTAGAAAATCAAAAGAGAACTATTAAGATTGATGGTGCAGATACAACACAAGTTGATAGAGACTTAAAAAAGATTGATGATGATGAAGTAAACCCAGATGTAAAACCAAAAGTAGATGATAAACCATATCTTGACTTTAAACGAACAGTTGTTACTGATGAATTGGTAGCAAAATTAAAAGCTGATAAAGAGGCGGCTAGTGCAGAAGTTGTAAAGTTAGAAAATGAGATTAAAAGATTAGGTACAAAACCAGTAGATGCTGATACAGCTAGAGCATTAGCTAAAGCTAGACAATTAGAAGCTGAGTTATCAAGAACGGTTACAAAAGTAGTTTATATTCAAGAGCAATACCTACCAGCTCGTAAAAATGGTGGTTTAATTCAAAAATTTAATACTGGTGGTGTTGCTAAGAATGTTTTAGAGAATGGTAAAGGTCATTCTCGTAAAACTGGAAAATTAAGTGGTTATGGTGGCGGTGATAAAATTAAAGCATTGTTAGAAGCTGGTGAATTTATTGTTAGAAAAGAAGCCGTCAGAGCTATTGGATTGGATAAATTATATCAAATAAATCAAGGAATTATACCGAAATACCAATATGGTGGTGAGGTTGGAGCTATTCCTAGGTTTAATACTGGCGGAGTTGTCCAACAATCAAATACCAGTAGTCGAAGTGTTGAGTTAAACTTAAATATCGGTAAAAATAGCTACAAAACTTTTACAAGTGATGATGTAGCTACTGCCTTAGCTGAACATTTACAAAGGAGTACATTTTGAGAAGAGTTAGTAAGATAGATAATATTCAGCTAAATTACCCATTATATATATCAACTGAGTTTGATGTTGATAATTATATTGGTGAAAAATCAATAGCTATTGATGGTAGTTCTGTAATGTTTGTTCAAACAAAAGGATCACTTACAAATGAAGTTGAGATTAGTTCTGATGGTGATTGTTGGGTTCACGAAACAATAAAAGATCAACTTATGACTATTGTTGACGATCAACCAAAAACAATAACATATACTGATGGCACTACTGATACTTTTTATTTTGATCACACTAAAACACCTCTATCATTCAAACCAATTTACAATGGTGCGTTATGGTATAATGCTACATTAAATATGTTAAAAGGATAAAACATGGCAAGTGCTGTATATAATGAGTTTAAGAAAGAGATAGGTATTATTAACTGGGAGACAGCTTCTATAAAAGTTATGTTAGTTACTAGTTCATATTCGTTAGATATTGATACTCATAACTTTAAATCTGATATAGATGCTCTAGCTGTAGAAGCTGAGGGGGATGGTTACACAGCTGGTGGGCAACCTCTTAACAATAAAACAATCACTCGTGATGATGACAACGATTGGGTTAGATTTGATGCTGATGATGTGATATGGGAGAACTCTACGATTACAGCTAGAGGAGCTATTATATACTTAGATACTGGTGATGCTACAACATCTACATTAGTTGCGTATGTTGATTTTGTTACAGATAAATCTTCAAGTTCTGGTGACTTTGTAATCCAATGGCACTCTGATGGCATCTATAGACTAGGTTAATAGTTATGGGTATTAAATTTGGAAAGAGTAAGAAAATACCTAAAGTAAATAAATCAAATTTAAAATGCTCTGTTAAAAAATCAGATGCTAAATTTGAGGAGTTTATTTACGGTAATGTTTGGATAAGAGAGTTACTTTTTTATAAAAAAGGTGCTAAAAAAAGAGGTCATATCCATAATTTTGATCACATTCATTATGTTGCTAGAGGTTCTGTCAACATCTTTATTATAAATCCTGATGGTAATGAGAATTTTTTACAAACATTACATGATGGTTGTAAAATTAAAGTGCCTGCTGGTGTGGCACATAGTGTTGTGGCTTTGGAAGATAATACGTTATCGTTATGTATTCAAGCAGTTAGAGACGATGATCTCAATATATTAAAAACAAATTATATAGATGCTAATGAAGATGATGTGAATTATTCTAAATTATAAGGTGAGTTTTGAATTTTAATTCCAGTAGTGTTGATAATGTAATTGTTGAGTGGGATGATGTAGAATCTGAGGTAATACAAACATCACCAACGATTGATAATGACGGCGATGATCAATACGATAGTGACTTTGCATACCATTTTACATTACAACCAAATACTAGTATTAAATTAAAAAATTTAGATTATGGTACGGCGGATGATATTCAATTCGTTCTTTATGATAAAGATGGTGAACTCGTACCCACAATGGATGGGTATTATGATTATGATTATGAGGAGATTGATAACAAAGGTTTTCAATTTACTTATGGTGATAATTATGAATTATTAGATCATACTATAGTAACAGAAGATGAAGAATTTGTAGAGATTATAAATGGAGGTGATAGCGATTTAGAATTTTATTTAGAGGTGGTAGCTGTAGATGAAAAAGAGTCGGAGGATAATGGCTATTTTAATGATGTAAATATAACATTTACAGTTGAACGAACTAGTAATTTTGCAACATCTGATAATCAAAGTGTTACAATAGAAGTTGATGAGTCAATATATTTATCAATAGTTTTATTGGATAGTGTAATTGATGTAACTATAATAGTTGATCAAAATTTATTTTTAAACATTACACCAAACATACCTAGTTTTAACACAATATTTTCTACTGATATATTTGATATGTCAATAGTAAATATTGATCCATATAATATACCTTTTTTACAAAATAATTCAATAGATTTAGTTTTAACATTACCTACTAAATACGAGTGTGTTTTTCAAGAACTATCTGAAAAAATAGATATAATTGCTCTACACACTAACACATTTGGGTTTCCAATAATTGATGGTTTTTTTGTATTAGTACCTATAACATTTATAGATAATGTTATTGTAGTATGTGATAAAAATTATTTTATAGATAGTGTTTTTGATTTAAATATAACTTTGTTACAACAAAGTCCTTTAAATATTGGTGTAGATGTTTTTGTAAAAATAGATTCTACAATACATTTAAATATTTTTGTAAATTGTGGATATGGGTTTTATGAAGATAGTTCTAATGTATTTGATATATTTTATGACAATAGTTGTGAGTGGTTGTTATCATTTGAAAATGAATTAACACCAGTTGTAAATTCAGATGTGTATTTTTCAAACCCAGCTGATGAATATCATTGTGATGTACTTGAAGATTCGTCTATGTTTGGATCACATTTATTAACTGGTAAATCTGATGATCATTCAGCGTTGTATGTTAATATGAACTATTACTCCAATTATAATTATAACAAACAATATACAATATCTTTTCAATATAGACCTAAATCTGAAAACGACGCACCGTTATTTTATATAGGAGCAAACCAAGAGGACTATGTTGATTGTTCAGCATATATAAAAATAATAAATGGTTATTTTTATGTTAGTATTGGTGATGATTATAATAACCCAACTTTTGAAAATACTAATATAGCAGCTATACAAGATGTTATTCATTTTATAGCAATTATAGTTGATGATGTTGATGTTACATATAGAATAAATGATTATTATAAGACTTTTAATTTTACAGCATATAAATGGTTGCGAGGTGATTCTAGGGTAAATTTTGGATATGATTTTGTGTCTGATTCAGCAAATGATTTTGATTTAGATCAAATTAGGCTTTATTCAAAATGTATATCGAATTATGAATATTCAGTATTGAGATATGAGATATATTATAAATCTTGTAGACAGGAATTTTCAAATATTGAATCAGTATTAAGTATACCAATTTATTGTTATGAACCATATACTGCTAACATTGATTGTTTTATAGATAATAGTATTTTATTATTATCTGAATGTATAAGCGAACATATAATATCAACAGCAAATTATGTTCAATCAATATCAACACCTATTAGGGTTAGTATGACACAACCTAATTATAGTGGTGGAATTACTTTATCTGATACAACAGAAGCTATTAACTATTTATCAACAGTAATCGCACAACCTATTGATATAAAACTAACAATGCTATATTTGAAATTGGGTAGAAATTGTTATATTAATACATCTAGTATAATACAAAAAATAGAGTTTTTAGATATTAAAAAAAGTGATGTTATATTTACAAATAGTATTTTTTTAAAACTTTCTACAAATAGTAATATAGCTCAACCTATGATAAACCCTAGAGTTGTATCAATAGGTGATGTTGTTTTTTCAACACCTTTATATTGGAGTAGAAATATAGAAGATATTAGATATGTTCAAGAAAGTTCACAAACAGTTGATGGGAATACAATAATTTCTATTGTTAAATTGAAAGATTTTAATGTAACAGCTACAATAACAACTGAGCAAGATTTTTCAATAACTTATGATGAATATATAAAATTATCTTCAATAGTAACAAAAGATATTTATGATATAATATTTACAGATGGAACAATAATAAAAGCTAAGTTTGATCTATTAAATAAACCAGTAAAGTTTACACCCATTTTTAATGGATATGATAGATTTTATGTGACAATTAAGGTGTTAGTTTGAGTATTGTTAGAGTTGAAAGTGTATCAGTATTAGTAAATGGGTCTACAAATATATATCCAACATCATTAAGTATTACTTGTGGTATAGGCAAAGGGTATAACTCATTCACTATGAGTGGTTATAACTTACAAGTATCTACATCAGATTTAATATCAATTAATATTAACGGTCAAGTTTTTTCATTTTTAGTTGATAAAGTTGAATATAACCGACAAGACCAAGTATCGATTAGTGGTTATAGCTTAACCTATAGACTTGATGATGGAATACCCAGTGATACTGAATACGCTTATTCAAACTCTTATGATTTGTTAATTGATTGTATGGATGGTATTGAATATGAATATAACATACCATTAATAGTATTTGAGGGTCAAACTTATGCTAAAACTTCAACACGCTTAAGTAGGGTGTTAGATATGGTTAAAGTTGTTGGTGGTGATGTTTATGAACACAATGGAGTATTGTTTTTAGATGAAAAGAAAGCAATCCCACAAGATGCTACACCAGTACATAGTTTCATTGATGGTGAATATTTCGACTATTCTTACTCAAATGCTAGACAATCTAGCTTACTTGTAAAACAAGTTCTTTTTAACCCAATACTAGACGATATATATGCTGAAACATCTATAAATTTTGAGTTTGATGATAATGTAGGTAAAGGTGAGATTTTTTTTAACCCATCATTATCTACATCTTTACCAGTAACTATCCAAGGTATTTATTATAGAGAGCCAACATATTCAAACAAAGTAGAGTCAATATCTATAGATAATCAAATGTCAATAACAACATTAGGTGGTATTGATTCAGTAGATTATATAACATTGAATGGTGAACCTTTATTAAATTATATTGTATATTCTCCATACAATGTTGTAAGATTTGAAGAACAATTAACTGGTGAGTTAGAAATTTCATACAAAACAAAAACAATAACTGCTTATGCGTATACAGATTCTTATTTCTCAATATATTATGAGTGTAGTGAATGTAGTGGTTTACTAGAAATAGGCAGTGATAATGTAATTGATAGTGGTAGATGTTATGGTGAAATTGTATCACCTTTAACTTATGAAAATGGTGGTACAGTATATGTATCTAGTGGTATAGATGTTACATTTGTTTTTGTTGAAAGAAAGGGAGCTATAAATTTAGTACAGTATGGAACTATGACATTAGCTAGTGGTGGTACTTTAACAATAAAGTATATCTATGATATTGATGATTGGGATGATGTAGATTTTATGGGGAATATAACAAGTGAAGTTGTTGAAAAAATAGAAACTACATCAAGCAATGTAGTTTTTGATGATGATCTACAAAAATATGTATTATATTTAGATAAACCAATAGAAAGTATTAATGATATTTATTTTGGAAGTGTGTTATTAACAGCAGATTTATATGAGTATGTTCCTGATCAGATCGTACCTTATATTGAATTTGTAGACAATAAATATGAAAATAAAACATTAGATGTTTCAATGAATGTTAAGTTTGATATGATAACAATACCAGCACCTCTAGCAGATCATCCAGTTAGTATATTGGATGTAGTAACTTGTGATGGAGTAGCTAGTGAAGATTTTGTACCTGATGATACAGTTATGTGTAATTTACCAGCTACTTTTAAAATAAATGTTGCAGATATTTTTGGTGTTGATATTAGTAGTGTTTTTGGAGCAGAGTTAAATGGTGATTTTGGAACATTAACAGTTGATAATTTTGGCAATATTGAAGTAACGGTCGATGAGGCAAAATTATACACTATTGATGCTAGTTCTATAAAAGAGAATGGTACAATTACTGTAGATGCAAATGGAGTAATATAGATGGCTAATTTTTCAAGTACAAATATTTGTGATTCTGTTAATGGTATTGAACGGTTATATGAGCATGATAGAGGTACTGAGCAAATAATTATAAAAGATAGTTTGGTCAATAGTGATTCTATTGCTGCTGTTAGAGCTAAGAGTGAATTTTTAAAAGGTGGATATACAACAAGAGAAGTTAGTTTTACTAGTATATTTATACCAAACATAAAACAAAATGATATAATTGAGTTTAGAGGTTTACTTTGGGTTGTAAAGCAAATAACATATACTTTCACACCTCCAAAATTACTTATGCAGATAAAAGGTGAACGCTATGAGTGATACTACAACATCTTTAATAAAAGTATTAGATAATTATGTAGATAGTAAAATAAATGATACTAAATCTTTAACAATTAACAAGGTTTTGTTGTATAAAGCAGGTACTAATCTAACTCCTATAAATATAGGAAAGGTTAGCTATTAATGGGTTCTGAAAACTATACAATAATAACTGTTGATTCAAACAGTGAGTATTTTGAAGAAGAAGTTGAATATGATCCAAATAAGTGTATAGAGGTTGACGACGAATTATCAATAAATTGTATAAAAGTATCAAATGATTATTTTGAGAAATGTATAGAAGTTAGCGGAGATATACCTTTTATTGATATATATCCAGATACTAATGATTATGAAAACCCTTGTGATGAAATTCCAAAACTACCAAAAATATCGTTAAAAACTATAAATGGTTCTTATCCAGTTGAGTTTGAAAATTTAGAGATTTTAGATTGGGATCCGTTAGGTAAATATCCTGATTTAAAAAAACACTATGTAAAGGATTTTGATAAGGTTGTTTATGAGATTGAAAATATAGATGATTATAAAAATATAACAGAAGTTTATGTATATACTAACATAGACAATGTAGGTTGGTTGTTTAAAAAACCTAGTGACTTAGCAACATATAATGAAGAAGATAAAATTATCGAATTAGATGTGAAAGATCAATTAGATGGTATAGATTTAGAGCTTTGGGTATGGATAAAAGATGGTGATTGTTGGTCTGATGGAGGTATTTACATTGTAGAGACTATGGAGCGTAGTTATACACCTTATTGTCATTTTTCAAAAAATACATATAATACTTTTGATAACATTTATTTTCATTTTAATCAAAGTAGTTATGATGAGAAAAGTAAGTTTTTTTTACAGATAGTTTCTAATCTTGATCAGTGTGTTTTTGAATTACCATACTCATATTATCAAACACGTGATTTACTGTATACACAAGAAGTTTTTGACGGTATTGATATAAAATATACGACAAATAAATATTTTGATATATCTTTTAATGCAACAACACAGATATTGAGAGGTGCTACGCATTTCGTAGCATACCTAACAGTGATTGAACCATATAGATATATATCTTTTCCAAGTAATTGTTATTTTAATTTAACAATGTATGATTTTAATGTTGATGTTAGTCGTATATATGTTAGTGGTTTTGTTAAAGGTGGTGGATCTCCAACAGGAGACAGAGAAGAGTGTTCATGTGATGAGTTTGGGAAAATTTGTAGTTTTGCGTACGACGTTGATTCAATTTTGATTAGATATGTTGGGTGTTCTGGTTGTGCAGGTAATTTAAATCTATGTGATTTTAATCTATCTTCTATGTTAAGTTTTGAAGTGATGTTGGGTGTTCCGCAAAACAGTCCAATACCATTAGTTTCTATTAGTGGTGTTAGTTTTTTAACTAACGTAGTAGGTACTGTAAATATTAATACTGTTGAATCTTTTAGCGGCACAACATTAGTTGGTAGATATATAGAAGATACTAACAATACACATATAACATGGCAAATTGTTGTGTACACTCAAGGTAGGGCATAACTAAAACACATTTATGATATAATTACTAACATAAACTGATGTTAGGAGTTTGTTATGGGTTTGTTAGATTTTTCATTAAATGATGTTGGTGGTGTTTTCACATCTATACGTGAGGCTATTACTGGGAAGAAGATAGAAGACCCTCAAAAGCTCCTAGAGGAAGTTAATAAACTTCAAGTACAATATCTAAAAGCACAAGAGAAGATTATCAGTACGGAAGCTGGTAGTGAGCATTGGATAACTTCTGCTTGGCGACCTATAACAATGCTAACTTTTGTGTTCATAATTGCTAACAACTACATTCTCGTACCATACTTTACAGCTTTTGGTGTTGTAATACCTACTTTAGATATACCTCCTGATATGTGGACGCTATTAACTACTGGTCTAGGTGGGTATGTTGTTGGTAGAAGTCTTGAAAAAGCAACTAAAAATTTTAAAGGTTAAATAATGCCACCAATCGTAAAACAATCAGCCTCTCATATTTTAATAAGTATGTTTGTAGCACCTATTATGTTAGGTCTATTTGCATGGGCTGGTGAAGCAATTATAGGAAATCGTGAAGTTAAGGTTTTAATGCCAACAGTAACAAAAAAGCTTGATGAGATAGTTCGTAAACTAGATAAGTATGAGGAAAAACAAAACCAAACTCTAATCATAGTTTACAAAAACAGACAAGATATTGCGGTTATTAAATCGAAAATAGGAAAATAATATGAGTGATGATCTTATAGAACGCATTAAAGACGATGAGGGTTTTCGTGGAAATGTTTACAAAGACTCTCTAGGTTACGACACAGTTGGTTACGGAACAAAGATGCCAATTACAAAACTTGAAGCTACAATGCTTTTAAGAGGCAGATTGTATCAAAAGAAAGAAGAGCTTGAACGTAAAGAACCATATTTCAAATATCTACCTGAACCTATTGCAGATGTTGTTTTAGAGATGGCTTATCAATTAGGTGTCAATGGTGTGTTGAAGTTTAAAAGAATGTGGAGAGCACTAAAAGATGGTGACTATGATAAAGCAGCCGATGAGATGTTAGATAGTCGTTGGGCGGTTCAAACACCTAATCGTGCAAAAAGACTAAGCAATATTGTACGCAATTTTGAGAATGTTTAGAATTGTAGTATAATTGTAAAATACAAATTAAGGATATATAATGCCTCTTATCAACTTACCAGAAGCAAATAGAAAACAGTTTATACAAGGATTTGTACCTCGTATTGGAACGGAGCTTGTAGGTGGAGACCCTTACACACCAACAGAAACAGAAGTGTATAAGTTAGCGACTGTCGTTGATGTTACGATTGATGGTGTTACTTGTGAGTACCAAAAAGGTGAGAAGTTAATACTTGAAAAAGGCATTACATACACTTTTGGTTCAGATACACCAGTACATAAAATGTAGGTTGTGATATGATTTTTAATGATTCGTCAAATGGTATCGTTCCAACAGACAAAGTGCCTCTACTTGAGTATAAGTTCCCCATAACTATTACTAAATCTGACGGCGTTGAGCTTATCGACTATGGAAAAGGTCATAGTAACGGTAAGCTTTATTTCGGTAGAGGATTAAAGATAAATGGTGTAGACCAAAGCTTTACTGTAAACACACAAGGAGCTAACTATCTATATTACTTCTTAAATGGAGAACTACAAGAGCTAGATGTAACTTCAATAGACTCTAAAGAGCTTACAGCAGATGGTGTTTATCAGAACGCCATCTCAACTTCAAAGCAGTTTACAGCTGAGCAGATTGCGTATCTTAAAGCACATCCTGAAAAGTTCCTATACGCAGTAGCAGAAATTCAAGAAGACGGTAGCAAGACTTACTCATTACACTCAGAAATACTTGCACAAGAGGAGGTAGATAGTGTTGCAAGCTACCTCCCTATGTGTGAGACTGACAGTTTTTTAAGTACATTCACACCAACATCTTTAGAACTACTAGAGATTGATGGGTTTACAGAAGATATGAGAGCTGTAAACCTTACTTATGGTCTTCAAACTTGCTTCCTAAAGAGAGATAGTGATGGAGTTCCTTATGATAACTCTTTCAATGTTATACAACACGATGGTATAGGGTATGTAGACACAAACTATATACCTGATGGTGTTTATACTATTGAAGAAGTAGTTGAAATTGATGGTCATACCACACATATTCTTTATAATGAAGATGGTAGTATGATTGAAAACGGTGTAGGTGGAGACCCTTACACACCTAGAACAGATAAACTTGTATTACAAAAGTCTGTTGATGGGGTCACTACTACAGTGCATCGAGCTTTCAAAGTTGTTGATAAAGAAATAGACGCAGAAGAAGCCTATAAAGAGGCACTTAGAACAGTATTTCCATTACTTATGGATAGTGATGGATATATATTGCTAGATAGTGATGACAACTATCTTACAGCTTAAATTAGGAGAAATTAAATGAGTGAAGTTAAAAAGTTAGGAGCAACAGCAGAGGATGTTACTAAAGTTGCTAAAGGTATAACACACGGTTCTGTGCGAAAATTTTTAGACAAATTCGAGGCAGAACGAGAAAACATAGTATTACTTGTAAATGGAGACAGTACTGGTAATGACTACGGTGAATGGGTGTACTTATTAGCACAACATTATGCAACAAATACAAGGTATAGAGTGGTCTATTATATGTGGGATGAGTCTACTAATGACTATATGGATGGAGATGTGCTAAGTGATGGCGAAAATGGTAAAACTCTAAGTATTTTTAATTTCTCAATCGGAGGGTCTAAAGTAAATTATATACTTGGTGCAAATAAGTTTGACAATGGTTTAGTAGCGCTTAAGGATACTGACAAATATCCTGACTGTACTGGTGTTATTGATTTGGTATTAATAAACCACTCTCATAATGTGTGGACTTACACTAAAGTGGGTGACACGCTATACTTATATAAACAATTTATGGATAAGTTATTACAATACTTCCCTGCTGTGTCTGTAGTAATGTTAAAACAATCGCCTTGGAGAGATGACTTCGATAATGAAGAGCGTGTGCAAGTTGCAATGGACTTTGCAGCTAAATATAACATAGGTATTGCGAATGTATGGGATAAGTATGTCGCTAAAGATAAAGCAGATTACTTATATATAGATAGTATCCACCCTACAACTGGGCTTGGAGATACTGGTACGCAACTACACTTAGATGCTGTTCTAGAGAGTTTAGCTATTGATACAGCTCGAAGTGACTCGTGTACTATTAAATACTCGTTTTCAGGTCAAAGTATAGCAAATAATACGGATTTAACAGCGTTCACAGCAGATACTATTGATGGGTTTACTCTTACTAATGTAACAGTAGAAGAGGTAACAGACACATATTTCAACCCTAAAAAAGGTTCAAGCTTAAAGTTAAGACCATCAGAGGATGGTTCATCTAGTTATATTAAATACACTATTGGGCTACCTACTCACCTAAGAGGGAGAACTTTCTTAGCAGAGGTTGCAATGTTTAAAGCCGCAACTTCTTCTATAACAAAAGGGAGAGTTAGCCTGTATTCAAGTAGTTCTTCTGGTATTCCTAACGGAAACTTGAACACAGATGGCGTATGGACTAAAGAGGGGTCTTTGCTTACAACAAGAGAGACTGATACATATATATCATTAATTATATACTTAAACAGTAGTGCAGATACAACAACTACAGATGATGTGTTGTATTTAGACAGTTTCGATATTAAACTTGTTGAAAATGCGTAAAAAAGACTTGTGTACCTTAGCACCTGATGGGTGCTGGGGTGATCCTTGTTGCAAGAGACACGACAAACGATATGAGAATAAACGCTTAACTCGTAAACAAGCAGATGAGCTGCTTAGACGATGTATTCTACGGAAGAGTGGAGACGAGATTATAGCTAATGTATACTATTATGGAGTAAGGCTATTTGGGTGGTATTTTTATTGGAAAGCGAATAAAGGAAAATGATTTATAAAATTTTAGAAGTTATTTTATGTATTGTTGTAATAATTTTTAGCACATATTTGGCTTTAGTTTTAGCATATATTTTTGGGGAGTCTAGCGAAATGCTAAACTTTACCCTCAAAATGTTCATCAAATAGCTTAACAAACTCTCTAGTCTCTAACTGAGTGTGTTTATCAAGTCTTTGCTTAATGAAGTGAGACCACGCATTAGGGTTATTTGTATAACCACCGATAGTAAACACTCTGTTTTGTAACATATCAGACCCACGATCAAAAACCTCTTTACGAGTTATACCAGCATCTTTCATAACTTTTCGCAGTTCCCATCTACGCCATCTATGATCAATACCTTTGTTCCACTCATCTTGGCTCATACCTACTTCTGGTGGTTTCCAAAAACCTCTATCGCAATCAGCATATCGTTGTGAGTGTGACACAGTAGTTAGTTGGGTATGAGTTGATACTTGTCCGTATATAAAGTAAGGTGTTTCACACTTAAATGCTACATAGTTTGTGAAATCAGTATATTGTAATATCTCTTTAATACTACATCCAACATTTAATAGCTCCCTAGCGTTTGTATGATATTTACCATCTGTTGTTACAAAACCAAACACCTGCATTAAAAAACCAAATGATCCAATATAGTCAATACTAGGTAAAGTACAAGGAATATACTCAAATACACGACTAGGTTTACCACCAACAGACTCTTTAAGTAGTCTATCCCATAGCTTCTCAGCACTCTTAGGCTCTTTATCACGAACAACTGATACACATTCAGCCAAATACTCTTGTAACGCTTTCTTAGTCACCTTAGTAGGTGTTTTAATTGCTTCTATTTTCATTTTTAACCTTTTCTAATTGTTTAATAGATAGTTCTATATGCTCTGATAATAAAACTTCTTTCGATTTTTCAAGTTGCGATACAACATATACTTTAGACTCTTTATCGAGAACTGTTAAGTGTATATGCCTACCATCTAAATCACATAGCGTAATTTTATATTTTGATAAGTCTATTTCCATAGTTTAAACTCCTTGTGAACATCTATCTTGATGCTCTAACATCTCCATAGAATTTGTAAAAGTTGCTTCACAGTATTTACAAACTTTAACATCGAATAGTGATGGTGTTTTTGTATCAACACTTACTTTTTCTTCACAACACTCATCAATCATATCAAAAATAGCACTACACTCTTTAGTGGCTTTACCTACTGGTAAACCACCCTCTGTAACCAAGATATGAATGATTGAGTTTTTAAGCTCTGTCTTTTTTGGTAACATCTTCAATAACCTCCAAAGTAACTGGTAATTTACACTTACTGTAATCTGGTTCATACCAAAGTGCTTTAGCTTCTGGTGACTCATCTTTTAAAAACTTACCTGCTTCATCAGACCACGTACCAGTACGAGACTCTAACACCTTTAGAACTTCATCCATAACCAAGCGAATATCATAACCATCATTAACAAGCTTATTATAGCAAGTATTGATAGTGTTAAATAGGTATTGATACTTACTTGACTCAGCTCCGATCTCTTTTACAACAGTAAAGATGAATATTGATCTGTTAGACTCATATCCAAACTTTTGGTACATAGCTACTAACTCAGCATAATACTCATCATCTTCATATACAGCACTAATCACTGGATAGTTCTTAAATGCTTTGAAAACCTCTGTAATGCTGAACACGATAATATCAGCAATAGCATCAACAGTCTCGTTCTCATCTTTGTTCTTAACAGCTTCATAATACTCACCAAGTTCACCAACAACGTTTGCTACATAATCAGCTTTGTTTGGTAACTGTTCTGAGATGTGT
>Ga0256843_1001216_pt1 | contig 20749 bp, 12 predicted proteins | sample AlvinellametaG_FD_191572 | JGI IMG/M metagenome (GOLD analysis project Ga0256843, IMG submission 191572) | Pompeii worm associated microbial communities from hydrothermal vent at the East Pacific Rise, Pacific Ocean - Alvinella | ecosystem: Host-associated > Annelida > Integument > Unclassified ... | reverse complement strand
TTTTCGCTCTGGCTCTCTTCGGGCATTTTGCTACAAGACGTTAACCTGCCCGGTTTGCGAATGAGGCAATTTTACATCAAACTCGATAAAAAACTGATTCTTTCCATCAACGACCTGACCCTTACCCCCCGCCAAAAAGGCGGAACGGATCCCCTTTCTCAGCTCCATAGCATCGGTGATAAGCTCAAGTGGCTTCCTCTGCTTTTTGAGCGTATCCATATCAATAACATGAGCGTCGGTGACTTCAGACTCCGCGCGGAATATAACGGCTGTACGTTTCATATTGTCACCGATCGCATCGATCTCTCCGCCCGCCTGCAATACCATAGCGCCCAACGCCTCTTTAGGGCCGATAACCTGAGGTTACGCCTCCTAAAACCCGATCTTCGCTTTGACGGTCATTTGCGCTATACGGCAACCAAAGGGGAGTGGGAAGCGGAAGGCTCTTATGAGGGATTGGGCCTGGCGGGCAATATCTCCCTTAAACGCCAAGACGATCTTGTTTCGTTTGCCCTCAACTCCCAACGGGTCGCCTCGCTGGGCCCGCTGGTAAAAGAACTGGCCGTTCCCCGCTCCATCGCCGTCTGGATGGTAGATAAAATTCGCGCCAAAGGCTACCTGCTCAAAAACCTAAGCGGCCAGATACGCCTCACCGCCAAAGGCCCTCAGCCCCTTATCAAAAGCCTTAGGGGCACAGCCTACGCCTTTGACGCCGCCATCCGTTTCCACCCCGACGCCCCGCCGGTTTTAACCAAACGCATCCGCATTACCTTTCAAAACGACACCCTCTTTTTCGACCTGAAAGAGCCGGTATTCAGAAAGATTCCCCTTGCGGGCAGTCGTGTCACTATCGGCCCCATTATCCAACGCCGCTCTCCCCCGGCCCTGACATTGACCATTCGGGCCAAAGGGCCGTTGGATAAGCGTGTCACCGACCTTTTGGCCCTCTACCGCATCCCCCTCCCCTTTCGCCAAACCAAAGGTATCCTGAATGCCGAAACCAAACTGACATTTCGATTAACGGACGGCAAAGTGACCGATTACGAAGGCCGATACACCGCCCCGTCGGCTACCTTGCTTTTTGACGATACCCTGCCCGTACCGGTGGAAGATTTAAACGTTACCGCCAAAGGCAAAAAGTTTACGATCCGCTCGGCGCGTATCGCCTACCCGCCCTACCTTCTGGCCGATGTGAGCGGCACCCTTGCCCTCGCGCAAAAAAAGGGCGATTTCGCTTTGCGAATTCAAAAAGCGCGCTACCCCGCCAAAAGCCCGTTACTCTCTATCCAAAACGACACCCGCCATATCACCCTCGATTTCAATCAAGATGTCCGTTTCACCCTCCCCGGCCTGCTGGCGCAAGCCACCTACCGCCGGGAGGGTCTTAAGATACGGTTGGATGATCTCTCCCGCTTGGCCCCCTATTTTGACGGCCCGCTTAAAAGGATCCGCGGCGGACAACTCACACTCACGACACGGCGCCAAGAGATAGAAGGGCAACTCACACTCCACTATCCCAACGAAATTTTTACCCAAAAAGGCAAACCGCTTGAGCGTTTTGATATTCGGTTTCAAAGTGACACCAACGGGTGGCAGGCGCAGGTCAACAAGATCGCCACCCTCAAAGGAGACTCTGACAAAATCTCCGTCAGCTATCAGAATATCGACATTCGCATCCCGCCGCTGCGCCGGATGCTTCTTCATGATCGTAACGGCACGACGCCAAACGCTCCAAAAGTTCGTCTTTTCGGACGACACACCACCCTCTACCTTGACCGCGCCAGTCTTCCGTGCGACTCGCTTGATCTTCTGATCATCCCCCGCCCCTTCTCCCTTAGTTTCCTCACGCGCCACGGCAGCGGGACCATCAAAGGCGCCCTCTACAATCAAAAGCTTCAGGTGACGGGCAAAAACCTGCCGGCCCGCGTAATTCGCAGTGTCTCGGCCCTACACGACCTGTACGGCGGCTATTTCAACTTTGACGCCGTGGGCACCCTGGACGACTTTTCCGGCGCGATCGACTTTTACGACACCCTTTGGGCCAAAAGCGCCACTTATAACAATATCCTGGCCACTCTCAACACCGTCCCGGCCCTCTTAAGCCTCAAAAACCCCGGCTTTAACCGCAAGGGTTTCAAGATCAAAAAGGGGCAGATCCTCTACCGCTACAAAGCGCCGACATTTACCTTTAAACAGATCGCCGTTCATGGAGAGAGCGCCGATATTTTCGGCAGTGGGCAGATGAACCTGGATACCGGAGAGATTCACGCCGCTTTGCAGATCCGCTTTTTGGAGACGGTGACCAACCTGATGCAAAAGATTCCGGTGGCGGGTTACCTGCTCTTTGGCAAAGAGGGGAATATCGCCATCGGCCTGCATATCGACGGACCGGTCAAAAACCCCGAGGTCAAAACCGACACGGTCAAAAATATTGTCACGGCGCCTTTTAATATTATCCGCCGCACCATCACCCTCCCCTTTCACCTGGACGAGGCGTTTTAGGGCTTACTCGTTGCGCAGGACTTTCAAAGGATCGATCTGCGAAGCCTTTTTGGCCGGGTAGAGCGAAGAGAGCAGTGAGATGGCCAGGGCCCCAAAAACGATGGCCCAAAAGTCGCTCATCTGAAGTTTCAGGGGAAGCCGGGAGGTGCCGTAGACATCTTCGGGCAGGGTGATGATATCAAAGTGTTTGAGCAGTTCCATGCCGCCCAGCCCCAGCACGATCCCCGCCGCCACACCGCCGATGCCGATAATAAGCCCCAAACGGAAAAAGATGGCCCGAATCTCCTTTTTCGAGGCCCCCAAAGAGAGTAGAAGCGCCACGTCACTGCGGCGGGTCATGACGGTCATGAGCAGGGAGCTGACAATATTGAGCGAGGCGATAAGAATAATGAGCATCAGCACGATAAAAAGCGCCCGCTTTTCCATCTGCATGGCCGAAAAAAAGTTGCCGTTTTGTTGCCACCACCCCACAATCGTCACCCCTTCGGGCAACTCTTCGCGAATGGCGTTGATGTCACTCATGGGGTTTTCGGAGAGAATATGAATACCGTCGTAAACCCCCGGCTCACGCTTTAAAATCTTCTCGAAGGTATCAAAACCGGTGTAGTAGTAGCTCTCGTCATAGGCGTTTAAACCCGAGCGAAAGAGTCCTTTAATCGTAAAACGCTTGGTCAGAGGCATCAGCGAAAGCCCCGCCGGGCGCATCTGCGAAAAGAGCAGTGTAATCTTGCCGCCTTCACGCAAAACCAGCTCCTCGGCCAACGGACGCCCCACTATAATGCCGTAGCGCCCGAAAGGTTGGTGATAGGCTTTGGCAAACACCTCGTTAACCCGCTTCTCCTCGTTCGGATCGACGCCAAAAAGAAGCCCGCCTTTGAAACGGCCGTCATGGCGCACCATCACCTGGGTACGCATATAGGGGCTAAAGCGCAGATCTGGGAATTTGTCCCGCAGGCTCTCCAGCAGTGCTTTGTCTACCCGGCCACCCAACAGGGGATAGACCGTCAGGGGATAGTTCATGACAAAGAGGCGCTTTTCAAACTCTTTTTCCATGCCGTTCATGATGGCCATGGCGATGATGAGCACCGTCACCCCCACGGCGATCCCCAAAAAGGCGAGAATACCGGCCAGAAAAATAAACGGGTGCTCTTTGTCAAAGCGCAGATAGCGCCGCACCATCGTGTTGACAAACCGGGGGTTCATCGTAAAGCCTCCGGCTTTGGAGAATGAAAAGTGAAAAGTGAAAAGTGAAAAATGGATGTAGCCCGCATCGCGGGCCCCATTGGAATGAAATCGAAGGGAGCGAAAGCGACCATCCTAAACTTTTAACTTTTTAGTTTTTAACTTTTCACTTATTAAGCGTTTTCGCCCGCCAGCAGGCCTCTTTTGGGGCCGCTTTTGCCGCAACAGTGCTTGTATTTCTTGCCACTGCCGCAGGGGCAGGGGTCGTTACGGGCCGGTTTCTTGCCGCCGATAACGGGGGCGGTGACATGGGGCTCTTCCTCTTCTTCCCCGCCTTCGGCAAGCTCGGCGTGAAACGCTTCGGCCTCGGCCAGCTCCGCCTCCATCTGGGCGCGCATCCGTTCAATGGCCTCCTGCTCCTGGCGCATCTCCTCCTCGGTTTTGAAGCGGATAAGATAGAGGGTTTTAAGAGCCTCAAACTTAATGGACTCCACCAACTCCGTAAAGAGATTGTAGCTCTCTTTCTTGTACTCCACCAGCGGGTCTTTTTGGTTGTAGCCCCGAAGCCCGATACCGGTTTTAAGAATATCCATCTGGTAAAGGTGATCCCGCCAGGCGTTATCGAGCACCTGAAGGTAGATAATGCGCTCAATCTCGTTTCTCTGGGCCGGGTCAAGCTGTCCCATCTTGGCCTCGTAACGGTTTTTGAGCTCCTCCAGCAGGTAGGCTTTAAGCTCAGGGTACTCCTTGCCCTCCAGCGCCTCGGCCGGCAGTTCCTCACCCAGCTCCTCCATCAGTTTCAGGCGCAGGCGCTCCAGGTCGTAATCTTCCGTCGGCGCGCCGTCTACCACGCCGCACTCCATCAGCAGGTGCTCGATATACTCCTCCCGGATGGCGTCGATCTTGCCGATGATGTCAAACTCGGGATTGAGCAGTTCATTGCGGAATCTATAGACCAGCTTGCGCTGTTCATTGGCCACGTCGTCATACTCAAGCAGGTGTTTACGGGACTCAAAGTGAAGGTTTTCCACCTTTTTCTGGGCCTTTTCCACGGCGCGGGTGACCATTTTGGACTCAATATACTCGCCCTCTTCCACCCCCATCTTGTCCATGATGGTTTTAATGCGCTCGCTTCCGAAGATTCTTAACAGATGGTCTTCCAGGCTCAGATAAAAACGGCTCTCACCCGGATCGCCCTGGCGGCCCGAACGTCCCCTCAGCTGGTTATCGATCCGCCGGCTCTCATGCCGCTCGGTACCGATAATATAAAGACCGCCCAGCTCTCTTACCTCATCGTCAATCTTGATATCCACGCCCCGGCCCGCCATGTTGGTGGCGATGGTGACGGCGCCCTTTTTACCGGCGTCTTTGATAATCTCCGCCTCATGCTCGTGGTTTTTGGCGTTGAGTACGTTGTGGGGGATCTTCTCTTTTTTAAGCAGTTCATGAAGCGCCTCGGACTTTTCAATGGAGGCCGTACCCACCAGCACCGGCTGGCCCTTTTTGTGGCGCTCTTTGATATCTTTGATCACCGCGTCAAACTTCTCTTTTTCAGTCTTGTAGATCAGGTCGGGCTGGTCTTTGCGAATGACGGGCACGTTGGTGGGAATGGAGATAACATCCAGTCCGTAGATCTCGGCAAACTCCGTCGCCTCGGTCTGGGCCGTTCCCGTCATACCCGCCAGCTTCTCATACATGCGGAAGTAGTTTTGGAAGGTGATATCCGCCAGGGTCTGCGACTCCTCTTTAATCTCCACCCCCTCTTTGGCCTCCAGCGCCTGGTGAAGCCCCTCACTGAATCGCCGCCCTTCGCTCAGCCGCCCGGTAAACTCGTCGACAATGACGATCTCCCCCTCTTTGACCACGTAATCCACATCTTTCTCAAAGAGGTTGTGGGCCTTGAGGGCCTGATCAAGATGGTGGGCCAAAATGGCGTTCTCCATGGCGTAGAGGTTATCCACGCCAAAGAGTTTCTCGGCCTTGGCGATCCCCTGCTCGGTCACCAGGATCACCCGGTTCTTCTCATCGACGGTAAAGTCTTCGTCCCGCACCATCTGGCGGGCCACCTTGTCGGCGCGCTCATAGTTTTCCAGCTTGCTCTTGGTGGGGCCCGAGATAATGAGCGGCGTCCTGGCCTCGTCGATGAGAATGGAGTCCACCTCGTCCACGATGGCGTAGTAGTGGTCGCGCTGAACCATCTCTTCCAGCGAATATTTCATATTGTCGCGCAGGTAGTCAAAACCAAACTCGTTGTTGGTGCCGTAGGTGATGTCGGCGTCATACTGGGCCTTACGCGTCGCGTCATCCAAAATATCACCGGTAATCACCCCCACGCTGTAGCCCAGGAAGTTGTAAATTTTACCCATCTCCGCCGCGTCCCGCTTGGCCAGGTAGTCGTTGACGGTTACCACGTGCACGCCCCGCCCCAGCATGGCGTTGAGCACCACCGGCAAAGTCGCCACCAGGGTTTTACCCTCCCCCGTCTTCATCTCGGCGATCTTGTTGTCGTGCAAAACCATGCCGCCGATCAGCTGAACGTCAAAGTGACGCATACCCAGCACCCGTTTGGAGGCCTCACGGGTGATGGCGAAAGAGTCGAAAAGTACGTCATCCAGCGTCTTTTCGCCCTTTTGCACGCTCTCTTTCAACGCGTCAAACGCCGTTTTGAGCTCCTCGTCGCTTAGCTTCTCATACTTGCTCTCAAGGGCGTTGATCTGTTTGACTTTTTTGGCGTACTTTTTCAGTTCCCTGTCGTTTGCGGTACCGACAATGGCGTGAAAAACCGATTTGATCATGTGCTGTTTACCTTTTTGAGGAAGAATCGCCGACCATGGTGGACCTCGGCGGCGCTTTGGCCAAACCGCCACCGATATCCACGTTCGGCGTTTAAGGCATAGATTTTATCACATCTTTACGCAGGGTTGTATAAAATGCTTACCATGAAAAAATATCTTATCTTTCTCCTGGCCCTCGGCCTTCAGGCGGGTATGAGCCTGCCGGACTACTTTCGCGCCAATTTTGAGCAGACCGTCCGCTCCGACGACCACAACGCCACCTTGCGCTACAAAGGAAAACTGCGCTTCCATGCCCCCGACAACGCCCGTTGGGATTATGAAACACCGGTTGAAAAGAGCATCTGCGTCCAAAACGCCCGGGTCTGGGTGATCGAGCCGGAGCTGGAGCAGGCCACCCTCTTTCGCCTGCGCCAATCCATTCCGCTCAACACCCTGGTGGCACGGGCCAAACCCCAAAAAGACGGCAGTTACCTCTCCCGTTTTGAGGGGGTGGACTACCACCTTCAAGCCGATACCCGGGGCCGTCCCGTCGCTATTGCCTACACCGACCACCTGGGCAACCGGGTGCGCATCCGATTTTTTCATATTGAGACCGACCCGTTCGATACCCGAACACTTGCCTGCCGCATCCCCGAAGGGTTTGACGTGATTGACGGCCGCTACTGACGCCTTGACAACAAGACGGGGCGGTGACGTTCACAACACGCCGCCATCTGCGTCAATGAGCCCGCCGTCACACGGCGCTTCGCTCGTTCCACGCCATGATAACCACCGCGATGATCAGCTAAACAAACCCAAACAACGCCCCTTTCAGGGCGCCGCCCAAGTTCCCGATATGCCGGGTCTCGGTAGACTCCTCCACGGCTCTACCGGTTGCCCATAACCAGGTCGCCGATCATCCCAAGGGCCGATCCCTCACCCACGTCTTTGCCGCCGCCCTGGGGCGCGGCCGAGAGCATCCGGCCCGCCAGGCGGGAGAAGGGAAGCGACTGCACCCAGATTTTCCCAGGCCCCTGAAGTTTGGCGATAAAAAAGCCCTCGCCGCCAAAGAGCGCTGTTTTGATGCCTCCTACCTGCTCAATGTCAAAGCGCACCTGCGGTTGCATAGCCACCAGACAGCCGGTATCCAGATGCAGGGTCTGACCTTCATGCAGGGTAATCTCCTTAAGCATACCCCCCGCATGAATAAAGGCCATGCCGTCGCCTTCAAGTTTTTGCATAATGAAGCCTTCGCCACCAAACAGACCCGTCAATATTTTACGCTGAAAGTAGATGCCTATGGATACCCCTCTGGCTGAGCACAAAAAGCAGTCTTTCTGGCAAATGAGCGTACCGCCGATCTCCCCCAGGTGCACCGGGATAATCCGCCCCGGATAGGGAGCCCCAAACGCCACCGTCGCCTTGCCGCTCCCTTTGTGGGTAAAGACGGTGGTAAAAAGACTCTCACCCGTCACCAGCCGCTTGCCCGCGCCCACCAGCTTGTCAAAAAAACCGCCGCTATCTTCCCGCGATCCCGACCCGTCGCCGAAAATCGTATCCATCTCGATGGCCGGGTCCTTGTACATCATGGCGCCCGCTTCGGAGACGGCGCTCTCACCCGGATCCAGCTCGATCTCCACGAACTGCATATCCTCGCCGTAGATAGTGTAGTCGATCTCGTCGGCTTTGTAGCGCCCGCCCCCGCCGCGGGAAGGGGGTGTGGCGGAGGGCATCATCGTGGCCCCGCCCTCTTGGAGTTCGTCAATTTGGCTTAAGGGTTTCCAGTCGGCAAACCCTTCCCGCCAGCCGTAACCGGAAGCGTCCCGTGCTGTCGCCTCTTTCGCCTCCTCAAGGCTCAAAGGCCCCAGCTTTCTACCGTCGTCATACTCAATATACCATGCCATCGCGACCTCCTATGATTGGATTTGGGGTCATGATACGTCAAAAAGGGGGCAAAAATGGGGCAGATCAGCGACGGTCAGCGGGTAGACGCTCCAAAAGTTCACGACAGCGTAAAAGAGAGTCGGGGTCAACCCGCAAAGCGGTCAGGTAGACAAAATCGACCCCCACGTTATAACGCTCACCAGCCAGCTTGACAATGGCCGCTTTCAGGCGGGCTTTCCCTTCGGCGGTGGCCAGGCTCTCGGCCCAGAAAGCGCCCAGCGCCGTCTGGATCACATCCATCAGACGCAGGCGCTCTTTGGCCAGATTGTCACCCTCCAGTGCCAAAGAGAGCTCCACCGTCACGGGCAGATGCTCTTTTTGGGACAAAAGGGTAGTCTCAATGTGCTCAAACGTCAGGGTGTCGGCGACCAGAAAGAGGGGGAAAAGAAGAGAAACAAGCAACTGCCGCATGGCAAAGGCCCGACGGCCGGGGGCGTCAGCCCACCAGCTCGTCGAGGGTCTCCTTGTCGACTTTGTGGAAGTTGAGATATTTGTAAACGTCTTCCTCTTTGCCGGCGATAGCCTGGGGCACGATCTCCAGGTACTCCTCTTTGGTCGGAATGCGTCCCAAAATGGCGCAGACCGCCGCCAGCTCGGCAGAGCCCAGGTAGACTTTGGCGCCGGTACCCAGGCGGTTGTCGAAGTTACGGGTAGAGGTGGAGAAGACCACGGCGTTGTCGCGCACGCGGGCCTGGTTACCCATACACAAAGAACAGCCCGGAATCTCGATGCGCGCGCCGGCCTGACCGAAGATTGCGAAATAGCCCTCTTCGATCAGCTGTTTTTCGTCCATCTTCGTCGGCGGGGCGATCCAGAGACGGGTGGGCACCTGCCCTTTGCCTTTGAGCACTTCGCCCAGCGCCCTGAAGAGGCCGATGTTGGTCATACAAGAGCCCACGAATACCTCGTCAATGTGGTGGAGGCGGTTGGGATCGGCCAGCACTTCGCTCAGTGTCGCCACGTCATCGGGATCGTTGGGGCAGGCGACGATGGGTTCGGTAATCTCGTTCAGGTCAATCTCAATGACCGCCGCGTACTCGGCGTTTTCATCGGGCTCAAGGAGTTGGGGATCCTCCAGCCACTTTCTCATGTTGTCGATGCGGCGCTGAATGGTGCGTTTATCCTCGTAACCGTGCTCGATCATCGCCTCCAGCAGTTTGATGTTGGAGTTGATGTACTCGATAACGGGCTCTTTGTCCAGGCGTACCGTACAGGCGGCGGCACTGCGCTCGGCGGAGGCGTCGGAGAGCTCGAAAGCCTGCTCACACTTAAGGAACGGAAGCCCCTCGATCTCCAGGATCCGACCGGCGAAGATATTTTTCTTGCCCTTCTTCTCGACCGTCAGCAGGCCGTCTTTGATGGCCTGATAAGGAATGGCGTTGACCAGGTCACGCAGGGTGATACCCGGCTGAAGCTCCCCTTTGAAGCGCACCAGCACCGACTCGGGCATATTGAGCGGCATGGTACCGGTAACCGCCGCGAAAGCAACCAGACCCGAACCCGCGGGGAAGCTGATACCGATGGGAAAACGGGTGTGGCTGTCGCCGCCGGTACCGACGGTATCGGGCAAAACCATGCGGTTGAGCCAGCTGTGGATAACCCCGTCGCCGGGACGCAGAATCACGCCGCCGCGGCTGGTCCAAAAAGGCGGCAGTTCATGCTGAAGCTTCACGTCGGCGGGCTTGGGATAGGCGGCGGTATGGCAGAACGACTGCATGACCAGATCGGCGCCGAAACTCAGCGCCGCCAGCTCCTTGATCTCGTCGCGGGTCATGGGGCCGGTGGTGTCCTGGCTACCCACGGTTGAGACGGTGGGCTCGACATACATACCCGGGCGCACGCCCTCCATGCCGCAGGCGCGGCCGACCATCTTCTGCGCCAGCGTGTAGCCCACGCCCTCTTTGTCGGCGGGCTGTTCGGGGCGGGCGAAGATGTTCTCTTCGGGCATACCCAGCGCCTCGCGGGCCTTTTTGGTCAGGTTGCGGCCGATAATGAGCGGAATCCGTCCGCCGGCGCGGAACTCGTCGGGCAGGGTGTTGGGCTTGAGGGTAAACTCGCTGACCACTTCGCCGTCTTTATAGATTTTGCCCTCGTAGGGTTTGATGGTGATCACGTCACCCGTCTCCAGCTTCTCAACGGGCGCTTCGATAGGCAGGGCGCCGGAGTCTTCGGCGGTGTTGAAGAAGATGGGCGCGATAATACCGCCGATGACAATACCGCCGGTGCGTTTGTTGGGCACGCCCGGAATATCCTCGCCCAGGTGCCACTGCACGGAGTTGATACCCGATTTACGCGACGATCCGGTACCTACCACGTCACCCACGTAGGCGACGGGGTGGCCTTTTTCTTTCAGCTTCTTGATGGTACCGATGGGATCGTCCATCTTGGCTGACAGCATGGAGTTGGCGTGCAGGGGAATATCGCTTCGGGTGAAGGCCTCGCTGGCGGGAGAGAGGTCGTCGGTGTTGGTTTCGCCGGGGACTTTGAAAACGGTGACGGTGATCTCTTCGGGCAGTTCGGGGCGGCTGGTGAACCACTCGGCGTTGGCCCAGCTCTCAAGAACCTCTTTGGCGTATTTGTTGCCTTGATCGGCCAGCTCTTTGACATCGTTGAAAGCGTCGTAAACCAGCAGAATGTGCTTGAGCTGGTTGGCCGCTTCCTGGGCAATGGCCTCGTCTTTGTGCGCCAGCGCGTCCACCAGGGGCTTGACGTTGAAACCGCCCAGCATCATGCCCAGCATCTTCACCGCGCGCAGTGGGGAGATGGCGGCGCAGGCGGCTTTGCCCTGGACAATGTCGTTCAAAAAGGCCGCTTTGACGTATGCCGCGTCGTCCACGCCCGGCGGTACGCGGTTTTCCAGCAGGTCAAGAAGCTTCTCCTCCTCGACAATCGGCACCGCCTTGAGCAGTTCAATCACCTGCGCGGTCTGCTCGGCTGAGAGCGGCAACGGGGGCACGCCCAGCGCTTCGCGCTCCTTCACATGCTTTTCATATTCGGCCATAAAACCCATGGTTTCTCCTTCGTAAGGTTTGAATGGCTCTATTTTATCAAAGAGTAGCCCGGCTTTTTCCCGGGTTGTCACAAGGGGTAACAGACAAAAGAGAAGGTTGTGTAGGATGGTAACGAAGCGGCGAATAAACCGGAAGATTTAACCCAGAATCTCCCGGTTGCCTTTGCGATCAGGCGCCGAGACCACGCCCATCGCTTCCAACTGCTCCACGATCCGCGCGGCCCGGTTATAGCCGATCTGAAGCTTTCTTTGGAGATAGCTGATGGAGGTTTTGCGGTCGTTTAAAACCACCTGTTTGGCCTCCTCAAAGAGCGGGTCGATATCATCCACGCTTCCGGAAGCCCCCTCCTCTTCACCGTCACCCTCCATCAGGAAGTGTTCGTCATACTCCACGGGGCGCTGGGCCTTGAGGTACTCCACGATGGTCTCGATCTCCTCTTCGCTACTCCAGGGCGCGTGCAGGCGTACCAGGGTGCCGCCCCCTTTGGTAAAGAGCATATCGCCCCGCCCCAGCAGGCTTTCGGCCCCGACGGTATCAAGAATAACCTTGGAGTCGATCTTCTGGCCCACTTTGAAGCTGATGCGGCTGGGAAGGTTGGCCTTGATGAGGCCGGTGACCACATCGACGCTGGGGCGCTGGGTGGCCACAATGAGGTGAATCCCGCTGGCGCGAGCCATCTGCGCAAGACGCGCGATGGAAAACTCCACATCCTTGCCCCCGGTCATCATCAAATCGGCCAACTCGTCGATCACCACGACAATATAGGGCAACTGCTCCCTCTTTTCCTTCTTGGCCTTCTCGTTGTAGGTTTCGATGTTTTTGGTCTTGGTCTGGCTCATGAGCTGGTAGCGCCGCTCCATCTCGCCCACCATGTTAGAAAGCGCCGTGATCGCCTTTTTGGGCTGGGTGATGACGGGAGTAAGCAGATGGGGGATATCGTTGTAGATACTAAACTCCAGCATCTTGGGATCGATCATCATGAGCTTCAGTTGATCGGGGGAGTTGCGGTAAAGCAGGCTCAAAATCATGGCGTTGATCCCTACGCTCTTACCGCTTCCGGTGGTACCGGCAATGAGCAGGTGGGGCAGTTTTTTCAGATCGGTCACGAAAGGCTTGCCCACGATATCCTTTCCCAACGCGATGGTCAGGGGCGACTTGGACTTTTTGAAGATGTCGTTTTCCAGAATCTCACGCAGATAGATGGTCTCGATCTCTTTGTTTGGAATCTCGATCCCCACCACGTCTTTGCCGGGCACGGGCGCCTGGATACGGATGGTCTGCGCCCGCAGGGCCATGGCCAGGTCATCTTGCAGGTTGAGGATTTTGGAGACCTTGATATGGGCGGCGGGCTTGAACTCAAAGGTCGTCACCACCGGCCCGGCGTAGGTGCGCACTACGTCGCCGTCGATCTTGAATTTGGAGAGCTTCTCAAGCAGGTCGCTGATTTTGGCGTCAATTTCGGCTTCGTTGATTTCACGGTTACGCCGGGGAGGCTTTTGCAAAAAATCAAGCTTGGGAAGTTTGAAGTTTTTGGGTTTCTCTCGCTCTCCCAGATCGATCTCAGCCAGCAGTTTTTTGTTCTCCTCAATCTCTTTGACAATCTCAACGCCGTGCTCAACCGCCGGCGCGCTTTTTTTCTCTTGGGTATCAAGCGGTTTAAGAGGCGCGCTCTCCTGACTTACGGCCGTATCGGTTTGCGCCAAAGAGGGTTTGCGACGAATCAGGCGAATTTCACCCGCCGGCTCCGGCATTGTCTTTACGGTCGTTTCGGAAGCTTCAAATTCGGAATCTTCAAGGGGTTGAACGCGCTTGGCCTCATTTTTACCCTCAGCCGGTCGCGCCCGTACGGGCTCTTTTGCCGAGATTTCAAGTTGCAAGGGCTCTTCTTGGACGGTTTTGGCAACACGACGCGCCCGCATACGACGCCCAAAAGCCTGCGCGATCGACGCACCCCAAAGCATGGAGACCGGCAAAGCCAGTGTCATCAATCCAAAGAGCCACACTCCCGCCCGACCGATATAGGGACGAAGAAAATCCACAATAGAGGCCCCTACCCAACCCCGAAGCGGATCAGAGAGCAAAAGCGCCTGAAAAATAAGGATACAAAAAAGCAGTAGCACCCCGGCACTCACCCTATTCCAGTCTAACTCTTTGAAATGGGCCGTCTTATAAATCCGATAGAGCGGATAGAGTAGAAAAAGGGGCAAAACATAACCAAAAAGGCCAAACAACGCAATCTCTTTGTGCCCAATAAGCGTACCCAGGCTCCCGACCATGGCGCTTTGGGGCATAAACGCCGCAATGGTAACATACAAAAAGACAATAGCCGAAACAATGGTAAAAACCGTCTTGATAATGGTATGATCCTTCCGAAAGTTTTTGAGAGGAAGATTATAACTCAACCTCCGCGGGGGAGGCAAGGCGCGTTACATATAATTAACCAGTGAGAGCTTTTGAATACGCGTAATCGTGGACATCATGGCCTGATAGTTCAAGGAGAGTTGGCTTAAACGGATGGAAGCTTCGGCGATATCGGTATCCAAGATATCCGAGCGAAGAGATTGCACATTGATTTTGAGCACTTCGCTTCGCTCAACCGTACTCTGTAGCGTATTGGAGATGGCCCCGACCCTGGTATGCTCCTTGGAGACGTGTTCAAGAAGGTGATCGAGCCGTTCCATCAGGTTTTCAAACCCGGGATTCCTGGCAAAAGCCTGTTGACTGCCGTCAGGAAACTGGTACCCGTTCTCCACCGCGTCAATGGCCATTTGCAGTGTCTCGAACATATCGGTATGCGGGTCATCCACCGTCAAAGCGTTGTTGGATTGAAAGGAGACAAGATTGCGCCGGGTATAATCGTCGGCCGAACCGTCATAAAGGCTAAGACGCATCTGTGTCTGGGGTGATGTCTTATCCTCTACATAGACCCGCCCTTTGCTATCGAGCGCGACATGCGCTTTGGCCTGCGACGCCTCTACCGCCCCGGCGTAATCGGCTGACGCGTTGGCGTACTCGCCGCTTAAAACCAGCGACACGGCATCGGTAAATTGCCGCATGGTAAACTGATGAATCGGCGGATTGGCGGTACTGTCCTCGGTTGTATCACTACCGTCGGCGTTTTTGATATTGAGGGTTTTGTCCCAACTGCCGTCATTGTTACTATCCACACGCAGTTTCATGACATTATCACTATCATGGAAGATCTCTCCCCTTACCCGACTGCCGTTGACATCTACCGCGTCAATCATGACCGAATAGTTATCCAACTTGGTATCGGCCACGGTATCAACCACCCGTGTGGCGCCGACGGCAAAGCTGTTATCGCGTTTATCTATTTGGGAAACGTCAGAAAAGAGTCGGGCGCCCGAGACGGCAAACTCGTTGCGTTCGGGCAGTACTTCGGTCCGAAAAGAGGGCTTGTCGTCATTGTCAACCGCCATGCTCAACGAGAAGTTCTCTCCTTTGTTATCGGTGGCATCTGTCATTTCCAACCGTCCGTCACTCCCCAAAGAGACCTCCACCCCAAACGTATCACGAATGGCGTCGGTTAACGTGCTTACGGTATTGACATCATCAATGCTCACCGTGGTACTGACGCTGTTACCCTCTACGTCGGTACCGCTTAAAGTAATGTCGGCGCCGTAGTCATAATCGGCAAATACATCTCTTAGCTTGGTGGTATAAAAAGCGGGTTTTTGAGAGTGGTTGTCTATAAAAAGGGTCTTTAGATCAAACGTATCTTTTCGCTCCGGTCGGCGCACGCTTTTGAGAGTCTCTACCGAATATTCCGGCACCCGACCGCCTCGATCAAAGAGTAAAACATGGGCAGAAGATCCCTCGACAAGGTCTTTGATATCCGTCACCTTTTCATCGGAAGCTACCATCGAAAAGTCAAGCAGGCTACTGCCTTTGAGCTTGTCTTTGATCACGATATTGCCGTTTTCCAATCGCACATCCACCATGGCGGAAGTACTGCTGTTACCGTACGCTTTACCGATCTCTTGCAGAAGGTGATCCACCGTCGCGTCCGCGTCCAGGCTGATGACCTTTTTAAAACCCGTCCCGTCATGCTTGCGTCCTGACAGATAAAAATAGCTTGTCGTATCCCATCCCGTCAGGCTCTCAACGGTATCGGAAACCTGAACGGTCTGCGCGGGAACCGGTCGCTTGTCTACCGCGTCGGGATCATCTTTTTTTGCCGGATCTATCAGCTTGTGTAGTTGCACGTTGGTTGAGATTTTGCGGGCATAGGTTTTATCCTCACCCAAAAAGAGCTCACTGCCGGGAATATTGTAGGCCAATTGCACATTGTCACCGACAATCGCCTTGATCTGTTTGTCATTGCCCCGATAACGCCCCTCACTGTCAACGGGTTTGACATCCAACGCACTGCCGGCAAAGAGAAACCGACCGTTGATAGAGGTATTGCCCAACGTGATCATATGCTCTTTAAGACCTTTGAGCTCATTGGAGATGGCAAAATAGTTGGCTTCCCCGTTGGTTCCCCCGTTTCCCGCTTGCACCATCAGCGTTTTAAACCGATTCAACGTGTCGGTCATCTGGCTCATGGCGCTATCGGTATTGTTGGCAAATACCTGCGCGTCGGTTGAGACGTCAATGGCCTCGTTGAGGGTATGCTCCTCATAGTCAAGCCGCAAGGTATCGGCAAAGACCTGGGGATCCTCATAGCCGTATTTGATTTTGATACCCGACGAAAGCTGACGGTTTACCGTGTCCAACTCGCTTTTGACCGATTGCTGATCTTTTATAAATGCATTATAGATACCGTTTTGTGTAACGCGCATATTTTTTCCTTACTCCGCTATCCCGTCTTTATGACACAAGCAAACGGAGTTCCGCCTCCAAGCGGAACTTGTTTTATAAGAAGTATCGGCAGGAGAAAAAGAGAGTTTAGTGCCGTATCAAATTGGCACTGCCGGAGAGAAGTTTAACCTGAGAGTCCGCGTGATCTTTTTGATGGCTGATCCACACCTCTGTATTATCCGCACTCTTCTCGATTCTATCGCCAGGATAGACCGTATACAACTCATTTTTTACCATATTGATCACTTCACCCGAATGGCCGCTTCCACCAGAAGTGTCACCACCGCTTCCCCCGCCGCAACCGGAGAGAATGACCGCAAATATAAAAATGGAATTTTTAAAATTGAATACCCGCATCCGGAACCTCCGTTATAAATTCAATGACACCCGCTTGATCATTGATTTTGGTCGATTGAATATATTCTGTCGGCACAAGCGTAGTAGGAAACGCATGCAATGGATCCCCAAACCCGTTAGCCATGAGCGCATGGTACCAGACTCTTGCCATCTTGTAATAACCGTGATCGTTGGGGTGGGTGTTGTCCGCATAATCGGAAGAGGTCAAACCCGCGCCGTGATACATATCGACAATGACAATATCATCCCCCAACGCAATACGTTGCTCAAGAAGCGCTTTGAGACGTTCATTAAAAATACGAATCCGTCCATCAGGTTCTTTTCGATCGATAATCAGCGCCACATAGACCTTGACATGGGTATGGTAGTCTACTTCATACTGGTCAATCTCGTTCAAGATCAACTCTACCCCATGGGGATTGGTCGTAGTGCGATCATTGGTACCAATATGGAGCAATACCACATCGGGTCTACTTTGCACCATATACTCATACGCATGATCGGCTATCTGGTAGGTCGTCCATCCCGGATGCCCCTCATTATCGGGGTCAAAAGGAGGTTTGATGGCATCACCGGCTCGTTGGGAACCGACAAAATCAATATCCAACCCGGCATCCTTGAGAAAATACCATAGATAGTTACGATACCCGCTACGCTTACTCGCCGGTCGAGGATTTTCAGAATCGGCACGGGTATCATCATAGGTTATTGAGTCACCCAAAGGCATAATACGGACAGTTGCGTTCGCAGAAACAGATAAAAGAACAACCATACAAAGCGCAAAAAACCTCATTCAGAGTCAACCTCTCTTTTTTTAAAAGTCAAAGGATATTTTATCATATTCATGATAATCACAACTCTCTTCATCAACAGTTAATTGTTTTTTTAATAGAATGGATGGTGGAGTTCATAACTCAAAAGACTTGTGTAAGCCAGGAATGAAAACGAACAAACAGTCACCGATCTTGAGTATTGTCTGTCCTGCTCACAATGAGGCCCCCAATATACGTCCGTTTTTACAAAAGTTGATTCCCGTTTTGGAGAAGATCGGTGAAAGCTATGAGATTATCTTTATCAACGACGGCAGTACGGACAACACACTCGAAAACCTGATTGACGCGAAAAAAGAGTTTGCATACATTCGCATCATCAATCTATCCCGCAATTTCGGAAAAGAAGCCGCTCTGACGGCGGGAATCGACCATGCGAGGGGCCAGGCCGTCATCCCCATCGACGCCGATCTGCAACATCCGCCCGAATTGATCGAGGAAATGGTAAAAAAATGGAAAGAGGGGTATGACGTGGTCGCGGCCAAACGGCTCAGCCGTACCGGTGAACACCCGCTCAAAAAACTGAGTGCCCGCCTTTTTTACAACCTGCACAACAAAATCTCCGATATTGACATCCCTGCCGACATCGGCGATTTTCGTTTGATGAGCCGAAAAGTGGTAGAGGCCCTGAAACTGTTACCCGAAAACCAGCGTTTCATGAAAGGCATTTTTGCGTGGGTCGGGTTTAAAACCGCCGTCGTGGAGTATTACCAGGAAGAGAGATATGCGGGAACAAGCAGTTTCAACGCCTGGAAACTCTGGAATTTCGCATTAGACGGCATTACCAGTTTCAGCACCGTACCTTTGAGAGTATGGTTTTATATCGGGCTTGTCATATCCGGTCTCTCTTTTTTGCTGGGTATCTACATTGTCATGGAAGTTGTATTTCAAGGCATTAGCGTACCGGGCTACGCTTCAACCATCCTCATGGTTCTTTTCCTGGGCGGCATTCAGCTTATCGGCATCGGTATCCTGGGTGAGTATATCGGGCGGATCTTCAAAGAGGTCAAACGCCGGCCCACCTATATTGTTGAAGATGAGTATTAAAAGCAATGAAATCAGCCATCATCAAAATCTCTCAGATACGGATTCTTCGCTACGCCGTTATCGGCGGCATCTCCACACTGATACACCTGGGCGTCGCGACCGCGTTTATCTACTACCTCTCTCCTTCGGTTTTCTTCTCCAACGTCACCGGTTTTCTGATCGCCTATCTCTTCTCCTACACCATGCAGTCTTTGCATGTTTTCGGTCACGCCATCTCATGGCAGAAAGCGCTTCGCTACTTTATTACGCAGTTTGGCTCGTTGCTTGTCTCCATCGGCCTGACCCATCTATTTACTTTTAACAGTTACGTTAAAACCTTTCTGGTGGTGCTCTTTATGCCTATGGTTACGTATACAGTCCATAAATTCTGGACTTTTAAATAAAGAGGAGTCGGCATGCTGATACAATTTCTCGCCCGTTTTGACTTCCAAAAAGTTCTGATCGATCTATACAAAAACCATAAAGAGAACTGGCGCATCATTCTTATCCTTTTTGCCGTCAATTTGGTAATTTTCGGTCAAAAACTCTTTTTTGACGCCTACCCCGCCGACGATTATATGCGTTTTTGGGGTGACGACAACACCAATATGCTCATTGCCAACTCCGCCCGCTGGGGTCAAGCGCTTTTAAATAAATATGTTTTTATTGACAAAATTCAAGTTCTTCCATATCTTCACGGTCTTGTCGGTATTTTCTGTTTTACGCTGATGGGCTATTTAAGTGCCCGTTTTTTAGAAAGAGAGAAACCTTTTGAGATCGGACTGGTTACCCTGCTCATTACCGCCACGCCGCCGGTCGCCCACAACCTCTTTTTCAGCACCAATATCACCACCTGGCTTACCCTTTTGCTGGGGCTTGTCGGTTTTTTTGCCTTTTACCGCCCCGGTTGGTTCTCCAAACTCTTCGGTGTCTTAGCACTTACCTTTTCCATAGGCAATTATCAAACCATTGTGCAAATCGTTCTGGTTTTACTGCTTTTTAAAAGTTTGCTGGAACTTTTCAAGCATAACACCGCCCCCTCAAAAGTATTTTGGCGAGCCTTCGGTATTGTTCTTCTAACCGCTGTCGCCTACGGTCTCTCTTCATGGATCAACACCCTTTTTATGCACCACTACCATCTTCATGAAGCCCATCGTCTGGCCAAGGCCCACCACGCCATGCACTGGCATATCATCGCCGAGCACATTCGTCGACTCTTTCAAACTCCGATTGAGCTCCATTACCTTCAAAAACCGCTTGAGACACTTTACGCTTTTATCTTTGCTTTTTCCACTCTTCTTTTTACTTTTTACACGATCTTTCATAAACATCGCTCTCATCGCTCTGACTATTTTGGCCGCCTCTTTGTGACATTGACGGCTTTTTTGCTTCTAATCCCTTTGCTTAACCTTCCCATTCTGGTTGTTAATTGGATCCCAACCCGCGCCCATCTGCCGTTAGGTTGGATTTTCGCAGGGTTTGCATCATTAGTTTTTTCCATGTATGGTAGTTTCATTCGCTCTTTTTTCATCCTTCTTGTTTCCATTATTACACTACTACACATCTATTACATTACACTCTTTTACGATGCGGCCCATCGTCAAACCCAAAGAGATATTTTACGAGCCAATATGATTGTCGAACGTATACGAATGAGTCCAGGTTATCAGAAAGAGCCTATATCTTTTTATATTGCCGGAACACAAAAGTTTTATACAAAAGGGTGGTATATGAAGTATCAAGACCCTTTTGACAGCTACTGGACAAAATATAAATTTTTTAAATATTTTACTGATTTGGATTTTCATATCGCATCCCCAAAAGAGACGGCAAAGCTTATGCGTTATCTTCAAAAAAAAGGAGAACTTGTCAACGCATATCCGGCAAAAAACTCAATTCTTGTTTTAGACAATATTGCCATGCTTATTTTAGATCCCGGTAAAATCAATGTTTTGATTGAAAAAGAGAAACTACTTCAATCATTACCCATCCATCAAAAACCTCTTTCAATAAAAGCCCCTTATACATTCTATTTAAAAGACAATATTCTTTATTTTTATAAAAAGAATTGTACGAAAAAAGATATCTCTATGAAATTTCTCTTTAGAATCTATCCCAAAGATCCTCTGCACACCTATGTCGGTGACCGGCTTATCAATCCGTTTCAGACTTGGGACTTTCCCTTTTACCTGCACGGAGAGAAAAAAGATGATGTCTGTACCATTGCAGTCAGGCTTCCAAATTATGAGATTGCAAAAATTGAAACCGGGCAGTTTAACCGCAACGGCACATTGGCATG
>Ga0256843_1001215_pt1 | contig 20752 bp, 28 predicted proteins | sample AlvinellametaG_FD_191572 | JGI IMG/M metagenome (GOLD analysis project Ga0256843, IMG submission 191572) | Pompeii worm associated microbial communities from hydrothermal vent at the East Pacific Rise, Pacific Ocean - Alvinella | ecosystem: Host-associated > Annelida > Integument > Unclassified ... | reverse complement strand
TCAAATTATGATACCTAACCACTTTAGTTTAGGCTATGCGATGGCATATGTCTTTTTACCATCAATGATAGGTTCACTTATTATTTTATTGGTTAAATGGAGATTTCAACCACTTTTAAAACTCATTTCATCATTTATGTTTGGAGCAGGATACATTGGTGCATCTGCATTTGCCGTAGCCATTACGCATCTTTTTGCTCATTAATTTATAGGGATATCTCTTTTAGAGAGATATCTTCTTTCCTACAATTCTTCATATTAAAATTTATATAACTTCATATTTTTGTTAAGATGACTCAAAAAGAGTAGGTAGAGAGTGATACTTAAAAGCTAGTGAAAATTTCTTTAAAAACAGTAGGAATACGAGAAGGTTTACCTTGCTCAATATATACCAATACAATCTCCATACTAAAAAGTTTCACTTTACCTTTCCATACTTCCTGTAAAAGTACCAACGAGGAACTTTTTAATGTGAGTAATTTTGTTGTAACATCAAGCATATCACCGAGCGTAGACGTTGCTAAAAAGTCTGCATTGATATTACGTACCACAAACCCACTTGTTTCTCCCAAAGTAGGCATCATACCTTTTTTAAAAAAAACTTCAGAGCGCGCACGTTCACAAAATTTGATATAGTTAGTATGATAAACAATACCACCCAAATCTGTATCTTCGTAATATACTCTTATCTTCATCTTCTAAACCCCATATATAGGGCTTTTGAGAGGTGCTAAGTAATCACCGTGCCCAAAATCGTGCCCATTTTCTCTATTTTCTTAAATCGTTTTTCGTCATCCTCTTCTATAAATTTAGTATAGACTTTGAGGGTGATAGAAACATCTTTATGCCCTAGCATTCTGCTAACCCAAACGATGTCAGCACCTTTGCTTATAAGCTGTGATGCGAACGTATGTCTAAGATTATACAAAACTCTTGCTTGTACTCCACATTTAATGAGTAGCTTTTGAAAGTTTACGCCAATGATGTCATGACTATAAAATGGATTTTTAGATGAATTAACAAATATGTAGCCAATATCTCCAGTTATTTTTTGTTGGTCCTTTAGTGCATTTTCTGCTAAAGGTAATAGATCAACTTCTCTAGTAGATGCTAAAGTCTTTGTATCTCCCTCTTTATCTCTCATTCTAGTTTTATATATTTTTATAATCTTACGATCAAAATCTACATCATCCCATTGTAGAGCGATTATTTCACCAGGTCTTATTCCTGTTGCGTACATAAAGCGTATAAAATTTTTCATGTAACCATTTGCCTTTTTGATAAGTGTAGAGAGTTCATCTTCTGTGAAAGGATCTACATTTTCCTCTTGGTTTTGAAAATTCTTTAGTAGTTTTGGCGAGGTCACTTTAGCAAGAGGGTTTTTTATAATGATGTCATTATCAACCGCTTTGTCTAAAATAGAGTAAAGTATAGATCTATATTTTTGTACAGTTTGAGGTTTATATGTTTTAAGCTTATCATTTTGCCATTTTTCAAGCTCTATAGGTTTAAGTGTATCAATGACTCTCAAACCGAAATAGGGGAGAATATGGTTATTGTAGTGAGCTATATTTCGCTCTAATGTATGCTCCCGTATTTGGTTTTTCTGTAATTCAAAGTATTCTGTAGCAAAGTCATCAAGTATCCACTCTTTCTCTGTTTCTGGTGGTGTTACATGATCTAGCAAGGATAGGGCTATATCTGGTATTATGATTTTTTTGACTTCTATTAAACCATCTTTATTAGCTAAACATTCTGTAGAGCGTCTTACACGCTTTTTATTGAAATAAAAATCTAGCCACCACTTATTATGCCGTTCCTTTATTGTAAATTTTATGCCAGAGTAGTTGTATTTGATTGGTTTTTGTTTTGCCATTATTGTAATCCATTTAAGAATTTTTTAGCTGTAGGATGCACAATATGAACTGGTTCTTTTATTGGCTTGTTCTTTTTTATTTTTGTTGAAGCCTTTTTAGGATTTTTTTTGTACTCTAAAATGGCATTTGGTATAAATACTAGACGATTTTTTTCATTACGATAGTAATGTGTATCTTTTATTAATGTACCATTTTTTACCCATAGTTCTATAGTTCTAGTACTTACACCAAGAAATGATGCTACTTGTTTACTGGTAGTAAGTGAACTAAGCACCATCTGGAGCATCACTTCTTGATTATTTAGTTTGTCTAATATTTTAGTTAATGTATTTTCAAGTTCTTCAAACATGATCTTTACCTTTCATAATAATTTCTCAGATATAGATAAAAGTCTCATAGCTTTATCTTCCATATCCATCAATATTTTTTCTATTTCGTTTTTATTTCTACCAAGAGGTATTTTATTGACTAATGCCATTTTCAATAATCCCCCAACTCTTCCTAAGTCAGCATGACTTTTTATGAGTTGATCTAAAGCATTTTGATCTACCATAGATTTTAGTGGCACATTTAAAGCTAGTGATCTTATATATTCAGCAGGGCTAACCCCTGCCCATTTTGCTTTACTTGCAATATGTGCTTTTTCAGAGTGTGTAACTCTACATGAAATCCATTCTGTACGTTTATTTGTCATTACTAGATCCTGGTACTCCAGAGATATATGAGCTATCTTCTGAACTGTCATTATTGTTATCTTGATTGGCAGAGGCTATCACTCCATTAAGTAAATCTTCCTTATTACTATCAGTTCCTCCAGTTGAAGACTTAATAGCTTTATTACCTATATTACTTGTAAGGTTGCTAACCCCTGCAACTACTCCACCTGCTTTACGACCTGCAGAGTGTGTACTAATTCCAACAGATCCTTTAATCGCCCCACTTGTTGCACCTGCTGCAGCACCTGCAATTCCTGCAGCGGCACTTTTCATAAAGTTACCAATCTTTCCAGTACTTTTACCAGTAGATCCACTACTCCCACTATTCCCGATACCTGGGGGAGTTGGACCATCTCCTACTGATGCAGCAGCTTTTGCAGCGGCAACACCAGACATAGCTCCTGCAGCACCACCTACTGCTCCTTGTGCTGCTCCTTGCATTGCTTGTTTTGTTGCACTACCTATATTTCCATTTGTCCCAAGTGTACCACTTGCTAAAGACTCTACAAGCCCACTAACCATAGACGTTAAAAATGCAATGAGTACAGAAGTACCTATCATCGCCATAACAGAGTTATTATCAGAACCAACATTTGAAGCCATGGCATTAATAACTGAAACAGAAAACCCAAGAATAAGCTTTAAGAAGAAGAGTTCAAATCCTGCTTTAAATACTGCAATAATTCCATTTGCACCCATTGTTCTTGTATATCCAAGTCCACCAAGAGCCAACATAAAGTAAGCTCCAGTAATCAAAAGGTAGAGCTTGACCATGACCATAAATAACATTGCTGTCATTACTATAAAAGCTAAGAGGATTATCACTCCTGCAATCATCAATCCCATAGAGTCACCAGGACTAGAAAACCATGAAGTACCTTCCCAAATTTTAGCTACTATGCTATAGCCTTGTTCCAGTATCGTATCTGGTTGTATATTGACTCCAGTAGCAGTATTTGCTAACTGTGCAAATGATTTAGGTATGAGGTCAAGCCAAGCTGTATATTGGAACATCATCATAAAGAAACCAATGATTATGATTTTATTGATAAACCCTGCCATAATCTCTCCAAAATCTGTACCTTTGAGTGCCATCATTCCAAAAGTCCATACCCAATCTATAACAACCAAAGAAAAGAATACATATTTAGCAGCAGGAATAATAACAGCTATCCAAGCGTTTGCATGGCTTGAAAATATCGCTAGTAATCCTTGTGCATTATTATTGGTTGATACCTCTGCAAAAGCAAGATTTGAGAGTAGTACAATACCCAAAAGGACAAGAAGAATTTTCTTCATTAATTATTCTCCTCTTCTTGGTGTTTCCGTTTTTTATATTCCCAGTTCGCTTTAAGAATAATCATTACACCAGAGAGTAAAAAAGCCGTAGCTCCCATATTACTAAATTGGTTACCCTTATTCCATAGAAGAAATGAAATACCAAATACGATTAATACTGCTGCAAAAAAAACTTCAATATAATTTTTGATTGTTGCTGATTGTTTTTCTCTAAACATATTTATACCTACCATTTCCCAGTTTGTTTTTCATCACCAATAATAGGAGCGTTAGATACTTTTTTTATTTCCTCTTGATGTTTCTCTTTTTTATCACTACAGCCAATAAATAACGTACTTAAAAATGCAATTAATAATAATTTTTTCATCTCTTAAACTCCTATTACCATTTTCCAGTTTGAGACTCATCGCCCATTGTGGGAGCTATACCCTCAGATACTTTGGTTTTCGATAGAGCTTTTTCAATCTCTACTTTTTCATTTTCAGCTAACATAAATTGAGCTTGAAGATTTGCTTGACTCATAATTGTTTGTTGAAGTTTTTTAAAAGTGTGAGTTTGATGAGTGGCGATAGCATTAGCTGCTTGAATTGCACCTAACTGTCCAGTTGCACTTTGACTTAAATTTTGTAGCTGTCTCATAGTTGCTTCATCATTTTGCATATCATTAGCTTGTAATCCTAATGATTTTAAAGCTCCATTTATTGAGTCTCTTGTTGATGTACGAAGTTGTTTATATGTATTTGTAAAATCTACATTACCACTTTTTGCATCCTCTAAATAATTATCATAACCTTTAAATAAATTATTGAAATCAGAATTATAACTATTTGCCGCGAAGTTGATACCCTCACCAAAATTTACTGTCTCTCTCAATTTTAAAACAGATTGAGAGAACTGATCCCATTGTTGTTGGGGTAGCTGACCTATATTCTGTAACATATTTTTATAGCTATCAAATTGATTTCTATATTGCATAATCTGCTGTTGGTACTGTTGTACTTGCGTAGCATACTCTCGTAGTTGGGCTGTATATTGATTTGCTCTATCTACTCCATCTGCTACCATTTGAGCGATTTGTGTCCATTCACTAGCTCCACCACTTACTGCTCCCCCTGCATTAACTGAAGAGGTTAAAAGTATTGTTGTCAAAGCTGTGGATAATCCGATTTTATTTAATATTTTTTTCATTTTCTTTCCTTTGTGTTGAATTGGGTTAGCCTATAATTGATAGGCAAAGCATATAGCCCATAGCTCCTGCCATGAGTGTAAAAACCCAGTAGAAAATTGGGATCTCTTGTTTGGGTTTAACCTCTTGTACCTCTTTGATAGTAGTAGTTTTTATCTCATCAAGTTTTTGATAGGTATCTTCTACTGCATTTGATATTTTCACTTCTGCCAACTCTTTACTCTTTGATAAATATTTTTCTGTCATAGTCTCTAGATTGGCTTCATGTTGCGTAAACATAAGATCCATTTTTTGCATATATTTTGAAAAAACAATTTCGGATATTGTCACCAAAGAAAAGATAGGATCTTTTTCAGTAGTAGCAATTCCATGTGCTTCTCTTATGGCATTTAATATTTCTAATTTCTGTGCCTCATCCATGATTGACTCCTTTTATTTAGCTTTATCTTTTGTAGGTTGATTTAGCACTAAATCTAGTTTGCACCAGATGTCTTTTTTGACAATACCTATTCGTGACTTATCAAGAATATTAAAATTAGGATCTTTTAAAACATCATCAAACGTAGCTTTAGATTTTTTCATTTTTTCAATAGCCAAGGTAATAAGTTCTGGATTTTTGGGTAAATATACGAGTCCGTGAATATGCTTTTTATTTTTGGTGTATACTTCCATACCTTCAAAATTCTTACCATCTTTGTCGGTAAGTTTTCCAAAATGCTCATTAGCCCATACAATATAGGTACAACTGTCTTTAAATGCTCCTATAAGCTGTTCTAAGCCATTAAGAGTATCAGACATAGCCTCACCACCAACGACTGGTATATGTAGGATAATGTTATATTGATTACTGAGTATTAGATTTATAATATAACTCTCTAAAAGATAGTTCACCAGAGGAAGAAAAGTTGTAGCTCCTACATCCATAACAACATCCTTATCTTTTAGCTCCAATAAGTACATGATTAAATCATCAAATTTAGATACTGATATTTGATTATCTTGCATAAGTTCTAATGACATTACATCTAATGATTTAATATCTGCTAATGTTCTATTTGATGGATCAGTATCTATTCCAATTACATTTTCATTTTCTATGTACTGCATTAACGTAGCAGAGATATAAGATTTTCCTACTCCACCTTTCCCATTAAGAGAGATGTGTAAATTCTGTTTTTTCATTTTTTAGTTCCTTGTATAATTTGGTGTAAGGCTTGATTGGCTTCATCTTTTAAAGCAACATAATTTTCAATATCTAACTTTTGTGCTATCATTGCAGTATGCAAACTTCTAATTTCTGCTTGGTCGTGGTTTTTATTGGTTTGCTCTTTTAGTTTTATTTCTCCTTGTAGTAAAGTTATCACTCTTATTGCCAGATTTGGTATCTGAATATCTCCAGATAAAAAATCACTTAATTCATTTTCATCTTCTAAACATAAATGAACTATTGCACTATCCCAGTTATTGCCACAATAATCTGTGACAAATTTCTGGACAGTATTTACTTTTTCTTGATTATCTAACATGCTTTTACCTCCTTGTGTTTTGGCATGATTGCATCTTGGTTAGAATACATCCATGCCCATACTTTTTTTGCATCTTCACTAGTAAGGTCTTTTTGTGATACTTCATTATGAAGATAGCCAGTAGAAGAAAGACTAATCACAGTATTTTTTAGAAATAGCCCAGGGACTCCTTTAAGAAGATTTAATCCTAGATATTCATTTTTAATTCGCTCTCTAAAAGCATTAAAACTTTCTGTCTTCTTAGAAGAGATTTTTTTGTTTATGTTTTTTTGTTTATGTTTTATTATTTGTGCCGTATTATCCACATGTGGCTCATCCACATCTAGATTATCCATATGTGGATAATCCCCATATGGTTGAATACACTCAAGAATTACACCCTCTGAGTCAAAATGCCATATGTATAAAAATAGACCTTTTTTATTTTTATCTTTTTCAATAAATAGAAAGTTAGAGCCTTTTAGCTCATTTACTGCAGCTCTAACAGCATCTTCACCTTCTTTCATATTTTTAATAATAAATTGATAGTTTAATTCAAAACCATCTTCATGTAATTCAAGCCATGCACCTAGCCCTTTTGCTTTTAGCGATATTTTTTTATCATTTAAAAGGTTTTTATGTACTTGTGCATAGTCTCTTTTCTTTTTTCTAAGTCTAATCTTTGCCATGATGCTCGACCTTTAGATCTTTGATATTGATTACCCAGTTTTTTTCATTTACTTTTGTAAAGCCATGTCTCTTAGCAAAACTTTCAGCAATAGCATTTGTCATTTCAATACCAATTTTTTCAAAGTTTAAAACTTTAGATTGACTAACTAAAAAATGTAATAAGGATGTGCCATTTCCCACGCGTTGATCTTTAAACCCAATATTTGCAATAACAAGTGTCTTATCATCCCAAATTCTATGTTTTCTATCTTCTGGGAGAGAATGTCTAATATATAGATTAAACATCTTAGAAGAAGCGAGTAGCGTATGTGTATCATCAATAAATCTATCAATGTCATATCTATTCATGAGATATTTTTTGAGGTTATCTTTGAATTTGTTTTTCGGCATTTAATTAGCCTGAATAGTAGAAGATTGTTCTAACTTTAAAAGTAATTCTTGAAGATACTCATGCTTATAATATATTTGTCTACCAACTTTAATAAATTTTAACAAACCTTTTTTTCTATAGTTACTTTGGCTTCTTTTGGGTATTGGTAGAATTCCTTCTATACCTTTTTCAGTTTCTTCTATTGTGTAGAAATATTTCATTCTTATCCTTTTGTAGTAAATAGACTATTTTTTATTAAATAGATTAAATAAGCTATAGTATTTATAGTATATTAGCAAATAAATGTATTTATTGTCAAGTATTTTGTATTGATTTATATAAAAAGCATAGAAAAAAGGGTTAAATGCTATAATTGCTATAGTAAAAGGATCTATTTATGAAAAAAGATGAGTTATATGCAAAAATTTTAGGTACTAGTGTTGGAACTTATTATAATTATCTCAAAGAAGAAAGAAAAATTATCAAATTTTTGGGGCAATTTACTTTAGATGAATTAGAAGAGTTTCATAGTACTGGAAAAATCAATAGTTTAGTACATTATAAAGTATGGAAAAATAGTAATCGTCCTAAAATAAATATTGCTTTGAAATTACATAATCTTCTAACTGGAAAAAATGGAAATTTTATTTATAATGAAAAAATGATAGATGTAGTATGTGAACTATTGATTACTTTTAAACAAATGAGAAATGAAAGTTTGATACCGACTAAATATGAACAAGTTATTTGGAATCCTAATGAAATTACTTTCAATGAGTTATATAATTTATATTTATTAACAAGAGATAAAGGTAATCTATTTGAAAGTTTAGGTGAAGAGAATACACCAAAATATATTTTTGAAGATCTTCAAAATTTATCATCAATTACAGATGATGAATCAAATCATCTGGCATATTTACTTGAAGATCAATTACTTAGTTTTGTTACTTGGATAATTGAACATGAACATTTATATATTTCTCAAGTAAAAGGTTTAGTAATATTATCTTTGATTATTATGTCTTCAGAATGGTTTGAAGACCTTAGTATAAAAGACGTTGTTGATCTAGCTATACCAAATGAAGTTATAGAAAAAATTACTAAAACATCTAGCTATGCAAAACTTTTAAAGATTTATGAAGCCCAAGTCAAAAACTTGATGGAGCATGATTTTAACCAATTTTCTTAATTGAATGTATTAAATAGTTTTCCTTGGATCTTTTTCACTAGTATTTGGATTGTAATTAAACCCTTTTGATATAGTAGATGGAGGGATAATAGGGCTATTATTATCTTCTTTTGGTGTTACATCTTTGTTACTCATTTCACTTTCACTTCTTTTGCTAACGGTTTGAGTATCTAACGAGTGTTGTATAGTATTAGTTTCAAAAGCTTTTTTGAAGTGATACTTAAATGACTCCAGCGACATTTTCCAACCGAGTTTTTCTTTTAGTGTTCTATACAAGTAAGCTTTTTTTCTATAACCTTTTTCCTGGTAATACTCTTCTATAATTTTTATAGAAGAGTAAAACTCTCTAACAGCTTCACCATTAGGAAGCTTGGCAGCTACATTTTTCATATACAACCTTTTTATCTATATTTCTTAATGTATTTTACTCTTATTTAACTTATATTACCGAAATTTACCGTTTTTAATCTTTTCAAGATAAAGTTAAGTTTTAACAAGTTTTGAGGGTATAATAGTAATTGAATTAAAAGGCAGGTAGGGTCTATGTGACACAAAATATAAAATTTTGTACCTCCTAGTCGACCTGAAACTTATTCGCACCTTTAGGTGACTCAACGAAAAACTGAATAGAAAAACTATTGTTGTGGAGAAGATATATTGAATACATGTATTATATGTAGAATAGAAAAAGATAAAAAAGAGTTTTCAGATGAACATGTAATTCCTGATGCACTAGGCGGATATTATCATATATATACTGTTTGTAAAAGTTGTAACTCCATATTAGGGCAAAAAGTAGATAGTAAATTAACCAATCATATTTTTAGTAAATATCAGAGAAATACTTTAAATTTAAAAGGAAAAAGTGGAAAAGTACCAAATCCTTTTGATGGTACACATATTATAAAAAATGATAATAATCGTAAAGTCAGATTTGAAATGGATGACAAAGGTATACCTATGCCATACCTATTACCCGAAGTTGAAGTTGAAAAAGAAGAAGATAAAACAGTTATAAAAATTAGCATAGATGGAGATGATAAAGATAAATTTAATTCAATTTTAGAAAAAACATTAAAAAGAAATGGAATTAGTACAGATACTCATAAAATAGATTATGATTTAGATAAACATATTAAAAAATTTAAACCTATAATAAAAATGGAACATAAGTTAGATGTAAGAGATTTTAAAATTGGTCTTTTAAAAATAGCTTATGAATTTGCTGTAGATAAATTACCAGAATATTTTGTAGATCAGAAAGCAAAAGATATATCTAATGCACTTCTTAATGCAGATTATGGAACGGCAGAAACATTTGTTTTAGGAAGTGGTTTTGAAAAAGACATAATCGAACCTTTAAAATGTATATTTGATTTTGATTCAAATAAGCACTATCTTATTTTAATGAGTAGCAATAATGGGCTGTTGTGTTATATTAAACTTTCCAATTTATTTGAAATAATTGTACACTTATCGGATAAAACTTATTTAGAAAATAATCTACTTTTTTGTATTAATGATTTAGATAATAAAGAGGTTAAAATTGGAGATTTACTTACAAATATTAATCAAATATACTCACCTATGGAATATCATTTCAAACATTTTTCACAGAGCAAAAATTTTGTAGAAAAATTTGATAATATGAGATATGGAATAGATTTTAAGTTTTTTAAGATTAATAATAATTTACCACTTTTTGATCGATATGGTAATATCGTTTATAATCATATTGATGAAAAAATTGAGCAAATGATGAATTCTGGTAAAGTTAAAACTATGGATGATTGTATACATAAAGAATATGATATTGATTTAGATGAAGAACTTTACCTAAAAATAGTGCCAATGGATAAATTAATTGGTATTGCTAGTATAAAAGCAAAAAATCATATAGAAAATAAATTATAACAGCTGTATTTATATTTTTACTTGGATCGTATGAACATTTTTATTATTAAGATCTATGGTGTCTGTTCTGAATTTACAATATTCACCATCAATATTTAATTCAATAGCAATGTCTGAATATTTTAAAGATTTTAGTTTTTTAATATGATCCCAGGTACTACGACTACTATTTTTATAATGATTATTTTCTATGGGTTTAAAATAGTGTATTAATTCTGCTTCAAGTGTTGTGATTTTATCAGATTTTTCAAGTTTATAATCATCAGGAAATTTTCCTAATTGTTTAAAATTAAAGAGATGTACAACTATAGCTTCATGTTCATTTCGCGTATGTGTTGCTATTAATTTTTGTAACTTTTCGTGTGGTAATAATCTTTCGAACGGTTCCCGTTTAGTTTGTCCTATATATAATACTTGTTGACTCCCAACATCTATATTGTTTAGATTAATAATCTGGTCTATAGTTAGAGGTATTGTCCCAGATTTTCTAAACTCTAAGTTATCCATATTGACTTTACTATAGCAGTCTTCATCATACTCATTATCAAAAGGTACCACTTCATGATGATCTTCAGTATCAATCAAGGTGGCAGCCTTGAGCATTGGTTCGTCAATATTTACTGTATATGCTGATGAGAATATTATATCCACCTCTTTTGCATATATAATTTTCATTAGTTTAAAATATATATTTTTACTAATTATATTTTTTGAAAAAGTTTTTTTTAATATATTTATTAGTAAACGTATATGACTTTTTTGGGATAAATATTGATTATGCATAAGATAGATGAAAAAATTGTTCTTACTCTTAAATATTTCTTGAAAGTATGACCTATTAATATTATAAATATAATCGATAGGATCAAACTTTACTTTTTCTAGTTTATCTCCTCGTATTATTTTAAGAGTGATATTCCCCTTTACGTCAACCTTCTTATATTTTGTATCAAACTTTACTTTTTTCATTTTAGTTATAAAGTAGATATTTGCATTTTTTGCATACTTGTGGCAAGATTTTAATTTTCCAAGTTCTCCATACATTTCGTCTGGAGTCATGAATATATATGTAGGTTCTGAAAATATTAGTGCTTTTATCATTTTAAATCCATTTTATTTATTTGGGAGCATATAACGAGCTATTCGTTTAAAATCTTTACTTTATAAAAGACTACACTAGTATCTCTATGCTTAATTATATTCGACCACTCCAGTCACTATAATGCATGGCACTAGGTGCTTTATCTTTATTCTTATGATATGATGCAGGGAAATTGTCCAAGGCATATTTAACTTTTTTAATTTCTAGTGGTACAGAAATAAAGTATGCTTCTTTTTTTAAAATAGGTGGTGTCCCATCATGAGATTTATTAAGCTTATTAATATTTACTGCGATTATAGGAATATCTAGAGCTATTGCTACTTCTATTTCCCACCTAACAAATTTATATAAATTTTTTGTCTTATCTCCAACTAATACAATTACTTGTTTTGCATTTTTAAATCGTTCACGAAGTTTTCTTTTAATAGTTTCTTCTTGTGAGCCATCTCTAAGAGTATTTAGATCATGTGCATTATGAAAATCAAAATCTATCTTTTCATTTGCTTTCCATGCTGTCATTAATCTGTAATATTTCATATCTGTATCAGCATCAAATATTATGTATGTTTTATTTTTGTAACTCATCTTCTTTTATTCCTTCTGTATGATTTGGTATAGAATTAGAGACTATTATTGTAAAAAATAAAAATGTATTTATTAGCTCACTCATAAACAATACTCTAGCTTCTTGTGTCAGTGGCATAAATCCACCGTATGTTAATGTAAATGCATTGGCTATACTTAAATAAATAGCATTTGTGCTATCTATTAAATTATCAGGCCACTTTATAATTTCTGAAAAGTGCATTTGGTAAAGATAGGCATAACACAATAGATAAAAAGCAATAGCTAACAAATAGTTCAAGAACTTTCTATTTAATGTTTGTCTATCCGTACGTTGTTTATATTTACTCCCCCAAACATGATAATAAAAATAGACAAATAAATTACTGTAGATTAAATAGTAAATAATAAATTTTGATGCTTGATTTTTATATTCAAAAAACCAAAAAATAATAAGTATAGACCACTTAAATATTTGATAAATATCAATACCAATATTTGCATATGAGATAAAATCTTCTTTTTCTGTTTTATTTTGATATTTCGGTATGCATTTAGCGATATATTTAAATAACTCTACAATATTTGTATAATATAGCATGCCAATTAATTTATCAAAAATTGGATAAATAAAACCATTCAAAAATATTCCTTTTTTTAGTTTATATTATATCTTAAGTCTTAGGAAAAGTTAAGAAGTGCTAATCATTCTACACTTATTTAAATTAACGTATCATATCTATTTCTAATATCTCAAACTTTACGGCAGATTGTCTATTATTTATTGATAAAAAATAATCTGCTATAGGGTAAGTTAATTTACCTTTTTTATATTTTTGTCCAAATGATTGATCTATAGAAGGCACAACAAGACAAAAAGTTGGTTTTGTGCTTTCTGTATATTTTGCGATAAGAGAAGAAGCTTTGTAGAGAATCCATTCTATCTTTTGTTTTCCAATAGTAGACTTTTTTTTAAATTTACATTGAATTAAATAATCTTGATTACCTTTTTTTGCAATAAGATCTACACCACCATCATGAAAACCTTTAGTTAATCCATTGTATTCTACAGCATAGCCATCATCGCTTAATACTTGTCCTACATGACGTTCATATATATAGCCCCAACCACTTTTAGAAATGTCTGCATATAATATTGTATCTATAACTTTATTCTCACTAGAAAAAATATTTATTAATTGCATATCAACATCAATAAACATTCTTCCCGTAAGTAAACGTTTACTTAGAGATGCCATTATGTATGCTTTTTAGTTATCTGTTGTTTAATATACATATAGAATCTAAACACTCTGTAAATCTCTACTAAGTACTTCTAACTCGTCCAATGACATATTCAGATAATCCATTGTTTCAGACTGTCCTATACTAGTTATGGCACTAAACAAAAGATCATTTTCTTCTTGTGTTAATGATGATAATCTTCTTGCTTCAGCTATAGTATTATCAGAGTCATCACCATCAAGAACTTTTCCCATCTTGATAAACTCCAATGCCAGTAACTTTGTAGTGTTTTTATTATCATGTTGTTCAAGTAAATCTTTTACATTAGTGTCTATAGTAGCTAATTGGGCTTTTTGTTTATTTGTTAATTTTTTCATGAGTTTTCCTTTACGGTGTTTTTTAATAATCTAACTATGTATGATTTTAGATCTTGGTATGTAGTCATGTTTATTGATGGTTTTTCAATACCCTCAATATCAAATGGATCTTCTTTCTTTGCCTCGATCAACTGTATAATATGCTTAGGTAAATAAGTAATACGATAATGCATAATTGTATCTATAAAATCTTTACCAGTATAGTTGCACTCTTTCATAAGGTAGACTAGATCATATAAATCTCTAATTTTATTTCTATCCAGTAATAAGAGTGATTTTAGTTTGAAGATACTCTCAACTGATGCAATACGCAAATGATCTAGAGTATGCTTATTATCATCTTTGAGTATCTCGCTTTCATAGATATTACTTGAAGGATTAATCACAAAATCGACTTTTACCCCATCGATAATATAACGCTTCATTACTTCTGTAATATCTCCACCCTCGTTAATAGCTGTGTCTATAATACCTTGCTCAAACTCCAGGGGGATAACCTCATTAAAGCTCTCTAAAAAATCAAGCTCTGGTAACTTATCTGAAAACGGAAAACAAATGTCAAGATCAAAACTCTCACGGTGTGAAAGATGATAAGCTAGGGCAGTACCGCCAATGAGTATGGCTTTGTGTTTAGAAAAAAGAGAAATCTTTGTAAATTTGTCCAGGAGTGATTGAGTCTGTTTATTAATCATGTATGAGCCAATGGAGTATTAATATGAGTCATTACGCTCTGTATGAGTTTATCAGAAAGCTTATCTCTGTATTTCATAAGAGCTGCAAGTAAAGTCTCTTCACCAAAAAACTCTATAAATTTACGAATTACAAAATCATTATATGATCTTCTGAGTGTTGAGATTATAAATATATCATTTGGGACAGTTTTAGTAAGATCGTTATTCCAAAATATAGCCCTTGGCATCCCTGCATCTATGAGTTGCTTTGCTGTAACTGTTTTAGGGGAAGGTACACTTTTTAGCAGCACCATTACATAGGCAGGTACTTTACCAGATTTTTTCCACCCTGCGACAGTATAGTAGGGTATCTGTGCATACTGTGAAAATGTTTTTTTATTGATACCTTTAGCGTTTAGCATTGCTTCAAAGTTACTATGATCTACTTTCATACACACTCCTAATCTTTATAGTTGTCATTCTAACCAATTTTTCTTAATTTGTCAAAATGACAACTTTATTATTTAAAACAATTATATATAAAATATATTAAAAATTATTGATAGAAAAGAATCTATTTATAGGGATAGTGATTTTGATTTTATGCTTTTACTTTTTTTTGATTTCATAAATGTTTCACAAGAAGTTTCTAAGTTAGAATATTTATATTTTATTTCTGTAATATTTTTTGTAGTATTGGTATCAAAGAGTAATCGATTTAATCGATTTTCTTTAATTTCACCTAAATATTTATTTCGACCATGTAACCATTGACCATCAATAACTAGATATCCAATTCCTTCTTCTGGAGTAAGCCATAATTGACGTTTTTCTATCTCACGTTTTAAATCATTACTCCAAGGGTGATCACCATACATTAAATAAAATATATTATCAAATAAATCAACACCATTTTTATTTCTTAAAATATCTAATATTTTATCTTTAATATTTATAGGTAGTTTTGGAACTGATTGCATGGCTTTTTCTAAATCCTCAATTGATAATAATAAAATTTCTCCATGTTTATTTTTCTCGATTGAAGTAATAACATTAAAAAGTGTTTTAGTTTCAAATAAGTCAGCATGAACTGGAAAGCCTTCATCAATAATATTTTCAACAATGGGAGAATGAAGAGCTTTCATCTTTTTAGTTCTTCTTAATTCTTCTGATATTAATGAAAATAATACATGTAAAGATTTACTTGAAAAATTTTCAAATATTAAATTTTTAAAAAGGAATATTCCATTTTTAGGTTCAAGTTTAATTAAATTATTAGAAATAAATTTTACTGCATCTTTTGTTTTTTTTGTTAAAGTTTTATTTTTACATTTATAGGATGCCCCATAAGTATCATTAGGTAATAAGTTGATAATTTCTGTATTAATTGAAGATAATTCTTCCGCTATTGAAGATAACTTTATTTTTAATTCATCAGTCCATGTGTACCATGACAGTGTATTATTAGAATTATTTATTTGTTGAAATAATATATTCATCTACTTGCCTTTTAAGTTGTTTAATAAATCAATTTCATCATAATTATAACATAATAAGGTGTATTTTTGAATACCATAAGTTGTTAAGGTAGGTTCTATAGCCTTATTTAAATGATTTATAACATTTGATTGTGAACACCTGGAAAATGTTTCAATAATTAATGCGGATTTACTTTCACAGATTGATTCAATTATTGATGCACCATAGTTTGTTGTTAATGAATTAGATAACCTTGATAAAAAACTTTCTCTATTTTTTTTACTAAATTTATTTGGTAATTCAATAAAAATAAAAGCTCTATTAGAACGATAATTATCATATGCTTGACTATCTGGTAACAATGTATAATAAATTTTTTCTGAAAAATTTTTATTAATTAGTCCAAAGATACTTTTGCTTTGTGATAAGACATTAATTAGAATACGTCTACCAAAAGTTTTATTCTTATTTCTATCAATCATCTTTTCAGCTAATAATTCAGAAATAATTGCTTTTTTAAATTTTTCTGATTTTCTATTTGCTCTATATTTTATGACTAAATCCCAAGAACCCATTAAATCGTACATAGCTTCTAATTTAATATCATTAAATTTTTCTGATTTTATTTTTAAAATTATTTCTCTACTTTTGCGGCAATCTCTTACAGATAAAAAAAAGAAAAAAAGATTCGATGTATCTGTTTCATTAACTTCCACAATATCCATTTGAGTACTTGTTCGTTCCGAAATAGACCAATCTGCATTACAAGGTTCATCTAATTTTTTTGTATTACTTATATTATTTAGTACTCTCTTCTCTTCTATTAAACGTTGAAAATACATAGCCCATTGCTTTTTTAAATGGTTTATAATATCATCAGAAGATTCAAATTCAATAATTGCATTATTTTTTTCTCGAAACCTTAAAAAATCTATAAAATTAAATATGTATTGTTCTGTCCCAACTTTTGATATACTCGGGTAGTTAATTGGATTACCGTTAATACCATGTTTTTTTAACTTTTCTAGTATTTCAGATGCTCCTTCTAATTCATTTATTTTATCTTCTTTTTCCAGAAATGAAACAAAATTACGCAGTTTAACATCCTCTTCATCTTTAATTATATCTGAGGGTTGATGTTTCTTATTGTTCATACCATTTATATAATGGTCATAATATACACCTTTTTCAATAAAGGTGTATATTGGAATATTAGATTCAATTGCTTTTAGTACTTCTGCTTGAGTTATTGAAATATTTTTTGCTTTATCTAATAAATTAGTATTGCTACTTACTGAAGATAAAAAATTAAAATTAAGTTTTTTTATAGCATCCGAATGCATTTCTCCTCCAAATCTACCTGTAATAACAATAATTAGCATGTCACATTCTGGAATTGCTGAAATACAATTAAGGTGAGTACTTTCTTCTGGATCATATAAAATATCAGAAAACTCACTAAGCCTTGCATCATAGCCCATTTTTGTTATGAATTTTTTAAGTTGAATTCGCAGTTCTTTTATATCTCGTATAGTTGAGGATAAAAATATTTTCATAGGTATGCCTTATTGATTTATAAATTTACATGATGCTAAGTATCATGTTTGATAATTCTATACAATATATTTTAGGTAAGAGTAAAATTATTATATTTAAATTATAGTATTTATACGATTAAACTCAATATGGCATTAATTTTTTATTTTTTTACCCCTTGTTTAGATTGATTATTTTTTATTTGGTGTTGCTTTTGTATTTGTTTCATATTTGGATCTACAAAACTAACTTTCAAGTTATGCTTCTGTGATACCATCAAAATACGCTTTTTAAATTCTATATTACCTTGGACATCTAAATGAGTTCCATATTTAGCTATAGCCATTTTGAGAGCCGTTAAAACAGCATCTTCACTCTTATTGATAGAGAGTTTGAGATGATCTCCTTTGTCGATGATTTCACCTCCTCTTAATTCGTAAACTGCATTACCTTGTTTGGTTATCTTGCTAATCATTGATTTAAAGATATTGTGTTTAACTTTTTTCTCTGGATGGTGTAAGACATTATCATCTGGCTTGATAGTTTGTTTCTGCTTCCTAAGTTGCTGTAATGCTCCTGCATCACCTTTAAGAGCTTCCTCGATAAGGTACTCTTTGTAACTGGTTTGATTGGTCCTGGAGTAGATCTCTTTTCGTTTAGCAGCAAATGTATCTTTAAGTGCTGTGAACTCTGCTTTTTTAGCAGCGTGTATCTTTTGTCTAACTTGGTACTTATCTTTTTTGTTAATAAGTGGGTCTATCTGAACTCTTCTTAACTTTTCTGAATACTTCTGGCTAAGTGCTTCCTGCAGAGTGAGCCTAGAAAGTTTTTCAAGTTTTAAATCTTCTGTTTTGGTGCTTCTGTTCAAATCTGATAATGCTTTGTATTTATCCCAATAGCTATTTTTAGGTTTACCAAATTTCTTTAAAGGTTCGGTAGTAATTTTAGAGGTCTTAAATTCTCCAAATCTTTTAGTGAGTTTTCCTTTAGATAGATCACGGTGAACATCGGAGGCTTTTATAAATAGATTTCGTGTTTTATCTCCAATAACAATACCGTTACCTCTTGGCTTAATCTCCAGATTATATGCTGCTAAAGTTTTGTGTAAATCCTCCAAGGTACTTTTAGGATTTTTAAGTACCTTTTTAATATCATCTAGTGCCTCTTCTTTTATCCAGGTTAAAAGATTATCCATTCCAGAATGGATCTCTATGTCTTTTGATTTACCGCTTTTAGTAGTCTCTGGAGTAGTACCATCTTTTTCTAATTTCCATTTTGGGGTGTGATTGTCTTTTTTGAGTTTATGCTTTTCTTCAAGCTCTATAGCTTTTTTATCAAGTTTCTTTTTACTTTGCCAAGGGTCTATAAGTTTATGAGTTTCTGGATGAATACGATTAATAGCTATATGCATATGAAAATTATTGGTATTCGTATGAGTGACAGATAGTCTATGATGCTCTTCCATGCCTATAGATTTCAGTATCTCTTTTTCTATATTTTGGAGTACTTCTTTACTTGGCTTTTCTCCCTCTTGAAAGGAAACGATTAAGTGCATCGTTTTATCGCTCTTTGCAGTTTGGTTAAGTTGTTGCATTGATTTTATATATGATAGATTTTTCTCTATGTCATGGTAAGGACAATTAGAAAATGCTACCTCTTCAATTTTAGTAGCATCATTTGCTTTGTCTAAAATATAATCTGCTAAACCACCAAACGAACCAGTTCCTTTTGATGGTACAAGTTTTACTATCATTTTAATCTCCATAATTAATGAAAGAATAGAGTGATTTAGCGTGACCAAAATCGTGTCTATTTTTTCGCTTAAAGTGGAGTTTTTGAAGTGAAGGTTTTTTTTAGCCCTTCTATATAGGGGCTATTTCGTATATTAACTATTAAAAGGAGTCCTCGTAATATACTCTAATTTTCATTTTTATCCTTTAAGCCTATCATACTCATAAATCTTCCGCTGCATCCTTGCTCTTTTCTATAGGAAAAATAGTGCGCTACATCACATGCTGTACAGATGTTAGAGAGTTCTATGTTTGCTTCGTTTACTCCTGCATCTAGTAGCTGTTGTTTGTTTATGGTAGGTAAGTCTAGCATATATTTTTCTTCTTTTTGTTTGTAGGTATCTGGCATGTGGAAAAAATGTTCTGCTACTTCTTTTCCTACTTCATAACAGCACCCACCTATAGAAGGTGCTATACCTGCTTGTATATTGGCTGGGTGAGAGTCAAATACTTCAATCATTTTTTGAACTGTTTTTTTGACAATTTGTGCTTTTGTACCCTTCCATCCTGCATGTACAGCAGCAATGACCTTTTGTTTTGTATCATAGAGGAGTATGGGTACACAGTCAGCTGTAAGAATGCTAAGTACTATGTGAGGTATATTGGTAATGAGTGCATCACAGTCTTCTATCGCATCATCAATGCTCTCCCAACCTCGTGTGATAGGTTTTTGAATGACTTTGATATGGTCACTATGGGTTTGATTGGCTACGATAAACTGTAAAGGTACATTACTCTGTAATTCATTGGCTAAAATTTTTCTGTTCTTTATGATACTTTGCGAATCTTCTCCTGTGTGCAAAGCAAGACTAAAAGCGTAGGGTTTGTCTTCAGATTTTGTAGTTACTGCATGTAGGAGAGAAGCATCCTTTTTAAAATGAGAAAATCTATAAAATGAAAGCATGATACTCCTTAGTCGCATTACGATATAATACCAAAAAATTGAGGAAGATGTATGGAATCGTGGTTTGATTTTGATAAACGTATTTTTAAGCACTTCTCATATACCCTCATGTTTCAAGTGGTGCCTCTCTTTATCATCTCGTCTTATTTGGTCAATGAAATCAACCCACACCTTTTCCAAAAACAGATGGTTTATTACTTTATCGCTTCTGTGGCATTTGCTGTTTCTGCTTTTATACCATGGAGACAGATTATTTGGTGGTTTGTGCCTATCTTTTATTTAGGTAATCTTGGGCTTCTTATTGCCGTAGAGTTTATCGGTAAATCTATCCTCGG
>Ga0256843_1001214_pt1 | contig 20781 bp, 37 predicted proteins | sample AlvinellametaG_FD_191572 | JGI IMG/M metagenome (GOLD analysis project Ga0256843, IMG submission 191572) | Pompeii worm associated microbial communities from hydrothermal vent at the East Pacific Rise, Pacific Ocean - Alvinella | ecosystem: Host-associated > Annelida > Integument > Unclassified ... | reverse complement strand
TTTTTAATTGAATAATGAATACCATCTTCATCAATAATTTTTTCTTTTATTGTAAGAATTTCCCATTTCCCTAACTCATCAATAAAAGCATCACTTTGGATATGTTTTTTATAAATTACAACCTCATCATTAGGTTCAAAAGAATTTTTATTTGAATCAGAACCCCAAGTTTTGTAAATACACCATCCATAGATGTCGTGTTCTCTAATATCTAAAAAATAAGATGTTCTTGGTGAAAATTCAACACTTGTTCTTATTTCAGTAACATCTAATCTACCATCTCCATAAAAATTAAAAGATTTATTAGAATTATTAAGGTTCTTTAATGTAGCACCTGAATTAGTAGCTGAAATTGAATTTCCATCGTGTATTCTATATCTATCAATATTATAATTAGATATAGTTTTTTCATTGAATGTATAATTTTGATTTTTAAATGACATTTTATTTAAACCTTATTTTATTATTATTTATTACTATATAGAAACTTTAAACTTTAAATATTTATTTTAAAGTGCTATACCCTATATCTTCTGATGTTAATTCTCTTCTAAAAACATTTTTCTGAGCATCAATAGTTATAACATCCCATATAACTTTAGATTTATTTATATCATTTTTATCTATTTGTACTCTTTTTTTAGAACATATATTTCTAGCTGTATGTTTAGTATCACCACCAAAACCTACTTCCATATCTTCAAAAGTCCAATATTCACCAAAAGGTGAAACAGGTATGAAATACTTAGTGCTTTCAGGTATTAACTGAAAACAAAGTGCTTCTATATTACCATAATTATCTTTATAAACTTTTCTCCAAGTTCTTCCGTGGTCGTGATTTTCAACTATTGTTTTGCCATTTTTTGTATATAAAATCCATCTAATGTTTGGAACTGATACTTCATTTTTATCTTTTTTTGGTAATGCTTTCATTATATTTGACATATTTTTCCTTTATACATAATACATAATTTGTATATTTTCATCTTGTAGAGGTTTTTCAAAAAGATTAACTTTATTATTTGTAATATCATAATCTTCACCTATTGTTTGGATAAGCCCACTTATAAACACTTTCACATTATCATAACCAATTGGTAATTCAAAACTATCTAAATCACCATCTCCTATGTAAATATCTGTTTTTTCTATTGGTGTAATATCTATTGTTATCATTATACTACCTTTAAACTTAAATAAACCTTTATTAATACTATAATTAAAGTTTTTTCTTCTTTTTATATTAATATTTATGTAATCAAAAAAAGATGTAAAGGAGTACATTATGAGTTTCAGAATTAATACAAACATTAGTGCTATGTATGCTAATGTATATGAAAGAATGAATAAAACACAATTGGATAAAAGTAATGAGAGATTAGCAACAGGTTTAAGAATTAATAGAGCCGCTGATGATAGTGCTGGTATGCAAATAGCTAATCAATTAAGAAGCCAATACCAAGGATTGGTACAAGCAAATAAAAACGCTAGTGATGCTGTGGGACTTGTTAAAATAGCTGATGGTGCTTTAGATGAATATCAAAAACTATTAGTAACAGCAAGAGATAAAGCATTACAAGCAAGTTCAGATACAAATAGTGATGATGCTAGAAAAGCACTTGAAGAAGATGTTAAACAGTTAATGGAAAGAGCCGATAAAATAGCTAATAACACTCAATTTAATGGTATAAATTTGTTAGATGGTAGTTTTAGTAATAAAAAATTTCAAGTTGGTTCAGAATCAGGACAAACTATGACTGTTTCAATAGGAGATACAAAAACAGCAACTTTAGGTGTTGATGATGCTAGTATAGATTTAACTACACAAAGTGGTGCTGATAGTGCTATACAATCTTTTGATGATGCTATTAAAACATTAGATGGGATAAGAAGTAATATAGGTTCTACACAACTTGCTTTAGAAAGTACTATAAGAGTTAATGATACTACTGCTGTTAATGTAAAATCTGCTGAGAGCCAAATTAGGGATGTAGATATTGCTGAGGAACAAGCAAAAAATCAAGAACTACAATACAAAATGCAAGTTAATATGTTTGCTTTAGGTAAATCTTTAGAAACACAAGGATTAGTTCTTAATCTATTAAGATAAGAGGGTTATAACCCCTCTTTTAATTCATTTATAACATTTATAGCTATATTATAATAATTGTTTGCTTCAATAGAATTTTCTGCTATATTTCCTTTAGATATTAATAATCCAATATCATTTAAAACACCTGCTAGAATATTCGACCCTTCTAAATTGTAATCTAAATTTTCTATAATTTGATTTAAAGCCTGTAACATTTTTGAAGTTTTTTCAAATTTTTCTTTTGTTAAAGGTAAAGGTAATTTTTTCCTTACTTTTTTATTTTCAATATCTTTTAATACTTCAATATTTTTAATAAGTAAAGTATAAACAGCATTAAAGAAATCTTTATCTTTTAACTGTGTGTCATATCCACCTTTAATCATTTACATTTATCCCCTATTTGAGGTAATTTAATTTCACCAATTTCTATTAATTCTTCAACTTCTTCAATGTCAATACCCATTCTAGCACTCATTTTTTCTTTCATATCTTGATATATCATATCTTCAAGTTTTGGAAAATCTTTAATGGTATCAAAATTGATACTTGGGTTTAAGTGAAGCAAACCATTTAATAATACATTATGACCTTTTGTTTTAAGAACAAAATTACCACCTGAATTAATAAAAATATCTTTTTCTGTTTTAATTTCAATACCATCTTCACTTATAATTATTTCATCAATAATTTCAGCCATAGCTGATAAAATATCAGTTGTATTTTCTATTTTATATTTCTTTTTTTCTATATTAGACATTTAAAACCTTTTTATTTTATTAACCACCCATTATAACAGTTGGGCATCCTGTAACAAGAACACCACCACAAGCAATGCTATCACCTATTCTAGCACTTGGTAATGAATTTGTTATAACAGTAGAACTACCACCTGCTATTATTTTTGGGTGTGGGGGTGCTGGAGGACAACCGTGTGGTACTAGACTATCACTAAGTCTAGCCTGAGGCATAGAACAAGTAATTACATTAGGACTACCTGTTATCACTGGTGTAGGTGGGAAACAAGCGTGTCCTGTATCTATATCTGTAATTCTACTAGCTGGCGGCATACATATATCCTTTATATGTATTTATTTATTTTTATTGTAGCATACCAACTATTTTTTCTAAGTTGTTTGAAATATTAAACATTTCTTGAGTATCTTTTAAATCTTCTACATCAGTATAATGACAAATAACATCAGCACAATCAATTTCTTCAGTTAATTCATAATCATTTACTTTACAAAACATTTTCATAATTGAGAACATATTTTCTTTATAGTCAATAGCACCAAAGAAATTTTGCTTATACATATCCATTTTAGAACTAATAGAATCAATAGTAGAACCACCGTGACCATCTTCATATAAATCTATCATAACAATATCATCATTTTTTACATCATAACCAAGACCTATATGAAATCTTTGATTATCTTTTGAACCCATTTTTATTTTAAACAATGATTTATTTAGATTAATGGCACTTTTTTTAGAAACTCTACCATCAAGTAATTGTACACCAACCCAAGAATTTAAACCTGAAAAATTGTTAGCACCACTAAAAATATTATTAGCAATTATAACATATCCCTCTTTAGCATTTCTAAAATATTCTTTTGCTTTTGAAACATCAATATCAATATATTCAGCAGTAATCATACCATCTTTTGGATTGAACTCTTGACAAGATGTATAATCCCCTGAATGAACAGCAAAATCTCCATCTTGACTATAAAAAGAAATTCTATCAAATACACCATCTCTAACAATACCAGCACTTAAATCAATGTCGTGATGTGTTGCCTCATTATTCTTGCCTGTCCAAGCACAAAATAGTCTTATATATTTTGCTTCTTTATCTAATGATATTCTTGAACCGGGTGTAAAAGTTGTACCTTCATTAAAAGATACATCTCTCATTTCAGTTGGAACAATATATTTTTTTAATTCTTCTGATAAATAAACTTTTGCTTTTCTTTCCATTATAATTCCTTTTCATCTTCTATAATTATGTTTGGTGTTTCAAATAATTCTTTTCCTTTGAAAGAATTAGCAATTACTTGATTTAACACTTTTCTAATTTCATTTCCTCTTTTTACATCAAGTTTATCTAATGGTTTTGTATATTTTACAAGTTTACCTTTAACTTTAACAAATCTATCAGTAATATCATTTTCCATTCTAAATTGAACCCAACTTTTCATTTGCATTGAAAGTTTTGGATTTAGTTTAATTCCTTTAATTATATCAAGAAGTAACTTAAAATCATCTTCTGAAGTATTTCTAATTAGTAAATCTAATCTTCTCATAAGTTCACCTGGTCTTTTAGCTAACAACTCAATAGCAATAGAATAATATCTATTATTTAAAGCATTTTGTAGCATATTAGAATATGTTACAACTGTTTTTTTATTTCTAAGGTATTCAAATACTTTTTGAGCATTAGAAAATCTATTGTATTTTTGTGATGCTGGATGAATATTTTGAGCTAGAGAAATCCAAACTTGTTTTTTTCTATTCATCTCTTCATATGTTTCAGAAAAGTTTTTCTTTGCCATTCTATCTATTACAGCTAAAATAAGTTTTTTATCAGATGTACTAACTTTGAAATAACTAGGTTCAATATAATTATAATCAAGATTACTCACAAAGAAAGCATATCTCAATACATCAGTAGGTGTTTTAAAAATATTAATTTTCTTAACATTTTCTTTACCTAATATATTAATAACATTAAATAAGTTTTCTTTAACTTTGAAATCAACATCTTCAACAATATCTAGTAAAAAACCTTCTTTATTTGCTTCTGAAATTAATTCTAAAGCATTTTCACCAAATACAATAGGAGTTTCTAAAATTGTTTTAATCTCTTTTTTGAACTCATCAGTTGTTTTAACATCAATAATTGTAAAAGTATTATTTAATTTATCAAGTGTATCTTCATTAGCAACACCTTTTTCATCAATATCTGTTCTATTTACATTTTCTTTTGTTTGTACACCAAAATCTACAACACCAAGACCATATCTAATACAATAATGGTTAATTTGATTGATTAAATCTACAATAGTAAATTTTTCATCACCAATATCAGAACTTGTAGCAAAAACACTTCTAAAAGGAGTACCATTAAGACCAGCATAAACTCTTTCAAATTCATTTTGTACTTCATTTAATTCTTTTACATTAAAAGTTACTAAAGTATCTATTAATTTTGAAGTTGCTTTAACATTTTTTGATTCTAAAAATTTAAGAATATCAACTGTTTTTCTTAATGAATTAGATAATTGAATACCCTCAACACCACTTTTTTTATCTAAAACTATATAACCTTTTGATTTAGTTATGTAAAAATTAACCATTTTTTTCCTTTTTTATGTTTAAATATTAAAAGATAATAAGATAATATTATTAAATTTTTATTAATAAGAACCAATTATTATAGTCCGTTTTTCCTTAAATTCATAGAAGTAACTATAATTGTATGTTCTTATTATCTTTTTTTGTAAATGTATTATAGCTGAATAATACTTAATTTTTTCTTTAAAATAATAATTCAGGATATTTTTCTGAATATTCTTTATATTTTGCTAAGAATTTCTTTGAGTTTATTGTTTGTTCACAATATTTTTTATAATTATTTTTTGTTTTATAATGTTGTAGTTCATTATATAATTTATTATATTTTTCAATTATATACCAAGCCTTTGCTTCTTCAATAGAATTAAATCTATTAGATAAATATGCTGATGTGTCTTTGATATTTGGTGATAATTCTATTGAACTATATCTCATTCTTAATTTTAACATCTCTCTTATTTTTAAATCTTTTATAAGACTTATACTATGATGAACATCAATTAATGGATATGTTTCATATATTTTTTTATCAGTATAATATTCATTCAAAACAGTAAAAATTACTTTATTTGTATTTTCTGTTATGAAATATAAAATATGTTCTATATCAAATAAAATAAAACAAGGTTCATTTTTCATTTTCTAAAATTTGTTTATAAAATTCTATATAAGGAGAAAATACTTCATTTGTTTCATCTTCTTTAATGTCACTAATACTACAACTTTGTGAAACACCTTTTAAATCACCTGCTTTAAAAACTATTGTTAATGTTTCATCTTTATAAAAACAATCATAATATCTACCCATACTATCTATACTTTCCCCAAGTAATTTACCTTTATTCATTTTATTCCTTTTTTTATTTTTTTACAAAGTGGTCTGCTACACAACTAGCCGCCCAAGCCTCAGGTTTTACAATAGGGTCTATACCTGTCATACCTTTTATATACCCCGTAGCCGCACCATATACACAATTACTACCTGTACCTTTTTCAGGATTAACATCAATATGTAATTCTACTTCTTTGTCGTGTAATACATCATATAATTCTTCATAAGTACTTACAACCATTTCAGCCTCTTTAAAAAGTCTATTGAAAGGTTTACCTAAATTAGAATCAATAATAGGGTGGTAAGAAACACCACCAAAAACCCTACCACCGTGTTTACCATCATAATGGGCTATAACACTAATCATATATCTAGCTACTTTTTGCCCTTTTTTCTTTTTTCTAACCCTTTGAGAGTCACATCCAATATAGAATTTTGTTTTTTCAGAACAATTTTCTATAAAATCTTTAATTTCTTCAAAATCCAATTCCATATTCATATTTTTCCTTTTGTTAATTAGTTAATTAGTTAATTAGTTAATTGGTTAATTGGCTAATTAGTTAATTAGCCAATCTAAAACTTCCTACCATAGTAACTAATACTTGCTCAAAAGTATTATAACTACCATAACTATCAAGTAATTCTAAATCTTCAATACTAACCTTAGAAGTATCTAAACAAATAATTTTACCTGTATTTTCATCAAATGTAAAGTTTTTAGTTCTAAAATAAGATGAAGCATTATATATTTTTTCAGTTAAAACAATACTTATAGCAGTCATAACACCTTTAAGACTATATTCATCTTCTTTAAATTCAGCCCAAGGATAAACATTTTCATTACTTTGTAGGAAATAAAGAATATCATCAAGGTCACCTGAAACACCAGCATTAAGACTAATTACTGTTTTATGATTTACACTCCAATCATATAAAATCTTCTTTTCTATACTATGTCTTTCATCTAAACCATATTTATTAAACATTTCGACTGTACTATGTAGAGTTTGGATACCTTTTGCCATTGGACTAAGCATAAAATGACTAAATGTATAACATCTTTTTTCCATATCTTGTAAAATCATTATATTCCTTTTTAAAATTTATATTATTATACACTAATAATACTTAGTTTTTTATATTTTATGTTTTATCTTTCTTCCCAAATACTTAATAATTCTTTATCATTAAATGCTGTATCTTTTGCTTTAAAATAACACAAACATTCTTTTGTATTACCATCTAAATCTAAAACTTCTATACTACCTCTCTTATATAAATCAGGAACACCCTCAAAATAATCAATATCACCAAGTGATTCTTTAGGTATTAACCATACCTCACCACTAATAATATTACCAAAACCTTTCTGATTTTCAAGATAAGGGAAATAATGTTCTGATTTATACATAGGATATTTGTATATAGTTTCAGCATCAAATAGATATAATCCACCTAAATTTTTTAAAATACTATTATTACAGCAATCATATTTAAGCGTACCATAAACAAATAACATTAACATAACATTAAACCTTCTTCTTGTAAAAAACTAACTAAATGAGCATAGTGATAACCAATATATTTTTTATTATGAAATATTGCTACCTTAGCAGTTCCACTTGTAGAAATATAAACCTGTTTATAATCCTCAACAACTTCAAAACTTTGACATTCTTCCTGAAGTATTTTTTCAAATACTTCTGTTCTTTCTTTATTACATTCATTTGCATAACAAATTTTAAACTTAGCCATCTTAAATCCTTTTTTTTAATATATAGAAATTATATCAAAGTAAACTTAAATCTATCTTGAATTTTTTAATCTATAATTTTTTATAAGAATTATTATAAAAGAAACAACTACTACTAACCAACTCATTAAACCGATAAGTAAAGAAAAAACAACATTTTCCATAATATAATCATCACTTGGTGCTTCATTACTAAAATGATTATACCCAATAAAAGTAGCAATAATATACCCAATAATATAAAATATTAACACATTTGTTCCTTATCTAATCTATCCATAAAGTAACCTCTTGCTACTTTACTAATCATACCATTAATCATTTTTGGTTCAAGGTCTTCTTTAGCCATATCACTAGAATGTTCTTTAATAACATCATTAACAACTAATCTAAGATAATCACCAATATCTTTATTTGACATTTCCATAACATTACCATTATATTTACTATTTTGAATTTCAGTAAACATTTGGTCAAGTCTAAATTCTTGACAAGCCACTTCATTAACAAATTTAACTTTTTTGTTTTCAAGTTCTTCATCAACAGGTTTCAATGTCTTAACTTTTCCTGAACCTTTTGCGTGTTTTTCACCTTTCACTTTAAATCTATAAATATTTCCTTTATATTCAAAAGTTACTACAACACCCTCACCAATCATTTTTTCTAAACCTAATGCTTTACCTAAAGGACTTTCAGTTTCAATAGTATTTTCAACTAAATCAATAAGTTTGTTTGTAGCAAAATCAGGTCTTTCAAAATCAATTTCAATTTCATAATGAGGGAAATTCATTACATTATAGATATTTGCTTCTACATTATCAATCCAAACCCAACTAAACTCACAATCATAATTATAACCAGTTTCTAACCATTTAGCTGTTTCTTCACCTTTAGAATCTGTTTGAGGTTCAATAGGAGATACTTTAAAAAATTGAAAGATAAAAGCACTTTTTTTATATCCTGATACACAAGCATTTTTCTGAATATTCCCACCTGCCCATTCATAATAAACACTGATAATATTTTCTTTTAAGTTAATATCATACTCATCAGCTAATGCTAAAATAATTTCCATCCAAGCATCTTTATTTTCATAAGCACTAAAAGCACATCCAGCATTATCTTTTTCAGGAGTAATAATATTTTTTCTTGACTGAACCCAAAAACCATCAGGTTCTGAATAACAAACACCTGCGTTTGAGCCGTGAATTTTTTCTGAGGCAATAGCATTAATCTTAGGCATTTTTGCTGTTTTATCAAAAATAACATTTCCATCTTCATCAACACCTTTATATGATGCTGAATGTTTTACATTTTTCACAACAGTTCTCATTTGGTCAATAGAACCAAAACTAATAAATCTTTTCATTTTATTCCTTTTTTTTTAATTTTCTCTAATTTCAAACTCAGGGTTAAACAATCTCATAGCATCTTGTAACCTATCCATCAAAGCAATTATTTTATTTTGCTTTCTTACTAAATCTATATCTCTTGGAGAACTAAACCATCTTCAGGTTCTATATCTTTTGCTTCTTGGTATAAATCTTTAATCATACCAAGAAGTTTTACTTCCATATTTTCCATACTCAATTCTCTTCCTCAAAATATTCTGAATATTCTTCTCTAATAAAATTAACTATTTCTTCATCTTCTTCTTTAAGTTCTTCTTCTCTCTCTTTAAAAAGTTCAATAAGTTCATCAGTATAATCATCTATACTTACTTCATATTCAAAATCTTCATAATACAATGTAACATCACCACCACAACCTTCAAGAAAGTATTCAAATAACTCATCAGCTATCTCTTCTCTTTCTGCTTTTGTATCTTCTAATTCTACATAATAGATATTAACACCTCTATTTCCATCAGCATCTGCACCATAATTATATTCAATTTCTATATACATTTTGTATCCTTTTATGTTTTATATGTAGTATTATATCAGTTCATACCTTAAATAGACTTTAATGTTTTGGTTTTTTTGAAATAAATACAAGAAAAAACCAAAACAATAGAAACCAAGAACTTAATGCTAAAAACAATGTAGTCACAAAACAACCAAAAATTTCAATACTACATTCATCATCACCCTCACCTATTAAACTAAAAATCAAAACCATAAATAGAATTAAATATCCTATTACATAAAATTCAAACATTCTTCAGCCACCTTTTCTGCTATTTGATTAACATCTTTAAATGATGTGTTTTTATATTGTATTACTTTTTCTTTTATTAGAGTATTTTCATTTGAATATTTTTCTTTAAACTCATCATCACTCTTACAAAAATTAAAGTAAGCAAACCTTAACTCTTTGTATTTTAGTTCTATTTCTTCTTTAGTCATTTTCATACATTTTTGTTTTCATAAAAAACTCTTTGAAATTTACTTCTTTACCTAGATATAAACTCATACAAAGGCTCATAAAAGGTTTCATCTCTTTTTGTGTTTTAATAGCAAACTCTTTTCTATCTAACTCTTTATTTTTGTTTGTATATTCTTCAACCATTGCTACTAAATGATTATATTTGTGTCCTATTTTCTCTTGCATTTCTACAATATAATCAACTGTTTTTTGGTCATCTTGAAAAGAACCTATCAAATCATCAAGATTATCATCAAGAATTAGTAATGCTAAAGATTTAACATTATTTACAGAATCTTTTAAATGGTGTAATTGAATGTATGAGTTTACTTTTACTTTAACCATTTCACCATCTTCAGTTAATACAACAAAACCTTCAATATTTGGTTTTGATGTTTCTTTAATTTCAAGAAGTTCATCCCAATTATGTTTATAAACCTCAGCAACATCAACAGAATATTTTCTTTTTTCTAGTAAACCAGCAGGTACTACATTACCATTATCATTATCAACTTGACCCAATAAAACAAGTTTATTTTCATCATATCTCAAAACAATAACATTGTCCGGACCGACTAATTCAAAAACAGGTGTAATACCTAAATTAATCATATAATTAACAGCACTTTTAATTGATTTATTATTATCATAAATATCTTGAGCCATTTTAGCTTGGTCTGAATTAATAGAAGTTTTGGATTTAGCAATTACTTTACCATTTATTCTACCAAATAATATTAAAGAACCATCCATTTTTTCAAAAGAGGCATAAGGCTTATGTTCTGATACAAAATCATCAACAGGTATTCCTTCCCCTAAATTCCAAAATTTTGGATATGCTCTACAAAATAATTCCCAATCATTTTTATCAGCCTCAGTATAAAATGCTGTACCTCTTGATTCTCTTGAATCTAAATTAATATTATCTTGAAAATCACTCCAACTTGCTAACCTATATGTAAATGAGCGAATAATGTAATCTTTACCATTAATAGTAATATTTTGGTCTGAAAAATAAAATGCTTCATTTTCATCAGCTAATCTCATTAAGTTATTAAATAACTTTTTTGGTGTTGTTTTGTTTGTCATATTTTTTCCTTTTTGTTTTATAAATGTATTATACACTATATTATATTAATATTATCTTAATTACAAACTAGCCTTAACTAAAGCCCCAACTAAAGCATAAAATGCTAAACTATACATTAAAACTCTCATTCCAAACATATCTCTTGAATATCTCATAATAAATCCTTTTATTTTATATGTTGTAATTATAACATATTAAACTTAAAATAAACTTAGAATAAAGTCTTAATAACTCCATTTTCTAAACCAAGAACCTCAGCATCAAATACTGAATATATAATAGGATTAAAAGAATCATTATAGGTAGTTACAGCCAAAGCATTTTTACCATCATATTGAACAACATAGCATTTCATAAATTCATTATTTTTATACAATCTATGTGTTGTTTCATTATCTTGATTAATTTTTGCTAAAGATTCACAACCATATTCAGGATTAAAGTTAATTATACTCATTGCTTTATCATCTGTTGGGTTTAAGTAAAACACACCAGCATAAAATCCTTCCTCTTTGACTACTAACTCTAAAATTTTATGGTCTTCTAAATCTCTATGTGTTCTATAAAATTCATACTTATCATAAATTGTTTGAATTAAATCTCTAACATCATCACTCATTTCTGAATGAACTTTTGTAATATTTTTAGCAAATTTTTCACTAAATAATTTTTGGTGTCTTTCTTTTCTATGTTTCATAATATACCTTTAGTTCCATTCACTTAAAGCAAAATGTTTTTTAAAGTGGTTTTCAAAATTGTTTATGTAACCATTTTTATCAATATCAATGATTATATAATCACCATATCCTTCATCTTCAATAGCTAAAATATCAGGTACATAATAACCATCATATTGTAATCTTTTACTGTTTATTGTTATAAAATATTTTCCCATATCACAAACTTTATAATGGACTCGTGCTTCATCACCTTGTTTCCAATTCAAAATTTTACCATCTTCTACATCAATAAATATATCCCAATTATTACCATTCATACCTGTAATATCACCACCTAAATCTTGTTTGTTATTTAGTAGTGTATCTTCTAAGTACCTTACATTTGCTTGTACTTCAAGTATAGTTTTTTCATTTTTTAGGCTACCTAATGAACATTTTTTGATAGAATAACCATCTGTTTTGCCATAAACTTCTTCTAAATGTTCTAAAGCAAAATTTTCACTCTCAAACATAATTTCATCATAATCCAAAAATTCACTATTTTGAGTTATAATCCCATTACTATTTGTAATAATATAACCTTCTCTCATTATTTCCCTTTATTTTAATTGTATGTTAAAAAGTTTCTTAACATCTTATCTGTTATATTAATAGATTTAACTTTTCTACCATATATAGCCTCGCATTGCTCTATCATACTAAAAATCTTTCTTTCAAGTACATCAACTAAAATAGGGTCATTAAGAACAATATTCATTTTATCTTGTTTTACAACAAAAACTCCTCGCAAGAACTCTTTGTGTTTTGTTTCAATGTACTCTGAATTTTGTAAATTGTTTAATTCTGTTGTTTTTTGTGCTATAAGTTTAGATATTTTTTTATCTTCACCTATGATACTAAGTGTTTTTTGTAAAACTTTAATCTCATTTTTCAATTTTAAAATTTTTTTTCTATTCATATTTTTCCTTTATTCAAAATATTCAGGTAATACTTCATAATCTACTACCCATCTATTGTAGTTTTCACTTTCATTTATTGCTTCTGCTTTAGAATGAAAAACCTTATTTGGTTTAATTGAATATTTTTTAAACCAAGTTTCTACCACAAAAACCCATTCATTTTTATTTGATGTTTGGATTTTTATAATATCTTTTAACTTTGCTTTAATTATCTTTCCATATTTCAATGGATGTGAAAAATATATAACATCACCAACAAGAAAATTACCATACTGTTCTTTATAATAAGTATCATAGAACATTGGTGTTTTTATGAATTTATTTAGTTTCATTTTTATTCACTTTCAATAAAAACTCTAAATCACGAATAACTTCTTTTAAAACATCTATTTTACCCTCAATCTCATCAAGAATTTCACAATAATTATTATTCAAATTATCACCAAACTGCATTTCTAATTCTTTAACATCAATTTTATATTTCTTAACTAAATTTTCAATTTGTGTTTTCATTTTTTACCTTTTTTGTTTTATGATAGAAGTATAACAAAATTAATATTAAAATAAAATTAAAAGAAATTATTTATTTCATAACCTGCTTTATTTGTAATTAATCCTATTGTTTCTATATATAGACATTTTTCATCTGATAATTCTTCTAAATCCCAATCATCAATTATTACAACTTTATTTTCTTTCTTTAGTTTTTTAATATCTTTGTATCTATTACCACAAGATAATCCTATAATATACCCATCTAAATAATATTTAAGATAAGCAAAAGCCATATTTTCATATTTGTAGTAATACATTTCTTCAAGTGATTTAGTTAATTCTCTATCTCTAAGAGAAATTTCATTGAACTTATTAAGAGATAATATTGTACTCCAAGATGAAGTTAAAAATATTTTTGCTTTGTATTTATCACATATCATAACAAGTCTTTTAAGATTAATAACAAATATATCTAAAGAATCAGAAGTTCTTCCAAAATAATTACCATCGGATGGTAATATACAATCATCTATATCTAATGCTATTATATTACCCATCAATATTCTCCTGTTGAATAATATCTTTATTTGGAAAACTAATTGCTGTTAATTTACCACCAAACATTATATTTTCATATTGCCAATCTATAAAAGCACCTGTATCAATACAAGCATAACCTAATTCATTATCAATTATAACTTCTGTTTTTTCATTATACCCATTAATATTATCATATTTTTCTAGTAAGTGTCCTGTTATATTATGACCACAAACATTAAAATAATTTTTACTTCCTTTTGTTGTAATGTTTCTATTCCAATTAATTAAATCAGCCATTTTTGTTATTTTACATCTAGCAAAAATACCAAATTCTTCTTCATATTTTTGAACTGCTGAATATATTTCATCTTCTGTACCACCATATAATGAAAGATATTCATCAATATAATCACTGAAAAAAGAGTGGGTTACTAAAAGTTTTCTACCTTTTTCATCAACATCATCAAAAATCAGGTAATATGGTAATGTTGTTATAAAATCAATATGTTCTTCCATAAGTTCTTTATTGTTATTGTATGATTTTATTGTAGCACCACCACCATTACTACCCCAATTACTACCAAAAGGGTGGTATATACCATCATACATTATTCCTTCGTGGTTTCCTTGAACAGCCATATATTCACCACTTTTTAATTTTGGTATTAAATATTCAAGAACTTCTTTTGATTTATCACCTCTATCAACAAAATCACCCACAAAAATAAATTCAGCATTTTCATCTTCTTTTTTAACTTTTTCAATAAGTGCTAAAAGAGTATTAAAACAACCGTGTATATCTGAAATTATCCATTTCATCTACCATTCCTCATCATCAATTTTGGTATCATCTTCTATTAAATTAATACTATTAGTATTAGTAATAGTACTATTTTCTATTCTATCTTTAGCTATCTTAAAATAGTCTTTATCCAATTCTATACCTATAAAGTTTCTATTTGTATTTTTACAAGCCACACCTGTTGTTCCTGAACCCATTGTGAAGTCTAAAACCAACTCATCTTCATTTGTATAAGTCTTAATTAAGTATTCCATAAGTGCTACTGGTTTTTGTGTTGGGTGTTGTCCTTTTTTATTTTCATTTGGTATCTTAATATTAGTTCGTGGGTATCTCTCACCATTATTATCATTTCTACAACCTGCTTTTATATTCCACGACTCACTTACTTGTTTATACTCACTCACATTGTTTCTACCTTTGTATGGCGTACCTTTTGACATTTGAGGGTTGTAGATTGGTTGTTTTTTGTAAAATATAATAATATCTTCATCTGATTTTAAAGGTCTTTTTTTAGCCAAAGTAAATAATGTTGCTTTTGATTTTTCCCATTTCCAATCATACTTATACATATCCAAATTAGATAATCTCAATTTACTACTAAATGGCTCTGAACCAAATAAAACAATAGCACCATTTGGTTTTATAAGTTTATTTAATCTTAACCACATTTCATCAAATGGGATTATAGAATCCCATTTACAAGCAGTAGTACCATATGGTGGGTCTGTTATAATAGCATCCACCTTTATACCTTTTTCTATAAGTTCATCCATAACCTCTAAGCACTCACCATTATATAAATCTATCATATCTATCCAGCCCTAAAAGATGTAATAACACTACCTAATTCTAAATTATCATCAGCAACACCAATTTTTTTAGAAGAACTAGCATAACCCATTCTAGCAACTGCAAACTCTAATGACTGTTTTTCTGAATAAGCACAAAATACACCACCAGCATATGTATCATAACCTGTAACATCTGTATCTACTAAATATAAATTTTTCTTAACTTTTTCTATTAGATATATTTTTACTACATTATCCATAAAATCCTTATGGTCACTATAAAATAAACCAACTTCATCATCTCTTATGTTCATCTCAACTAAATTAGAAATATCATCTTTAAATGATGATAATTCATCATATTCTCTACCATTAATGGTGTAAATATATCTATACATTTAAAACCTTTTGTTGTTTATTTTCTTACTTCATATTGATTTATTTTATCTATATCTTCTTGCTCTAGTGTAACATTAACTTTCATTTCAACTCCATTTTCATCAAAATAAGAAACACTATAATTTTCCCAAGAGTCCATCCATTCACCATCTTCATAAAACCATTCATCATTAAACCATTCATCAAAGAAATCTAAATGGTCATAATAATCATTTCCACCACCACGACCGTGTGGATATTGTTTAGCCATTACTTCACAATATATAATCACTTCTTTTAGAGTTTCTTCATCTTTTATATCTATATCAAAGTTATGCCAATCATCAGCATCACCTTCCATAGTTTCAACATTTATTCTATAAATTAATTTTGGTTGCTCTTCTTGAGGCATTTGTACTTTTTCAAACTTCATATTTTTCCTTTTTTATTATATTACTTATTATAATTCATCCATTTTATCATAAAAATCTTTATAATTTAATTCTACTATATTCAAATCTCTTACAGATTTTAAACCTAATAAATTAGCAATTTTATGTGTAAATGCTCTTTTATCATAACTCCAATTATGCCAATATGTTCTTGTTACTGTAAAAGTATTACCCTCTTCATCAACAAGATTTACATCTTTTAATTTATTTGGTAATTCAGGTAAATGTAGAGTATAGTAAAATTCTCTTGAATTATTATTACCATAACTAATACAACCATCCCAATATTTTCCATCTCTTTTTTCAAATTTCTTAGTGTAAATGTAAAGAGTACATTTACCACTATCTTTAAAATATTTTCTATATCTTGGATTCACTTGAAGTAAATTTCTTTTATAATCATACATCAACCAACCGTGATAATCTCCACTAAATTCACAAACTTTTTCTATACCAGCCATATAAAATCCTTTATTTTAATATGTAGAATTATACTAAAATAAACTTAAAATTAGATTATTTTTCAGAAATTATTGTAAAATTACCATCCCTTTTTACCCAAACAGTCTTATTTTTATTATCTTTACTTTTTTCTTTTACATAACCTTGTTTAATATATGAAATTTCTACTTGTTTATCTAAATAATTATTAACAATAGAACTCATAAAAAACATAAACATAATTATTAAAATAAATTTATAATCATCCATAACTAAATCCTTACCATTCATCTTCTTGTATTTCTTGTGTTTCTTGTGTTTCTTTATCTAAATCTTTTACTATTTCTTTTTTATCATTATAACTATGAGTTTTCCAAAACTCTACCCTTGCTTTACCAATTTCTATATATTCTTCTGACATTTCACAGGCGGTTATATGTGAAAGTGCTTCCTCAGCACTACAATTATGTACTTTTTCTATTGCTTTCATTATACCTATAACTTCTGAACAAGTACCACTAAAAGGAACATATATTTTTTGGTTAATTTCTTTTGGTAATATAAAATGAGTAAATAATTTTTCAATTTGTTGTATGCTCTTTAGTGTTGGATGGGTATTTTTCTTTTCAGAAAATTTAGAACTTTCATCTTTTCTAGGAGCATTTATTCTTATATCTTTTTTATCTTCAAAACTATCTAAACCAGCATTTCTCTCCTTACCACTTACCTTAGTACCATAATTCAATAAGTCATATTCCATATTCTCATAACCATTATTGAATTTGTGTAATATTTTTGATGAACCACCACTAGTTAAAATTCCACTTTGTTCATCAAGTATCTTAGCACACTCTTCATCTACTATTAGATTAGCTGGGAATCTGCCTTTTGGTTGAACAAAATCATCTGTATTTAAAACTTTATGTCCACTCTCATAAACATTATCTCTAATACCATCTTTAGAATCACAGTAAGCACCATCATTTAAACTATCATCAGTAGGCACTCTACCAGCATCTATATTCAAAGCACTAATACTAACATCTTCATCACCATTAATTCTATCAAGTGTATCATCTACTACTGATGTACGATTAGGTTTCTTAAAGATATATAATGTTTCTAGTACTTGTTTCAAAGGTGCTACACTATATTTCAAACCGTCAACGGTTTGGGCTTCTTTTGATGATGGTTTAGGGCTTATAAAATCAACAGATTTTTTATCATTCAAACTATTTGTGTTTGTTTGTGAAGTTTGTTTGTTTGCCAATGGATTAGGTATCAGTTCTCGTTCTTTCCCTAATCTTTTATCAATGTTTTTTCCTAAATCAGTTGCTTTAGGAAAATTAGAAATATAATACATATGTAATGGTTCTGTAATTTCAAAACCATTTTTCATAGCATAATATTGTAAAGCCATTGATTGTCTATACAAACCAAACATACAAACAAAACCACCATCTTTTGTAGTTCTAAATGCTTCTTTGAAGAAATTATCAAGTGTAGTTTCATCAAGACCTTCCCATTTATCCATAAAATCTGAATTTTTTCCTTTTACTTTAGGACTTCCATCAGAACCAATTTCCCATTTAGTACCTAATTGGTAAGGTGGGTCACAAAATATTGTATCGAACTCATTATCTTTATATGTTTTAATATCTTCTAAAACATCACCTTGTTTTTGTTTGTAATCTTTTTTCATTATTTTCCTTTAAAAATCATCTAAAATTGATTCTTTCTTATGTAATTCATCATAAGTAAACTTACTATATTTTTCATCTAAAATTTTTGGATAAGCATTATTTGTACTAATCCTATGATGTATTCTTTTATTTACACCTTGACCAATAGAAGCAATTTTTGTACAACTAGGGGAATATAGAATAGTGTAAAATGATTTTAAATATGTACCACCATCTAAATATGTTTCAGTCATTCCACCTGAACTTTTTTGTGTTTTTTCTTGATGTAAAGAAAAACCAAACAAATTAAAATTAAGTTCTCCTCTTATACCTGATTGAGTATAATAATTAACATCTTCATTTATACTTCCATCAAATAAAAAAGGTTTATTAATGTCACAAAAAAATGAGTTCATAACTTTTCTTTGAAAACCCCTTTGGGCTGACATATTATCAACTCCACCTATGAAGTCGCCGTGTTGTGACATAGTTATAGTTTTAACTTTTGTATTTTCAGTGTTTTTTAAAAAATCTAAATGAACTTTAAACATAGTATCTAAATCAAATAAATTAACCTGAATTAATCTCTTATTATCATAAAAAATTCTTTGAGTAAATATATCATAATCATCATCTAATTCTACAAAATATTTATAACCCATTTTCTCTGCTAAAGTAAAACAGATATTTCTAGCATACAAGATTACATTTATTTTTTCAAAATTATCACCTTTATCTAAATAAGGTATCATTTTTTCTTTATTAAATATTATAACTCTATCACCAAATTTTTCTAAATAATTATCTAAATCTTTATCATCATCAGAACAAACTATATAAAAATCTTGATTAAAAATAGCATTATCATATTCCATTAATGTTTTATAAGTCTTTACATTATCAGACCTACCATAACTTAATATAAAAACACAAAAATCTTCCATCCTATTTTCAGATTTTTCATTAATATTTGTTATTTTTTCTGATGGTATTTTAACAATAGCATTAGAAAAATGAGATATAGATTCTTTAATTTCATCTATATTTTTCATCTACCATTCCTCTAAAGCAAGTGTATCTTCTTCATCTTCTTCTGATTTTAAGTAATCTAATTCTTCTTGTAATTGCTTAGTTCTTTTATTTTCAACTTCTGTTTTATTTTCAATCATTTTAGCCATTGTAATTTCATTTTCAAGATATTCAATTCTAGTTTTTTGAACATCATTATCATAAGCAATAAAACCATTTCTGAGTGCTTTATCATAATCAATTATAACCAAACCACTATTTTCAAAATGTTTTTTATATTTTACAGGTAAATGAGCATAAAATTCAGCAATCTTTGAAAAGTTAAATGATATATGTCTTTGGGCTGATAAAATTAAAAACTCTCTTAACTCATCATCTAAATCTTTATCAGCATTAATTTCAGAAATTAATTCATTTGCTTTATCAGCATTAAATAAATCTTTAACCAAAGGTTTTTCGCCTTTTGGTTCATAGATTGGTGAATAAATTTTTCTTGTATATTTTGATTTTTCAATCTCTATTTCTTCTTGTGATAATTCTGTATCCATATAAAACCTTTATATTTTTTGTATCTGTATTATAGTATATTTTTACTTAATTTATTCTAATGTTTATATGGGAATATATTAAAATCTTCTCTTGGTATAAAACCTAAGAATTTACAATCTTTACAAATTTCTTTAATTTGATATTCAATAAATGATAAATCACCTTTATCATTAGCACTTTTATATAAGAATTTATTAGCTTGAATAGCATAAACACCTTGTATTTTAAAATTCTCTAATAATATTTCATTATGTGAATATTTTTTATCTTTTGCTTCTTTCCCTAATTCATCTTTTATAAATTTTATATACATTTTGTTTTCTGTTAGTTTTTCAATATGTTTAATATAAGTTTTTCTTATATTACTAATATCTTTCTTTTTTAATGATTGTATAATATCAACAATTTCAACAGCCTCTTTTGATTTAAGTTCTGTTAAAGGAACATCTGTAATCTTAGATATTTCTTCAAACACTTTCTTCATAA